>Ga0209628_10001666_pt1 | contig 14596 bp, 12 predicted proteins | sample TergutCu122P4_FD_187285 | JGI IMG/M metagenome (GOLD analysis project Ga0209628, IMG submission 187285) | Cubitermes ugandensis P4 segment gut microbial communities from Kakamega Forest, Kenya - Cu122 P4 (SPAdes) (version 2) | ecosystem: Host-associated > Arthropoda: Insects > Digestive system...
TAGGGATTTAATATTGGAAAAAAACAGATAAAAAAATTCCACAATCCCTTTAGGGATTTAATATTGGTAAAAAACATATAAATAAAAAATAAGATGAAAAGTAAAAATTTATTTCTTATGCAGCTGTTATGGGCTGCAAATCTATTGGTAATGACAGTTTTTGTCATTTCATGCGGTACCAACACTCAAAAGTCTGGTAATACCGAAGGAAAACGTATCGAATGGACACGCGTTGGCATGGGGGGCGGCGGCGCTCAGTTTAACCCGGCAATCAGCCCGATTAATTCCAAAGTGGCGATGGTTACCTGCGACATGGGTGGTTCATATTTAACCCAAAATGGGGGCGATTCGTGGCGAATGTTCAATTTCGGAGGCATGGTGCGGTTTTTTGTTTTCGATCCGGTCGATCCGAATGTGGTGTATGCTCAATCATCTCGCCTACTTAAAAGTACGGATAAAGGGCTTACATGGAACGCTTTTTATCCGAAAGCGACCGAAGGCAATCAGGCGGGCGGTCCACGAAACATGATGCGCCAGTCGGTACAGGCTTTTGCTATCGACCCCGCCCAATCGAACGTTTTGTTTGCTGTTATCCGTGATGGTCAGTCGCTTGCGCTTTATACAAGTCCTGATGGCGGTGAAGTATGGAACAAAGAAAAAGACTTCACCGGCGATGTGAAAGACATTTTTATCGATCCATCGTCGCCTGCCAACCAACGGACGCTCTATGTGACAGGAAGTAATGGCGTCGAACAACGCCTTAACGGTAAATGGCAATCCTTCGGCGTCCCTGATAAAAACGTGAGGTTTAATTCTTTCTCCGGTGGTTACGATGCAACATTGAAGAAATATATCCTTTACGCCATTTCCGGTAGAAGTTATTTTAACCGTAATGATACGCAATCAGGTATTTTCTTTTCGGATAACGGTGGTAAAACATGGGAAAACCGTCAGGATGGATTGCTCAACTATTGCATGCCCGATCGTAAGCGATCAGAATTTAGAGGGTTGGCTACGAGCGCTTTAAATCCGGGCACATTGTATGTATCCTATAACGGGTTGGCGATTCATCCCGATACAACATGTGTTGGTGTGGCTAAAAGCGTGGATTTCGGGAAGACATGGACGCTTCCTTGGCAAGATCGGATGACGAAAGATCATGTCGGCGATGTTCCCATGGCCAATTATAGCGGCTGCTGGCTGAACGCGTATTTCGGACCGGAATGGGGTGAAAATCCGTTTAACCTTGCGGTGTATGCCAAAGACCCCAATGTGTGTTATGCGACGGATTTTGGCCGTACGATCAAAACAGAGAATGGCGGTAAAACTTGGGAACCTTTATTCTCCAAACGATTACCCGATGGGAGCTGGTCTACGCGTGGATTAGACGTAACGACCTGTTATATGGTTGCTTTCGACCCGTTCGATAAAAATCATATTTTCATCGCAACGACAGACATTGGCATGCAGGAAAGCAAAAACGGCGGAAAAGGATGGATACCTGCGGCGGCGTTAAACAATGGTATCCCACGGCATTGGCAAAATACAACCTATTGGGTGGAGTTCGACCCTGCTGTGAAGGGACGGATTTGGACGGCGATGACCGGTATTCACGACTTACCCCATGCAAAAATGTTTCGTAACGGCGGTGTAGACCGGTATAATGGCGGCGTGGCCTATTCAGAAGATGGCGGCGCAAGTTGGAAAAATGTGACTACATCCATTGGTGAAATGGCTTTTACACACATTTTGTTAGACCCAACGAGCAAAAAAAATGCAAGAACACTGTATGCCTGCGCGTTCGGTAAGGGTGTGTACAAATCTACCGATGGCGGAAAGACATGGGTACAAAAAAATAAGGGATTAGAAGGTTGCGGCCCGGAACCTTTTGCCTGGCATATCGAACGCCGGGCATCCGACGGCGCTTTATTTTTAGTGGTTAGTCGGCGAAACGAGGGAAGTCAATCCCGCGAAGAATGGGAAGGCGCATTATACAAATCGACCGATGGCGCTGAATCGTGGACAAAAATGACACTTCCCCAAGGATGTAATGCCCCTACGGATTTGTTTGTGACAAAAAAATACCCCAAACGACTTGTATTGTCAGCAGAAGGACGAATGTCACAAGATAGAAGTGCGCCATCGGGTGGCGGCATATTTATTTCCGACGATGAAGGCCAAACATGGACACAGGTCATGGATTATGAACGGAACATTTACGGGATCTCTTACGACCCACGAAACGACCGTTTCTATGCCGGTGGCTTCAATGCTTCAGCTTATTATTCAGTAGATGGAGCGCTGACATGGACAAAAATAAAAGGATTCAATTTCAGAGGAGGACATCGCATTGACCCCGACCCGTGTGATCCGGAAATGATTTATGTGACTACTTTCGGCGGGGGCGTATGGTATGGCCCTGCTAAGGGTGATCCGGAAGCGCCCACCTATTAAAGGGAACTTCAAAAAACCCCAAAATCTGAGTTACGCTCCATCTGCAAAATGCTCATTTACTTCAAGTAAACTCCGCTTTTGCCTCCGTCGCAAGCCTTGATTTTGGGGTTTTTAGAAGTCCCCTAAATAAATGTAGTGAAACGGCATCCTGCCGTTGTTTCATTGTATTTATTTTTTCTTATCGAGCTCCTTAGCGGCTTTTTCGAGCTCTTTACTCAGTTTCTCAAGGTCCGTCCCGACGTTTTTCTCGAGTTCTTTCGTGGCTTTTTCGAGTTCTTTCCCGAAATTTTTCCGATCGACGCCCGTCTTTTTTTCGAGATCACTGATTCCGGCTTCCGCTAATACTGTCGCCCATTTAGCTGTGACAGCAATAATCTTCATTTTTCCTCTGAATCCGACCTTGTCTTTTTCTAAAGCATCGGCGATGACTTTGAGCGGCTCTTCCACTTCTTTCTCAAGGGTTCGCCAGTCGGCTTCAGTCATCTTCCCTTTGTTTTTCTCAACCTTTGCGATTGCTTTCTCTACTTGGCTAATCGATTTATCAACCGCAGATCCGGATCCACCGCCGCATGAAACACAAATAGCCATAATTACACATGCAATAAATAACTTTTTCATAAAAAAATTTCTTTAAATAGTTAAAATTCAATCTGTTAGTAACTTTTGTCTGTGAATGGACCACGCAAAGCTACGATTTTTTCCACAATATGCCCCTTTGGGCGTTTTTTTTCGCTAAAGCCTCATTTTTTGCCTTTTCCCTTTTTTCTCTGAAACGCTGCTCCATGTTTCTCATGCCTTCTTCCTCCGAAAGCCAACTGTCGCATTGGGCGATTAACAGGTCGGCGTAGTACTTTGTGCGCTCAGCTAAAGCGATGATTTCCTGATCGATGATATTCTTTTCCATAGGATTTATTATTAATTACGGCACAAAGGTACGACCAATAGAAATGCGTGTCAATACGTAATTTTACGTATTTTTCAAAAAAGGTTTGGAGGTTTTAGAATCCCCATCGAGCGAAAGAATAGATCACAGTTTATTGTCAGAGCCTAATACATTCTTAATCTTGTGAATATAGAGTTTCTTTGCATTTTCTCGCGCTGGACCAAGGTATTTACGAGGGTCAAATTCCGCCGGATAATCGGCAAATGTCTTACGAATGGCGGCGGTCATGGCTAAACGGCTGTCGGAGTCGATATTTATCTTGCAAACCGCCGATTTTGCCGCTCTCCGCAATTGTTCTTCTGGAATACCGATCGCATCTTTCAATGCGCCGCCATGCGTATTGATTGTCTCAACCTCTTCTTGTGGCACAGAAGATGCGCCATGAAGAACAATCGGAAACCCGGGCAATTCTTTTTCGACTGCTTCTAAAATATCAAATGCTAACGGCGGGGGTACTAACCGACCCTGTTCGTCCCTTGTGCATTGTTCCGGTGTAAATTTATTTGCGCCATGCGAAGTGCCAATCGAAATGGCTAATGAATCGCATCCAGTCTTCGTTACAAAATCGACGACCTCTTCGGGTTTGGTATAGGTATGGTGTTCGGCTTTCACATCATCTTCGATTCCAGCCAACACGCCTAATTCGCCTTCGACCGTCACATCAAATTGATGCGCATATTCAACTACTTTTTTAGTCAACGCCACATTTTCATCGTACGAGTGGTGTGATCCGTCGATCATAACCGACGAAAACCCCATGTCGATGCAATTCTTGCACAATTCAAACGTATCACCGTGGTCCAAGTGCAATACGATTTGCGGAGCGACACAGCCCAATTCTTTAGCATAAGCAACTGCGCCTTCCGCCATGTAACGAAGGAGCGTCTGATTGGCATATTTACGCGCACCACTTGAAACCTGAAGGATCACAGGCGATTTTGTTTCCGATGCCGCTTGAATAATCGCCTGTAACTGTTCCATGTTGTTGAAATTAAAGGCCGGAATAGCATAGCCTCCTTCCATTGCTTTGGCAAACATTTCGCGGGTGTTCACCAATCCTAAATCTTTGTAATTGATCATATTTTCTCTTATTAATAGTGATGTAAAAATTGCATTTTGCGCCACAAAAGTAGACTAAATTTTTTATTTTTCAAAGCGCAAAAAAAATAAAAGGCCGAATTTTTGGTTTCTTCTTTTTTTTCCTTACCTTTGCGCCCCGAAATAACGATAATAACATAATAAACGAGACAATGAAAAAAGAAATTCACCCGAAGACCTATCGGCAGGTTGTTTTTAAAGATATGTCCAACGAGGAAACGTTCATCACCCGTTCGACGATTAACACAAAGGAAACAATTGTAATAGAGGGTGTTACTTATCCTCTTGTGAAATTAGAGATTTCCAACACCTCTCATCCGTTCTATACCGGAAAAGCTAAATTGGTAGATACAGCCGGACGCGTTGATAAATTCCTGAGCCGTTACGGTAACCGGCGAAAATAGTCTTTAACGTTCTGGGTATCCCGAATGGGATATGATATTGGTAGAAAAACGGTATCTCCCTAATAATCCGCTTTAATATTCGTAGAAATATTTCCCCACTTGCCTTAGCTCATTGTTAGCCGTATATTCGATTTCCTGCCCTTGAGGCAGTTTTGATACCGGTGTGCCATAAATATTTAAAAAATACAAGTCGGGATTAATCACATACTTTGATGTCAGTGGAGCATTTGCAAAATCAAGCACATTGCACACATATCCCACATTGTCGAAGGAAGAAAGTTCAATCGGGAACCGGTGTCCCCCTTCTTCAACAAATACGGTATTTCCTTCGTAATAATAATTGGTGTAACGCGATTGGCCGTCAACACCGTCCACTTGAGCCGTCGTTAAGCGGCCTTGTTCATCGAATCTGACATAATGAATGATGTAATAGGTATTACCATTCATACTTGCCCTGACACTTGCAGCCCGAACACCTCCTTTCGTATTAGACAATTCGATGTCATACCGGACATTGTTCATGGTGCAGGAAATTGAACCGGATTTATAATTCACGTACGCGTTACCTGTAAAAACGTCGTTAATATAAATGCTGAATCCCGACAATTCCTTGTTTTTGTAAGATAATAACGTCATTACGGAATCCCTTTCAACTTTTGACACCTTGGCCATCGGAAAGTAGGGAATCGGTTCAACCGGATCGTCACAACTGAAAAACACAACAAAAGCGAATAATGCTAATACGCTTTTAATCAAAAATAAACTACTTCTTTTCATACATCACCTGTTCTTTTACCTTTATTACAATCGATACTTCTTCTCTTTTCAGACTGCAAATATAGGAAAACAAAAAAAAATATCAAAGCATTTCCTGATTTTTTTTTTTAAAAGGGATACCCGACGGCAAAATGCCATGCGAAATTTTTTGAAAAATTAGGGTTTGAGATCGCCCACCGCTCAGCGCCTCTTTCCTGTGGGTTATAGGCTTTGAAGCCGGAATCCAAACGAACAAGGAAATAATCGAAATCAAGTCGTATTCCTAACCCGTATGAGGCGGCAATTTCTTTATAAAAACGATTCAAATCAAAATTGCCATCCTTCTGATAATCGTATTTATGAATCGTCCAGATATTGCCTGCATCTAAAAAAAAGGCCAACTCAACTCTCCAAAACAATTTACTTCGGTATTCCACATTGGCATCCATACGGACATCGCCTACCTGATGCACAAATGAAATGGTGTTGTCTTTTTTCATGCTCCCAGGACCCAATGATCGGACGCTCCATCCGCGAACGCTATTTGCGCCACCGGAATAATACCTCCGATAAAATGGCATTTCATTGGTATTGCCAAACGGATATGCAGCGCCTAACCCGATATGAAAGGCAAAAGAGTTGCGCGCATCGATTGTCAGACTTCGGGCGAAATCAACTTCTCCCTTTAGAAATTCGGAATAATTGATGCCGAAAAGGTCATACGTCCCATTTTTATTTTTCTCAGCTCCAAAAAGATTCGACATCGCATACATGATATTTCCAGCCGATTCAAACGCCACACGTAAAGAAGAGGTGTTCCGTCCCCGTTCAATCGGGTCATAATTATTAAAAGAAAAGGCATATCCCATACTGACAATAAACTGGTCTGAATAATTATATAGCGCTGTCGTCTCAGGAAGGTTGTTCTTAAATTCTTCGTCGATATTTTGTAAAAAAACATAGTTGACATCCAGCAGTTTGAATGTATGACGCGCCATGGTGTTGATTCGGTTTTGCCAATGGTAGATCCAGCCACCGGAAACGACTGATCGTTGGTATTCGGGGCGATGCTGAAGGTCATAGCTCATCTTGAATTCCGTCGTCGCTCTGACCTTATGACGATAATCATAATTGATCAATGGGAAAAGGAACCGCGGAAAATGAAGCGAGGTTTCGCCGGCAAATTCCAAATAATTGCCACGCTCCTTGGTATTCGAGAGATACTCATAACCACCGCGTAATTTGGCAGAAAACAATTCAGAGCCTTTAAGTAGATTCCGGTGTTGATAAGTCAGAGAAGACGCAAAACCTAAGTCTCCGGACGAATTGGTGCCCTCAACATCATAACGAATGCCCTGTTTTTTGGCAGGAGCAGTTAATATTGTACAATCCAACCTCATCGTATCCGCTTCTTCATATTCATCAAACCGGATGCTCACATACCGGAGCGCTTTCAACGCCGAAAACGAAGCATACGTTTGTTCGACGCTTCGTTCATTATACATTTTTCCTGGCGTCATATAGTTGCTTTGCTGTAATATGCTCGGACGAATGGTTCGTCCATGACTCCCATAACAGACAGAAACATTTCGAATGAACACCGAATCAGCTACATTATAGTTATCACTTCGGTTATCCGGATCAAGCGGATCATATCCGGTGATGATTTTCACACGGTTAAAAAAATAAGGCCGATGATTACGCTCCACGGTTTCACCTTCCGGCGTAATATACACGAAGGGTTTGATAATCATATCCAAATCAAAGCGATTACTTTGAGACGTCCTGTACGCGCTATACCGAATAAAATCACGATTAATGGTATAATAGCCGTTATTTCTTAACAATGAAGTTATGCGTTGACGTTCCTTATCTAATTTGTTTCGATCAAACAGCATTTGATCATGGATAAGTGAAATATAATCTTTGGGATTTGAACTGAAAACCGATTTGATTATCGAGCGGTGAGGCGGCTTAAGATGAATAATGCTGTCCATTTGAGGATCATTGACCACAGCCTGAAATTGATTTATACGGAAAGGCTCATTAGACGTCGTTTTAAAGGTCAGAAACGCTTTCTTCCGTCGTGCGGTATCAACGGTAAATTCAATTTGCGCATGGACATAACCGCGGTTGGACATATAGTGCTCCAATTGTTTTTTTGACTGTTCGGCCAAATCCAAATCAAATAAAACTGGAGGCTCTCCGATACGTCGCAGTTGTTTGTTAAGCCACTTGTGCTCGTTTTTACCCGACCAGTTATAAACATACAGCGGCCATTTCAATACGCCGAACACCTTATAATTCGGATGTTGTTGTAAATATTGTTTCATTTCCGATTCTCTGACATCTGGAGCATCCGTAGTAATTTTGACCTTATCCAAAAGATATTGTCCGTCACCAACAAATTTGGTCGTACTGCAAGACGCCAAAAACGCTGAGAAGCAGAGATATAGAAAAATTCGGAGTCGCATAAAACTATTTTTCAGGTGCAAAAGTAATAAATAGTTTTCAGGTTTTTTGTGTTACGCTCAACTTGCACTATATTTGTTACCTGAAAAACGAAAGTTGTCATGTTAAGTAAAGTAAAAATCAAAGAGATACGCGCTTTAGAGATAAAGAAATTTCGTGATGAACAAGGTCTTTTTGTGGCTGAAGGGAACAAATTGGTTTCCCATCTCTTGAAATCGTTCATCTGTGAACGGTTGGTTGCGCTCCCAAAATGGCTGTCGACACACGACGGGTTACGAATCAAAGACGTGATTGAAGCCGATGAAAATGAGTTGAAAAAAATCAGTTTTCTCAAAACGCCACAAGATGTTTTAGCCGTTTTTCAAAAGCCCTGTTATGCATTAGAAGACACACATCCGGAATCCCAACTGATTCTGGCGCTTGACAATATCCAAGACCCCGGCAATCTGGGCACAATCATCCGTCTATCCTGTTGGTTTGGTATCGAACATATCGTGTGTAGTCCCGACACCACCGACGCTTTCAGCCCAAAAGTGGTGCAAGCCTCTATGGGTGCGCTGGCTCACGTCAACATTCATTATGCCAACCTCATGGCGTATTTATCCAAATACGCGTTACATCCGATTTACGGCACGTTTATTCATGGTGAAAATATTTATCAAAGCCCTCTTTCTCAACAGGGTATTATTGTTATGGGCAACGAAGGAAGTGGTATTTCTCCAGAAATAGAAGTTTTGGTCAATCGCCGATTACACATCCCCTCCTACCCGACCGACCGCCTTACCATAGGTTCGCTTAATGTCGCTACGGCCACCGCTATTGTTTGTTCCGAATTTCGTCGTTTTTGTATTTCATCAATCGGATATCATTCAGGTAAATCCGATGATACGTAGCTTCAGCTTCATTCATAAAAATATAACCGTAGATCCGTGTCACATTCGTCGTAGATAATGTGCGGATGATCGCTTCATGATACCCATCACCAGAGATCTCTTTCGTTGTAGAGATAATGGTATCTGCCTGTACGGCGCTGATATGAATTTGTGGTTTGTATTTGAGGACGGATGGAATCCCCCAAACGGACAGTCCGAAAACGTACGAACTTCCCGGGGAATAGGGATATTGGGGAAGAATATCAAAAAGCAGGGTATTGAACACTTGCCAAGGTTTAAAAACGTCGTGGCGATTAAAAATCCAGATATCAATCGAATCGTAACCCGACACATCACCCGAAATCGGGTTTGGTTTGATGTCTCCCAAAGCAGCAACGCTTTTATCAATATCTTTAAGAACAAGTTTGTAGATGGCCATATACAAATCCATATTCTTGCCATACCACATTAATGTCGAATCATATTCGGCTTGGGAAATCTTATGTTTGGCGAAAACGGCATCATAGACCACTTGTCTCTCATCACTCGTCGGGTAAAAATTCGGCATTGTTTCGACCATGGCTTCTGCAATCATCATGTCGTACAATACCACCCTCATTTTGCGTTCCGAAAGAATATGTTTTGGAACCCGGCTGCAGGAAGCGGCTATACAGATGATCGTGATGAAACCAATGATATGAAACTTATTCGTCATTCGATTTTTTTTCAGTCGCCAAAAGTTCAAAAAGTAATTTTCTGTAGAAAATAATCAATAAAAAAGCGTTAACGCATATCGCTGAATCGGCAATATTAAAAATGGGTCTAAAAAAAACAAACTCTTGCCCTCCCCACACAGGCACCCAGGATGGCCATGTCGTAACGATCAGCGGAAACGATAACATATCAACGACTTTACCGTTCAGGAAAGAGGCATATCCCTTTTCAGGTAAAAATTGAGCGACCTGGCCGTAACTGTGTTCAAATAATACGCCATAAAAAGCGCTATCTATAATATTACCGAGCGCTCCGGCCAAAATCATCGACAAACAAAGGATAAAACCGAATTTGTGCGTTCCCCGTTTGATGAGTTTGATAATCTGTACGCCGACCCAACTCACCACAACAATTCGAAAGATAGTCAGGATATAGGTATCAACCAATTTGATGCCAAAAGCCATGCCTGCATTTTCGACAAAATAAATTTTAAACCAGGAAAAAACTTCAATGCTATCATATAATCGCATATGCGTTTTCACCCAAAACTTTGATGCCTGGTCGAAAATCACCAACAGGAGGATAGCAAAAAGTACCCTCCACAGGATATTTAATTGTTTCTTATTTAGCACCACCGGATTTAGCTTCTATACTTAATGTCGCATGTGGAACAGCGCATAAGCGCTCATAGGGAATCAGTTTGCCTGTTTCACGACAGATGCCATAGGTCTTATTTTCGATTCGAACAAGCGCTGCCTGCAAATTCTGAATAAATTTCATCTGACGTTGCGCCAAACGACCCGATTCTTCTTTCGTCAAGGTCGTCGCACCTTCTTCAAGCACCTTGAACGTGGGAGAGGTATCCGACACATCATTGCCTTCGGAGTTAGTCACACCGTCACGCAATTGTTCGTAATCGATTTTTGCTTTCTCCAATTTCTTCAGAATAATCGCACGAAAAACTTCCAATTCTTCATCTGAATATCTTGTTTTCTCAGCCATATTTATAATATTTTAAAATAATTTCTCAATTCCACAATCCCGTTAGGGATTCAATATTGGTAGGTTTTTGCACACGGATGACACAGATTTTACATCCCCCTGCCCCCTTCAAAGGGGGACGGATTTACACGGATTTCTCTTAATTATTAATTATTAATTATTAATTATTAATTATTAATTGTTTCTCAACCTTCACGCATAATTGAAAATCCTCAAAATCCAATTCAACGCCATCAACCGGATGGTCTACAAGTTCAATGTCTTCAGCGAGCACCTGTTTCTTGATGTACTCCTCAAAATCACGAACAGTCTCATCCATCTCTTTCGTTGAAAATGAAATTTGTACGCGTATTTTATCCGTAATTTCAAAACCCGCATTCTTACGTAAGTTCTGAATACGGTTCACTAATTCGCGCGCTAATCCTTCCTTACGTAACTCGTCGGTAACCGTGATATCCAAAGCGATAGTCAGGTTGCCTTCGTTAGCTACAAGCCATCCAGGGATATCTTCTGAAATGATTTCGACATCATCCATCGACACCTCGCACGCTTGGCCATCGAAATGAAAAACAAACAAGCCGTGTTGTTCAAACAGGGAAATAGCCTCTTGCGGCATGTCCTGTAACGAAGCAGCTAACTGTTTCATTATCTTCCCATAACGCGGACCTAACTTCTTAAAATCCGGTTTAACTTTTTTGATTAGAATCCGTGAAGTATGGTCTGCATAAACCAATTCCTTCACATTGACTTCATTCAAAACAAGTTTTTTTACAGCTTCAATGTGATTTTTTTGTTCGTCGTTAAGTACCGGCACCATGATTGTCTGGAGCGGTTGACGAACTTTCAAATTGACTTTACGTCGTAACGCATGAACCATGGATGACAGATTCTGCGCAATTTTCATCTGCTCTTCCAAGGTCTGGTTGATCAACGCCTCATCGAAAACCGGAAAATCGGCTAAGTGAACCGATTCAGCTTGATGGCGTCCTGTAACCGATACCAAATCGCCAAAGAGCTGATCGGAATAGAACGGCGAAATGGGCGCAATTAACCGGCTTACCGTCTCAAGGCATGTATAAAGTGTCTGATAGGCCGAAAGTTTATCTGTGGTTAAACCTCCACCCCAGAAACGGCGACGATTCAGTCGGACATACCAATTACTTAAATGATCAATCACAAAATCGGTAATCAAACGACCAACGCGCGTCGGTTCGTAGGTATTGTAGAGTTCGTCCGTTTCTTTAATGAGCGAGTGAAGGAGAGATAAGACCCACCGGTCGATTTCCGGACGCTCATCGATCGGAACATCAGGTTCACTGTATGTGAACCCGTCCACATTGGCATATAATGCAAAGAAAGAATAGGTATTGTATAATGTGCCAAAGAACTTGCGACGAACTTCTTCGATCCCTTCGACATCGAATTTAATATTATCCCAAGGCGAGGCGTTTGTGATCAGATACCAGCGTAAAGGGTCTGATCCGTATTTCTCGATCGTCTGAAAGGGATCAACCCCGTTTCCAAGCCGTTTGGACATTTTATTCCCATTTTTATCGAGAACAAGTCCGTTGGACACCACATTTTTAAAAGCCACGCTATCGAAAATCATCGCACTCAGCGCATGTAATGTAAAAAACCAACCGCGTGTCTGGTCGACACCCTCAGCGATAAAATCGGCAGGATAGACCTTTCTATTGTCGAAATCCTCCTTATTTTCAAATGGATAATGAATCTGTGCAAAAGGCATGGCGCCGGAATCAAACCAGACATCAATCAGATCAGGTTCGCGTTTCATGGGTTTACCGGTTTCAGAAACAAGAACGATTTCATCTACATACGGGCGATGCAAATCGATTTTTTGATAATTTTCGTCCGAATAGTTTTGCGGTTCAAAACCCTGGTAGGGGTTATTGGCCATAACGCCTGCGCTGACCGACTTTTCAATTTCGTCGTATAATTCGGCTACCGAACCGATACATATTTCTTCCGCACCATCTTCTGTTCGCCAAATCGGCAGTGGCGTACCCCAATAACGGCTTCGGCTCAGGTTCCAATCCTGAAGGTTTTCAAGCCATTTACCAAAACGCCCGACGCCTGTACTTGATGGTTTCCAGTTGATCGTATTATTGAGTTCGATCATCCTTTCGCGGCAAGATGTCGTCCGGATGAACCAGCTATCTAACGGATAGTACAGAATCGGGTTGTCTGTGCGCCAGCAATGGGGGTAATTATGGATACACTTTTCAATTTTAAAGGCCAACCCCTGCTGTTTCAACAGGACACAAAGGTCGATATCCAATGTCTCCTCCGAACAGGCACACGGCGCATTGTATTCGTTTTTCACATAACGTCCCGAAAAGGGGCGATATAAATCCACATTGACAAAGTCGCGGACATACGCCTCATCCAATTCTTCTATACAGTAAAAACAGCCTTTCAGGTCGACTGCCGGACGACGGTTTCCTGCCTTATCGACGAGAAGCACGGGCGGCACGCCGAATTTTTTAGACACCCGCATATCGTCAGCGCCAAAGGTCGGCGCTATATGGACAATGCCCGTACCATCGTCGGTGGTCACATAATCGCCTGAAATAACGCGAAATGCCCCTTCGCCCGGATTAAACCAAGGGATAAGCTGTTCATAGGTCATCCCGACTAAGTCAGCGCCCTGGTATTCGCCCATAATCGCATAGGGGACAACCTTGTCGCCCGGTTTATAATCCGTCAAAGCCATGCCTTCAGCTTTTGTACTGAAATAAGCGGACACAAGGTCTTTCGCCAATACAACAGTGATGGGTGCTCCAGTATATATATTATATGTACGCGCAACCACATAGGAAATCGTCAATCCGACACACAGCGCCGTATTTGAAGGTAATGTCCATGGCGTGGTTGTCCAGGCCATAAAATAAGCGCTCCCCCACCCGGTCATCTCCGGTTTGGGTTGTTTGATTTTAAAAAGCGCCGTGACCGTTGTATCTTTAACATCGCGATAACACCCGGGTTGATTCAATTCATGCGTACTCAATCCCGTCCCTGCCGTAGGCGAATACGGTTGAATCGTATACCCTTTATAAAGTAAACCTTTCTTGTATAGTTCCTTCAGTGCAAACCAAAGTGTTTCAATATATTTATTTTCATAGGTCACATAGGGATGATCCATGTCGACCCAAAATCCCATGAGTTGGGTCAGGTCTTCCCATTCCTTCGTAAACCGCATGACATCCTTGCGACAGGCTTTATTATAGTCGGCAACCGATATCTTCTTCCCAATATCTTCTTTGGTTATTTTCAGCGCTTTTTCGACACCGATTTCCACGGGTAACCCATGCGTATCCCATCCCGCCTTCCGTTCTACGCGAAACCCTTTCATCGTTTTGTAACGACAAAAGATATCCTTAATGGTACGGGCAATAACGTGATGAATACCGGGCATGCCATTGGCTGAAGGCGGTCCTTCATAAAAAATAAAGGAAGGAGCATCGTTACGAATAGAAATGCTCTTAGGAAAGACAGCGTTGTCTTTCCATTTTCCCATCATTTTCTGATTAATCTCCGATAAATCAAATGCGCAGTATTCCGTAAACCGTTTGCTCATAAAGTCTGTGCCCTGAAAAAAACGCCGCAAAGATAGCGAAAATCGAGAGAAATACAAAAAGCGGGCTTTTTTATTTCCGAGATGAGCTATCTTCTGTTTTTTTTACAAAAGATAGCGAAAATCGAGAGAAATACAAAAAGCGGGCTTTTTTATTTCCGAGATGAGCTATCTTCTGTTTTTTACAAAAGATAGCGAAAATCGAGAGAAATACAAAAAGCGGGCTTTTTTATTTCCGAGATGAGCTATCTTCTGTTTTTTACAAAAGATAGCGAAAATCGAGAGA
>Ga0209628_10001667_pt1 | contig 14591 bp, 10 predicted proteins | sample TergutCu122P4_FD_187285 | JGI IMG/M metagenome (GOLD analysis project Ga0209628, IMG submission 187285) | Cubitermes ugandensis P4 segment gut microbial communities from Kakamega Forest, Kenya - Cu122 P4 (SPAdes) (version 2) | ecosystem: Host-associated > Arthropoda: Insects > Digestive system...
TACAAAAAAAAATAAAAAATAACAATAATCATAAATTTCTAGGAAAAAGGAGTCATGCAGGAAATTATTTAGTACCTTCAAAATTTTGACTCTTCAGTCTCAATATATTTTTTCATTAGCATGTTTTGTTTATAATAATAAGGATCGATGTATACAAAACTTAGACATACATGATAGATATACTAGATATGTTTCTGATTTCCATCACACATAGCAATTTATCATAAGAGCACTTATTACATGGGTTTAAAATGCTTTAATATTTTACCAACATGTATAAAGGATAACTTCAGAATATTCAATAATTCAAACAATTAATTAAGAACTTTCTTTACTGTAATACTTATTGTACATTGCATGAATATTTTAACCACATTAAAAAAGAAAACACATTATGAAGAATTTTTACGTATTCTACATTGTGTCTGTCATAGAACTCTAATGCTTCCGCTTGCTTAGTCATTATTTTAATTGTTCAATTGTTTTTATGTTTATTATTATATTCTTATTATTCTAATATAAGATGTAGATGTATACTGACAAAAGCCCTTGGCTGTGCTTGTAAAGGAAATCATGTGTGTTGGACTAATTCCATATCCCATAGTACTGTCACTGTACCCTCTGAGGATTTCTGGTATATGAAATTAATAATGATGATGATGATGAGTTCATTTCTGGTTTTTGATTAAGATGTGGCTGTACACGGTCAAATTAAATTTTACAGTTTTTAATTCAGCCTTCTCAAATACCGTATTTCGTTTAAATCCTTGGGAAGTTTTGTAGGTGAAACATAAAACCTGCAAGACACAACTGCCTTATTTTTCCTTTCTTTTATGCATATTCTGTGGAGAACTCTTAAAAGCAAATCATCATTGTCATGCATGAATGACTGGTGTAGAAAAGAAAAGACCACCATCAAGAAAAAAACAAAAGTAGAGGGTAACTAGGAATATAAGAATACATGTATAATACAGCAATTTATTATATCTATTCTAGGTGTTATGTTTAAAATTGTTTGTATGTTTAGGGGATGGTGGTTCTGAAACTTTTTTTGTGTGCTCATGGCACATTATTCCTTGCCACGAGGAATCGTGGCACATGAAATGTCTAAGTTAGGAACACTACAGGATAATTACCCAAAAGTGAAGCATAATTACTTACAAATATAGCTCATGAAACATTCCTGGTGTGTAACTAAAAAAGGGTTTTTTTTTTTATTTCCTGGGTTCCTGAACATGTAGATCTATTGAAAAATGGAGGATGATTATATTGCTAATACTGTATTTAACCCGTGCTGCGTATATGTAGTAGAACTTATTTTAAACAAAATTATTTATAAATTTCCTTTTATCTGCAATGACATAACGTTCAAAACCTCATGGCACACTTAGTGACACTCACAGCACACCTTTTGAGAACTACTGCTTTAAGACAGTTTGTTTACTTTTATTTATATTTGCTTTGTCAAATTTTTAGTTTCATCAGAAACACCGTTTTTGTGATATTATAAAACAATTTTATGGAAGATGAGACCCCCACATACAGTCTATGACTGCATAAATTTGTGGTTTTAAATAAATAATGCAGCATGTTTTGTACTTTTGTACTGACAGTACTGTGAAATGACTGCAAAAATGTGCATGTCATGGAGGTCTGTTTGAAAAAACCTTGCAATACAACACACAAGAGCAAGTTGTGATGTATATTTATTTCTATATGCAATAGAAACAGATGTTCTAACATGGTGTTTTCAACTTTTCATTTACTAAGCTGGACTCAGGCATATATGTTGCAACCGTGCTTGTTTATGTGCCACGTGAGTTGCATTATATTATCATTAAATATTTGATTTCCCATATTAGTCTGCACTTTTGATGTATAAATATGTAGAAAACTAGTATTTCTATAGTTTGTAGTAGTTGGATTCTTTAAGTCAGTGTATGTAGCAGTTTCAATATATACTTCAAGTCAGTCATTTCACTTAAAGCTCATATACAATTGCCCCTCTAAATGCTATAAGATATCGGTAAGTGTTCACAATTACCATATGTCATAATGAGCATTATAATATATGCAGAGCTTTTTCTGTGGCAGTATGTCGTATTGAACGCTTTCTTTCTTTAAGAAAGGAGACCTGTCTAAAAATGTGTTGCACATCATCCACTTTTCCTTCATGGTTATCACCACGTCTTTTGCAAGAGAGAAAAAAAAGGACACTAGTTATATGCCATACATAACCTAGCAACGAACTGTACAACATTTCTGTACTGCACACACTTTTATGTTTGAAAATACAATGAAAATTACAAGAAAGGCATACCAATAAAAGTGAGGGATTTTATGCTTCATTCATGCTATTTTGAAGATATTACAAAACAATAAATTAAGCTCACAGGCTCTTACAACAGGAGTTCTCTTGTTGCAGTCTTTTCATAAAGAATTAAAGAATAATTCTTAGCAATGTGAGAGTAACTGTGTGTTTCCAACATTTAGGTTATAAATTATCTCACTCTTATCATACACAAAGAACATGCACAGGCCTCAAACTGGTACATGGCAACTCCAGTAATGCTTCAAATTTTTGGATTTTCCTGTTATGTGAATACAAATTTCTGAATTAAGAATTATTTTCACTATCTTAAAGACATGGCTGCTAATATTTTATAAAGTATTTAATAATTTCTGGGTTAATAAAGAGAACATAACTGTTGTATCTCACTTTGTAAGTGAAAAACCAAGTAATCAGTCGCTCTTAAGTTGATCAGTTACTCTAAGAAAGACAGAGAACCACTTTTTAGCATACTTATTCTCAAACATTCCATTACCACCACCAGAGTAGTTTTATGATTCAGACATGGCAACAGAGTACTGGCTAATATCATTTTAGTGAATATGTCTGATATTAAGATCTGGTAAGTGTCAGAAGCTTGTTGAGAAAGTAAGACTATATTTCAGCAGTCTCCATTCTTGTTACTTTGTTTCTACATTGAGATTGTTAGAAAGCAGTGTGTGTGCAGCACAGTCTTTCTTACCTTTGAGTTATGTCAAGGAATCTAAGATTCTGGATTGTATGGAGATCAATATTCCTGTGTATGATATCCTTTGTGATACTGTCCACATCTGCATTACTGTAACTGCAATCACATTTTGAATTGCTTAGTTGTAGAGATGGTATTCACAGCGAGGAAAACAGATATTTGTGTAGGGTTTCTGTACAGTTGAGAAGATTTCATTGTTACACTGTACTTTTGAACTAAAGCAGGCCTAATAGAGTCTCTCTATGCCTACATTGTCATCACCATGATTATAATTACTGTGGGGAATTTTATCATAATGATAGAATTACAGTATAATATATAAAGAACCAATAAGATGCAACTTTTGGCAGTATTGTTTTTTATTAACAACTGCAAGTTCACTCTACATGTTTCGGACACTTTCCGTGCCCATCGTCAGGAGTACTAAAAACTGTAGTAGCAGCCACTGGTGCGTGTCATGGGTCAGGATGATGTATATCCAGTAAAGGCGTTCAAGATCGGTCTCCTACACTATTTCATAGCCGACATGCACCAGTGGCTGCTACTACAGTTTTTAGTACTCCTAATGATGGGTGCGAAAAGCATCCAAAACATGTAGAGTGTACTTGCAGTTGTTAATAAAAAACAATACTGCCCAAAGTTGCATCTTGTTGGTTCTTTACATATTATAGACTTATGATGCACGGAAACTCAAATATAAGAAATGGAATTACAAATTCAAAAATGGTTGTGAATGGTATTTGCAGTTACACTGTATAAAGGAGTTGTAAGTTTTATGATCAAGTTGACTCACTGACTTTCTGTTTATAAAATATTTGGTACGTTTTCTTAAAATTCTTTCATTGAAAACAAAACTAAGTTGCCATTTACGTACTTTTGAAGTATCTAGTGTTGCCCTCTTGCATTTCCGTTTATGCAACCTCACATTCACAGAAATGGCAATGTTTAACAGTGATTTGTTGTAACAGTTAATTGTTATGTTTTTCCCATGACAACTAACCCTTTAAATCATCTTTCTGCACATGCTTTCCAAAGAACTAATGCTAATTAATTATATGTTTAACTGCTATAATAACGCTCACTAACATGCATGGCTTGGAAACTTCTCCACAGAACCGACAGCAGCATCAGCACCACCACCACCATCACCACCACCACTACAATCTAACATCATCACATCATCATCTACTACTGACACCTCCCAACACCAAAACTACCAGTCTGAACCTCCAGCAAACATCGATTGCAATGGGGGGGAAAGAACAGTCTCAGCCATTGTGTGGGAGCACAAGGCAAAACAGCAAGACCAACAGCAGCATCAGCAATAGGACATATCTCCCACCCATGCGTTTGGAATACCAGCAGCCTTATTATGTCGCAGAACCCTATGTCACAGATAGCATAGTGTATGCAGACTTAGCCCTGGCAGCAAATGGCAGGCGTGAACCCCATCTCCTCCCACACTATAGAGCACCACAAAACTCTACAGAATATGCCATCTTGAAGTTTCATGATGTTGGACAGGAGATTGATGTGTGAAAAGGTTGGTACAGGCATATTTCTATTCAGCGTAGTAGTGAATACGTAATGTATTCTGATAGGTTTACCAGCTGTGTCCAAGAATATAAATTCTTGGTTTGGTAACACCCTTTTAATCGGTACATGCAATACAGATTAAATTTTGGGCCATCTTACCAGGTCACTGAATAACTAAGAATTTAAAATGAAGGTAGTATTTCAAACAATACAAATATGTCACATTGAACATAATCTAACATACGTTATATTCAATCCCTATGTCCATTTTTACAATAAAAATTTACATTGGCCACAATAAAATCACTTGTGTCATGCCTTTTTTTCCTGGTTACCATTCTTATGTCAATACTGTTTTTGTAAAGAAAGCAGTATCCTCCTCCAGCCGAAGGCATAAATGCTGGTATTAATAATGTGTATGTATGTGTGTGTTTAATAGCCACATATATTAACATTAAAACAGAGGACCTAAATAGTAGTACCAACAGGGATGTAGGTACTGTAGTGCAGTACAGTGGTGGCTTGGCTGTGCCCATGTCCTGAGTTTCAGAAAACCCTTTCTGCCTTCATGCACCCCAAATCTGACATTAAATATTATTAACTTCATCATCATTATTAAAAGCAATCTTAGATTCAAATACATACTGTAAAAATTTAAATAAATAAAATTAATTGCTTGGTAAATGGTTCATCTTTGAGGGTTTAAAGTTCATGGACCTTGAACTGTTGAAAATGAAGGTGAGTAGTTTCTTCAGAACAACATAAACCACCTATACACCTATACAGCGACATAGCATTAAATTTCAGCAAAATGGAATTCTTGACTACACTGCTGTGAAAACCATAGTACCTGCAAAAAAAATTAACATACGGAGGTGACTTCAAGTCTATCCAGAAACGTTTTAATGATTCCATTCTTGAGCCATGTTTAGGCCCTCAGAAACATTGCTGTGCTAGTGATTTTTTAATGTAACATCTGCTGATGGTAATCATAACATATCTGCACACCTTATCTGTAAAACTGATATACATGAGAATATTAACATACTTATGCGCATGTCTCTAACTACAATAAAGATAACTAAGAATAGTGAGCAGTGTCCCACTCTTTTACTTCTAATGCTCTCTCTGTTTGAAATAACCAGGACATTCAAGATTGACTTGCATAAGAACAAAGTACACAAATGTCTTATTCTAAATAATCCTTCTAGCGAATCGGCATCTAAAACTTGGTCTTGCAAGTTACTTAATTGTTGCAATATGAATTACTGTGTATGAAAATTGTTTAGTATAGAACTAGTAATGTTCTGTTTCAACAGTCTACGGATTCTCCTATTGCTGATTTGAGAGTATTGCAATAAAATCAGTTGCAGTTAACTTTAATTTTTTTCTTGCTCTGTTGTCACAGTATTATTTAAACATTTGGTTACAAATATGAGGGGCAATCAGAAAGAAATTCCTCCTATTTTTTTATCTTTTACATTTTTATTTCATGTCAATAACCACTACATCTGTGAAGTCAAATATTCTCAGTCATGTACTGGACAGACTGCAGTACCCCTGTTGATTCTAAAATGGCAGACACTGTGCATTTTCAATGAATGAGCAATGACTGAGTACTTTGATGCTAAGAGTGAGAAACTGTTTTGTGTTGATAAACATTTTCTGAAACTGTGTGATTAAGTAACTGTGAATGTGAGTATTGTTCAGGATGGGTAAAATGAATTAAAGAACCTGAAGTAGGAGGAGAATAATTTCATGACAAACTAAAAATGCTCATCCTTGCACTGGAGTAATGCCTGGTGATATCTGCCAGATTCATGAACTGATACACAGTGACCATTGCACAACAAATGAATTGTGGTACACCCTACCCACTGGTAAAGGCTGTGTAGTGGAACTTGATGAAGAGTTTGTCTTTTCCACTGTCTGCTTGAAGGTAGATGCAAGTAAAGATGCCAGGAAAGCAATTGGTACTGGTTGTTTGCACTGAAATGATACAGGATGTGAGAGCTTCCAGTTGCAAATTTGGATTAAATCCTGGAACAATCATTTTTAACCTGAATTCAATACCAATTGATGTAATTGTGCTACGTGAAATCCAAATAAAGAATATATTCAAGAGTGCCATCAGTGGGAAAAGTTGTGGCTACTTTCTTTTGGTATGAGAAAGGTGTTATGCATGTGAGCTTCTTACCTGGAGGACAAAATGTAAACTCTGACTGTTTTATTGAAAATAGAAAGTCTGAAAGCTCACCTTTTCATTTTCATCCCGCATGAAATGTGTCAGCATTGCTGCTTCCCTGTGACAAGGCTAGGCCACACATAAGTGCACACATCACAGAGACCATCATGAAATTTGGACGGGGAGTGTTGCCATAACCACCCTACAGCTGTGAACTTGCACCATCAGATTTTTCACCTGTTTGATCATTGGAAAGGTGGCCCAAGAGAAAACAACTACACAGATAAAGAGGCACTGCATAATGCCATGAGCCAGAGGCTGCAAATGAAGGAGAGTAACATATACTAAATGGAAGTACATGCTATTGTTCAAAAGTATACGAAGACTGTTGATGATGGAAAATGGGCCTAACTATGCCTTCAGCAATGTTGTGGCATAATTATTTGAAGCATCATATGCCCAGTTTGTAAATGGCATGCAATAGAAAGCAGGATGTAGCACTTTCTGTCTGACCCTCTTTTACATGTATTAAGTACAGGTAATGGATGAAAACTGTCCCTCTTTTATATGTATTAAGAACAGATAACAGATGAAAAATAAATAATATTGCAGGCCATCTGTAAAATTATCAAGCTAAATTTTCGTATTATGTCTGAGAAAGTTGGAGCTGTACATTACTTACTATACTTGATTCCATTGCAGATGAGCCATTTTATTCTACACCTCAAGGACCTTTTTTTTTTTTTGGTGTATCAGGTCATTAGGCAATTGGCTACTGAACTGGAAATATATGAAACTGAACAGAAGACAGATAAAATACATTAAGCTTTTTAGGCGCTTTTGAAAAATTGCATAAAGTTACTGGTAGCTTTGTCATGTCTGTCTGTCTGTCTGTCCACACGGAACAACTTGGCTCCCACTGGATGGATTTTCACAGAATTTGATACATGAATATTTTCAAAAATCTGTCAAGAAGGTTCAAGTTTCATTAAAGTATGACAATAATAATGGACACTTTACATGAAAACCTCTGTACATTTATGATAATATCTCATTCATTAATTCTTAGAATGAGAAATGTTTTGGATAAAAGTTTGTAGAGAATATCAAAACATACATTGTATGTTCAATAACTTCTTCCAAAAATCATGCCATTTATGAGAAATTGTGGAAAAATATGATACAGCCAGACAGGCCACAGATGGCAATATAATGCTGTGCAGAAAATATGCAAGAATACAGACACACACTTATAATATTTAATAATTATTTTTCTTCCGTGGCAAAAATGGTTACACAAATGCGCCTCAATGTTACATTATACGTACATTGCCTGTCTTGTCTCATACAGTGTCTTTTGTGAGTGCCTTTGACTCCCTCCAATATCTCATAATTGATGTTCTTCTTTTCTCAGTTCTAAATATTTGGTACACATGAACGCCAGCATAAGATTCACATTTATAATATTTTTATATTTGTATCCAGTTTCTTGTATTAGAAGCCATACAACTGATTTTTGTAAGTTCTGAATTAATGGCAACTTTTTAATCACTAGTGCAAGAAATAGATTATTCTGTAATGATTTGGAAATACGAGTATTCAACCTACCTATCTTATAACAAAGTTGATACTTTGAATTTCCATTTCCTTTTAATGTTGATTTGATTATACACAGTCATCAATAAAGGCACACCCATCATCTGATACCCATTTCCCCTTAATCCGAACAATGTATGTATGTATGATACATGGAGGTGCTCAAACGATGTACAGATTAGTACACAACCATTAACATTATTTATTAACAAGACTCTTGTTGTGATGTACATTACAACCATTTAACATGTCTATTTTCTCAACAGGAACGCCCCAAAGCCAGCGTTACATACATTTATTAGAAGAAGCAAACTGGCATAGAGAGAAGTTGTAGGTATAACTTCCTGTACTCTACCTTGGTTGGTTAGGTTGGAACTATTACATGGTGATTAACTTCAAGTGAGGCAACAGTATTTACTCCTTTTACACATCTTTTGAGCACCTGTATGTTATCAGTTGTCTGATGGCACTCCAACTACCACCTTGTTGATGCATGAGTATTTGTTTCTCCATGCCAATGATAAATGTGTTACTGGAGAGTAGAGTAATTGTTTTGAAGAAAGTTGGAACAGATCATTACTGTGTGATGTGAAGTATCTCTGTTATTGCATGTCTGTTGTGTGATGTGGTTCATTATAATTATAATTATATTCATTGCAGTCATGCACAAGTAAATGAACAGAGTTTTACTTAGCAGTGTTCAAAACAAATGCTAGAATTTAGTGATCCTGGTGCTGTTAGGTAAAGCAATATTTCTGAGTCAGAACTTCAGTTTTCTCAATTTTGTTGTCTGTCTGCAGTGTTCAATGGTAGATCAGTATGATATACAGTGTTCAGGTTAGGAAATTAAAGTACTATATTAACATCTAATTGCCAACATATTAACAGACAATAGACTTAAAGTTGTTCCCATTCATAAGCATGCTACAAGCACAACTTACTCCCCTCATATTATATCATATCATCTTCCTAATATTGCCAGCTCCAGTGCTGAAATTGATGGATGCACTAATTTTAAAGAGCAAATCAGTAATAATTAAAATTAATTTATTTTGCTGATAGTTATCATTTTGTCGCCTTAAACATATTTAGTCATCATAACAATGTCATATTTTAAAATAGATTTAATAAAACTGTGCCTGAAAATCAGTTATTGAAAAGCATTAATCCTTTGTGGATAAAAGTACACTTATCCATTGCAACTGCATGTTGTGTTTTGAATGTTGGATTTCAATAAGGAATTTTTAGAAGCGTCGTAAAATAATAAGTAACACAAATTTTCTTACCCATTTGAGAGAATAGTTTCCTCTCATGTAACTTATCATTTACAGCCATTCCGGCCGGAATTCTCTGACCTGGACTACGCTGATGTGGATTATCGCTCATATGGGCCTATTAACTACAAGATGGCCTCCATACTGGCTATAGAGCAGGAAAAGAAGAATCTTAAGAATGAGAGCCAACAGAAGCCATCACACTCTTCCAACAATCATCTATCAGATCTGCTTTAACTTTGCATTTATTTCTTTTCAATGATATAGTCATGAAATTAGAAGCACTAAATGGTTACAAGATGCAATGATCTTCCACCCAGCCCACTCCAAACCAGAAATGGCATGAGGAGGAGCAATGAAAATATGGTCAAGATTCTTTTGTATGTATGAACATGCTTAATGAGACAAAAAAAAAAGCATTAACTTGATACCACTAACCTGTGATTAACAAAAGAAAGTGCTAGTGTGATCCCTTCCTTGCTTTGAGCTACTCCTGTTCCTGTGTCTGTCAGCTGCACTAACGAACGGCTGTTGAAACTATTGGTGGTGCTCCGAGTCAAGTGACTGCTGCAACTAATGACTCATGTGTGATTAGAGTAATAACCAAAGAAACAATTTGATACACTGGCTTTGGGTATACAAACATTGATCAAAGACATGCATATGAAAGAAAAGAAATATACACAAAACATTAGGTTGTGTTTTAATAAAGATATTAGTTTTTTTAATAATATATATATAAACAAACTTATAAACAAACTGCTATGTATAAGAGGAACTTCGAAATGTTCCTGCTATCATCAAAGATGTGTTAGTGTGTGTTAGGGTGTACGTGTATGTATGTGTGCTTGTGTGTGTGCATGTGCGTGTGCAGACACACCAAGCAAAGATGTGTCTGATGTGTAGTGATATGACTTCCACTAATGTTGCAGCACAAATGTCAGTTTCAGATGGAAGTCAACTGATACAGGCAGTTTATATGGCAAGGTCCCACTCAATGTACATTTTCATAATGTGATAAGCAACACTGGATAGATAGTACAGCTTTTCTAATTAATCAAAAAGATAAATATATGAGAATTTTTAATGTGTCGATCATGAAATACGCCAGGGCATAGTACCAGGTTTCTAAAACATGCTGACATGATAACTACCTACCAGAACATGGTATTTATTAATGTTGACCCTTCCTAAGATAAGTTGGCTTACACAAACATAATGTTTTAATCTTCTGTTGCAAAACGTTTTGAATCTTGCTTTCTGTGTCATCATATCTGAAGTTGAGAAATTTCTCCATTTCAATATACTTTCAATACAGCACACATTGTGTTGGATTTGTTGGCCTTTTGTGGACGTTTTTCCAGTATATTGTTATATAAAGTATACATTTCTATTGCATAGTACAGTAAATTTCCGTTAATCCACCACCCATGGAACTGGACAGTGCTGGATTATCAGACAGTGTCTCTACTGACATAATTATTTACAGGTAATTTTTTGTTTCTGCTCTTATATTTGTGCTATACCACTAATCACAGGAGTATTCCATTTGGGTATTTCTTTTATTCTGGTTTGGCATCTTCAAAGTTGAAGAAGTCAATGGAGGGATCAGGACATACCACAACATTTGAGGTACAGACACCCTTGGAGGCCTTTTTGAACATGACCCTCAGATCTGCCTGTTTAATTGATTAAACTTTTTTTTTCTGGTAGAAATATTGAGTACTACTTTCTTCAAGTACCAGATTATCAGGAGTGCTGAGTTATTGGATGTGGGGTTAAAGGAGTTTTACTGTATTTTCTAATCAGTGGTATATGAAATTTTTATTAACTTCTGAAGGTTTAATATTTCCTTGTTTTTTTTTTTAAACTATTAATGTAGTTGGACAAAATCATTATGGGTTTCCTATAACTTATTCGTAAAATTAACCTCCCACTATCACCTCAAAAGGAAATGGACTTATCATCTGAATATATACTGCCAAGAAAAATGGAAAACTTTGAAACTTATTGTGTAACAGATTTGTCTGTACTTGGGGAATATTTACATTTCAAAAACTGTCTGGAATTATCTTGGTTCATCCACAGTTCTTCATTGGGATACTGCAAAAGACACTTATCTGAAGGAAAAGTGGTGACCACTATTTTGGATACGCTGTAATACATAACTTCCGTCATAATTTTGTTCTCTGATCTACATCACACATTAGTTCCGTCCAGTTAGCCCCATAGCTGGCATAAAGAGACATCAAGTCAACAAAGTTACTTTATTTAATTCTTACTAATTACAGGATTGGAATTTTGACTGGTGGGTTTATCTCCTGTGTGCAGCTGTTACATATTTTATACCAGTATACAGATGACAGTTCATAGTACAGTTGTTCCCATCTGACATCTCTGATCACATTGCAGTAATTCTGTAATGCAAACAGGGATGTAGCCAGTATCTACAAGATATTATTGCTCAATCACAGCTTTGAAAATACATATGGCATAACTGCAATAATATCCAAAGTCCAAAGATAGAAATGGGTTGAAGTGAATGTTTTATAATAGGTTGTGTGTGAGTGTGAAGAATTCAAAGAAAATTAATTATATTTTATGTATTCATTACTATTTACTGTCTCTAGTTTCATTACATTACCTTCTTTGTATTTATGAGAATTAATGAATGGTATCTTCAATTTGAGTCACATATTGAAGCTATGTTTTGTATCAAGAAACTGACTGCATCACTGCCAACTGCTTTAGTTTCAAAACTATATACTTTATTCATGCAGGACACCTAATGGTGGCTTTATATCTCTTTGAAAATATTTGTCTTTGAAGTTCCACTTCACTTCTTGCTAAAACTTGTTTCATCATCATCCTTGTCCAATTTCACTAGAAAATTTCTCAGTATGTTTAAAGGAAACAAGGTACAGAATTGTCATTGAAAGTATTTACTTATTACTTTATCTGTGCTTCTGCAGCATAAATTAAAAATATTTCTTTTAAAGTTTATTTTTGATATAAATTCATGCAGCTTTTTATTGGTCCGTAAGTCTGCAACATAATTGTTCTGATTGCAGGGGAAATAAGAGAAATTGAAACAACAAAGGAATAGAAAGATCGTAATGAAATTTGTTTATATAAATGACGTGATACTGTATGTATTTGTTGGCATTAGATAAAGAGAGATTGTTTACTTGACTTCGGCAAATATCTCTATTATACTGCTTTCTTGTTCACTCCAGTATAAGAACAATGACTGCATACCATCATAGAGGTTTATACTTTGAAGCCTTTGTACTTTACATTGTTATACACACAAAATTACCAACATCCTTGATATGTGTCAAATTTAATGTGTGGTATACTGAGAACATTCATAATCCTGTTGTAATATGTGGATTTTTAATACAATATTATGACTGGTTGAAGTTGTGTCCTGGAAAATCAAATTTCCCATTTCTACTTTACAGGAGACTCTTGGCATAGAACAATTTGATCCTATGGACACAAAGATAGGGGGAAATTGTGCATGGCAATTTGTGTTTATTTATACAGATGGTGTCAACGTAACTTAACATGAGCTGTGAAATGAAGAAACTTTGCTTTTAAGCATTACATACATTCAGCATTGCCTGTCCATATAATCTCTGTACTTAATGTACATAACTATGAGACAGGTATTTGCTTCATAATAAACTTTGGATTTTCTAAACTGCATAAAGAGAACCACCGTTAAGAACAGTGCACAAATTTCTGTATGAATTGTATTAAATTCCCTTTAACCAGACTTAATAATTGCAGTAAAATGGTTTCCTTTCTCTGTCTTGCTAAACAAGCATTTATGAACTTTAGCACAGACAGAAATTCAGACATACTTGTAGGCAGTGTCCTTGTTTGTCCAACCCTGTCCTTTCACTTTCAGTGTTAAAATTTCTTAAAACTGCAAGCCCTTTAGCTGCTCAGCTGGCAGCTGGCTGTTTTGCCATATCCTTGTGTGGCCTTATTGCAGATTAGGGTAAGTTGTGCATTTCATTCTTGTATTGTACCTAGAAACAGCAGTAGTTAACATCACTTGCATTGACAAAGATGATATTAGGTAAATATATTGTTCACACTGACAACTCTTGCAAAAGCATTTTTAGTTCCTGTGTTATGGATTTGATGATAAAAAAGGACAACAACTTTACTTTTAATCTACCAGTCCATTCTGTAGTCAAAGAGTTTACCTCTCATGTCTTCTGTAACATGAAATGTCTCATAATTTGGAGTAACACCTAAAGATGTCACTGTTTAAAATACAGGTAACATGTGTGTAGGTACACACCATGCTATTAAGTGATTTTCAGGGTCATGAAAATAAGAACTCCACCAATTCAACACCTTAGTGGAGGTGAGTAGCTGTTTCATGTTCTGGATCCCTTTACCAACTGGGAAGATGTTCAAGTGGGACTGGATTTGATACTGCTTCAGCAGGAAGTCAAGACATGCCATATGATGCACTTTACTGGCCGCAGTATCACAGCTTACAACAATATACAAAAAACATACACACATACATACATGTGACTAGATGTGTACATGTTAGCTTCTCAAGAAGGATCCTGCTTGCTGGATTTCACTGGGTAGTTATTCACTACATACATATTACCGTATTTCCCAGCCCATAAGACGTACTTTTTTTCCTGAAAAATGTGACCTAAATTTGACCTGCATCTTATGCGCCGAGAGTAAGTATTATTTCCAAACTTACAAATACCCGTACATCTATTATACAACATCTTTATTGTGAGATAGTGAAATTTGCTTCCAAATCATGAGATCTGGCATCACTGCTTGTGAACGGCTTACTTTCTTATCCGGGGATTTAACCTAGCATATACATGGCATCACGGTATTTACGCTGCTGCAGTAGCAAAGTGTAGCCAAGTGTAATTCAAGTGTGTTACAGTTCCTTAAAGTATATCTGTT
>Ga0209628_10001668_pt1 | contig 14589 bp, 2 predicted proteins | sample TergutCu122P4_FD_187285 | JGI IMG/M metagenome (GOLD analysis project Ga0209628, IMG submission 187285) | Cubitermes ugandensis P4 segment gut microbial communities from Kakamega Forest, Kenya - Cu122 P4 (SPAdes) (version 2) | ecosystem: Host-associated > Arthropoda: Insects > Digestive system >...
TACCCTGCAATTTTAATCACCACCGCCGACCACGATGATAGAGTTGTGCCTGCACATTCGTTTAAATATGCAGCGGCGTTGCAGGCGGCAAACACCGGCGATGCTCCAAAATTAATCAGAATTGACGTCAACGCAGGACACGGCGGCGGCAAACCAATCTCCAAAACCATTGACGAACAGACAGATACATATTCATTTGTAATGTGGAACTTGGGAATAGAGAAAATTAAGAATTAAAAATTAAGAATTAAGAATTAATGTGAATCATGGGTTAAAAATCAATATCACGGGTTAAAATTCCGTTTTTGCGGAATAATTTGTGCCGTTAGGCACTAAATGTCAGTAGAAAAATGTTGTTTCCACCATCCTGCGTGCCGTTAGGTACGCAATATTGAAAAAATATTTATCACATCTTGTCCCTGACGGGACAATGCGGTGGGTTTATCAATGTTTCTACCCATATTTTGTCCCTATCGGGACGAGTTAAAATTTTTTAATATATTGATAATAAGAGTATTACCTTTTTAAATTTATTATTTTTGGCGAAATTTTGGCGAAATAAAAAAAAATTAAAAATTATCTGCCAGACCATTCAGCAATAATTCAGTGCTGAATGTTTTTTTTTATTCCTTATATTTTGCATTTTTTTTATGATATAATATATTATTGAATAATATTATTATATTTTTTTTTATTATATAACTTTTAAGGAAAAAATGTGTAATGTGTAAGAGTTATTAAAAATAGTATATATAATTTGTTGATTTTCATTTTTTTATAAAACCTTACACATTCCTTACACTTCTTACACATAAATTTTTGTGTAAGGTAGAATGTTTAAAATCATTCATTAAATCTACTAAAACTATCAGCGCAAAGGTAGTAAAAAAGTTTAAAAATATGCAACAAAAAATGTAATAATCTGCAACTTTATTGCAAATTATTACATAACTATTTAATAATCAATTACTAAATTTGATAATGAAAACAAAGAAAAATCACCCAATACCTGATGTTGTAAAAAATTTGTCGAAAATAATGAAAGACAGAGGCATTAAGTAGGAAACCATCGCCGAATATGCAGGAATTGACCCCTCGCAAATGAGCAAAATTTTAACGGAACTGTGCAATTAAGCATAACACTCACAGCAGTAACTCAGAAATCAAAGTGAAAATCACACTAAACTACGAGGAAACCATTGTAAATCAATTTGTTACCGTATCAGACACAATTCCCGAAAAAGACGACAACAGCAACAGAATTTTTGATAATACTTTTGATGGTACGTTTGGGTAAAAATTAGATTTTTTAAAAAAAAATGGATAAAAGCACACAAATAATCTATATTTTTTTAAATTTTTATTCACTAAAATGTCTGTAAATAAAGGTATTATAAATTTAATACTAAAAAAAATGTTTGAATATTAATTTTTTTTGAAAAATACAAAAAAAAAATATTTGAAAATAAAAAAATGTTTTTACCTTTGTTGCGTGATTTTCATAATGAAAATTTGATATTTTAAAAATGCGTTTTTGCAATTTGATTTTAGTATCCAAATTAATTCCACATCTATTACCTTAAAAGGTAAAAACTATCAAAAAGCAGGCAAGACGTCGCATAGCGACGTGAGGTTGTTTATATGATAGCAGGCAGTGGAATGCCTGGGATACTGGTAAGTCAATTTCACGCATTTTAATTAAAAAAGAATAAACTTAAAACACTACAAAATATGAAAAAGTATCTACTATTTTTAATCTTTTTGCCGTTATGGCTTACCTCTCAAACCTTGCCGAAACCTGCTTTGTGGTTTAAAGCGGTAGAAAATTCCTTTGTTGGAAAAGATACGGCGGATATGTCTGTTATGCTTGATTGGAACGGTAATGTGTCGCTGTTGTCGGCGGACAAAATTAACGGCTATCCCGCTCTGAAAGTTGAAAATGACAGCACTGACGGCTATTTTACGCTTTCAACCAATGTGCTGAAAGAGAAGCAAAACGCACTGATTTTGATTGCGTATCAGCCGTATAAAAAACCGTTTGTGGAGTATTCGTCAAAAAATTTGCCCGAATACGGACTTTGGACGTTGCTGAAAGGCGACACAACCCGCTTAACATCAATACGTTACGGTGCAGGCAAGAGTAAATTTCGTTATCAGTATCAGGATTATCCGGGGGCGATAATAACGAGCAATCTTGTAGGGTTTAAAACGCAGAATAACAGCGCATTAAGTGATACCGCAACCATTGAAAACCCTAACGATACGCTTTTGCTTGGTTATGCAAACTCTCTTTTTTTCAAGGGAAAATTAGCCGAGTATATCATTATAAATCAGCCAATTACAGAAAACAAAAGGCAGGTTTGGCAAAGTTATTTGGCGTTGAAATACGGCGGAACGCTTTTTAAAGGCAATTATCTGAATGCGCAGGGCGATACATTGTGGTATTACTCTCACAATCAGGATTTTGCGGACGGTGTTGGCGGAATAGGGCGTGATGATACATTATTATTAAGGCAAAATTTTTCGCAAATTGCGGGAGATAGTTTGATAATTTCGTTGCAAAACACTGATATTCAAACACAAACATATCAAACGCCATTCCAAAACGGCGAGTATATTTTTTGGGGACACAACAACAAGACCGCTGAAATTGGTTACTCAATTTTTCCTGTAAATGATGATTTTTATAATCTTTTTGAGAGGGTTTGGAAAATCAGACCATATACAAACAGTTCATATCCGCTTGATTTTCAGATAAATACGTTAAATCCGCAAAGTTTAAAACTTTTTGTTTCGCCAACACCAAATTTCTATACTTTTGAAACACAGATTTTTGAACCGCAAAACACTGAAAATCAAAAAGTTAAATTCTCAAATTTGATTTTTAACGACAGCACTGCATATTTTACATTCGGTTATAATGTGAATGATTTAAACAATCAAAATTCCAATTCCAACGGTGGCGGAAATCAACAGGATAATCCTATTTACGGCATTAATGCTGTTTTTACCGAAGCCGACTGGCAGCCGAACCCTGTCTATGAAAATCTTTATATTTCCTACAAACTGACGCGCCCTGCAACTGTTTGGTTTACTGTACATTCCAACGCAAACGTTCCGCTTTGTCAAACTCCGCAGCAAAACTTGCAAGCGGGTTATAATCAGACAGTTATACCGATGTCGCACTTGATAACAGGCACTTATATGGTATATGTTCATGTTGATGATATGGTAATTATGCAGACGGTCATAAAAAGATAGATATGAGATATGAGACATGAGATACTTTTTTTCAAAACTAAATGTTAATAAAACAATTTAAAAAATAAAAATATTATGAAATCTAACCCAAAAATTTTAATGCTACTTATTTGTTTTGTAGCGATGTTTAACAGTTTTAGAGCAAATGCTCAAAATGTTATAGAAGTGTGTGCTGATGCACCAAATTTTATACTTTCATTTGACCCGCAAAGTTTACCTCAGCATATGTTTGAAGGTAATGGGCAACCAGCAGAGTTTTTTATAGATTTTGGAAAAGCAATGTCCGAAACAATACCACAAACATATGGAAATTTTACAAATTTTACTACTCCTATTAGTGGCACTGTTAATGCAGGATATAAAATTATAGTTCCTATTCCACAAGAAAATCCAAAGATTTTTCCTAATCATTATGACAATGTTCGTGTTTATTTAAAAAATACCATTAATAATTGTGAGTTCCCTTTAACATCTCTGCAACTAAAAATACTTTATCCAACATCTATATTTAAACAAAAATGGGATAATGCTATCGGAATACTAAATCAATATTACAATGGTGACTATGAATTTACAGGTTGTCAATGGTACAAAAACGGCACAAAACTTAATGGAGAAATAAGTTCAAATCTCTATTTTGGTGTTAATCATTCTGTTGCTATAGGTGATAAATATTCAGTAAAACTTGAGAGAGCAGATGGTACTTCTGTTTTTTCTTGTCCATTTGTTGTAGTATATATACAAATGGACCCTAATACAAATTATCCTAAAGTTGTTTCTTTATCCTACAGTTGTTACTGATTTATAAATCTAATAATAAATTCCTAAAAATATGAAATCTATAACATCCAAATACTTACTTCCTGCATTTGCAGCATTTGCAATAATCTCTTGCGGAAGACCAACGGCGAGCATAAACGATATTAAGTTTGCTTCGTCAAACAACAATCAAGTTGTTGAAAGTAAATTGTTTGGCAATGAGATTGTGCCGATAAAAACAGACAGTATTAAGGTTGTTCCAACGGCTGTGCAAGCCCAAATTACGTCTCAACCTCAGCAGCCCGCAGGCACATTCTATTTGCCAGCAAATGCGCAGTTTCAGTATATTGCCAACGGTGCAAACAATGATATGGCATTTGAGTTCTATCTGCCTGACAATCTTACTGAAAATGACAGTATTTTGCTGCATTACCAACTCAATGGCGTTGCCGATTATACAAATCTTTTTAAGAAGATAAATAATTCTGAAGTTGTTGGCGGTCAGTTTGTTAAGACAGATACTGTTTGGAAAAATCAGACGGAAGAATTGCCATATTTTGCTTTGAAAAAAGGCAAAAATACCATTCGTTATCAACTGCCGAAGGACTTTGAATATGGCGTGGTCGCTGAGCGAAGTCGAAGCGTCGCTATTAAAGATATTCAGTTGCAGGTTATTCCGAAAACGAATAAAAGCAGTGGTTATATTGTTGTAAATCAGCCGAATAACTATTCGTATTATAATACTTTTGGTTATTTGCAGGGTTATGTTGATGATGATAATGCAAAATTAACCATTGATAATAAGGAGGTTAAAACGAAAAACGGTTTTTTTGAGGTAATTGTCAATAAAAATTCAAATCAGGCGATTGCAACCTCCCCTTACCCCTCCAAAGGAGGGGAATTAGCCCGCAATGACGGTGGGGTTTGGAGTTCAAAAATTCGTGTTGAATATAAAGACGGACAAGTTTTAGAAAAAGAGGTAACGTTCAAAAACTCAATAGATTATGATTTTGCAACAGGCGGAAGTTATGTTGCGCAAAATGTAAAACAAAATATTTTTCCAAACAAAGATTTTGAAATTTCCCTACTCGGTGCCAAACTTTTTGGTAATAAAAACGCTGTTTTAGAAGATAAAACGCTTTCTATCACTGCATTGCGCAGTATTGATATGGCAGTCGTGAACAGTAATATGATAAATGTAACTGCCGAAGCGGCGGGTTACCGCTTTTTACCAAACGGACAAAAATTTGAAAATCAGCAGGTTATCGCTTTGAAATACGATACAGCACTAATTACGCAGGGCTACACGCCAAATGATATTTTTACATTCTATTATGATGAAAATTCCCGTCAGTGGCAACGCATTACCCGCGACAGCATTGACCTTGCAAACTGCATAATCTATTCACACACAGACCACTTTACCGACTACATAAATTCTATTCTCAAAGCACCCGAAACGCCCGAAGTTGCTGCATACACTCCTACAATGATGAAGGATTTGCAGGCGGCGCACCCGCACACAGGTATTGGTCAGTTTTCTGTGCCGGAGGCAAACAACAAAGGCACTGCTAATACTTCTATGCCGCTTTGGATACCCGCAGGCAGAAACGGAATGCAGCCACACCTGAACCTTACCTACAACAGCGGCGGCGGCAACGGCTGGCTCGGTTTGGGCTGGGATATTCCCTTCTCAAGCATCGAGGTAGAAACAAGATGGGGAGTGCCGCTTTATGACCCAAAACTTGAAACAGAAACTTATCTTTTGGATGGAGAAACACTGGTGCATTGGGAAAGAGACAGGGACAATAAATTAATTCTCAAGAAACCGACTTATCGCAGAGATTTTGAGCCAAGAATAAACGGTACAGTACAATTCTATCGCCGTGTGGAAGGCGCATTCCAAAAAATTGAGAGAATTGGCAGCACACCAAGCACATATCATTTTGTTGTTACCAACAAAGACGGCTCACGAATGATTTACGGACAAAATGCAAATTCAAGATTAACAACAGACGGCAGTAATAATATCGGCAAGTGGTTTTTGACAAGAATTGAGGACTTGAATGGTAATTTTGTAGAGTTTACATATCAACATAAAACACACAATAACAATTTCGGACAACAAGTTGGAAAACAGGTTTATTTGCAAAACATAAACTATACCGGACACAAGCCAACAGGTGACCCCGGAAAATATAAAATAAACTTTGTACTTGCTCAAAATAAACGTCCAGATATTACAACAAGCGCACGAAAGGGTTTGCTTGAAGCGGAAGCGTGGCTATTGGACAGGATTGATGTTTTTTATGAAAATGAAGTATTGAAGCAATATTATTTTGGATATAAACACGGAAATTATGAAAAAACACTGTTAAATAATGTTTTAGATGCAGATGAGGTATTTAAAACTGATGCAAAATTTCCAGATTTTATTAAAACAGATGTGTTTGAAAGAAAATCAGATTACAATTACCATCATGCTCAAAATTATTTTCCGATAAAGTATTATTTTGAGTATCACGAGAAATATTTTGATTGTGATAGTACAAATAAATCCTCCCCTCTTAAAATATGCCCTCCCAATCCACCACCACCACCACCGCCACCTCCTCCGCCACCACCACCACCTCCTCCACCTCCTCCTTGTCCTTGTGAAGTACCAGATTGCGACAAAGAACAAACGTTTTATGAGGAGCCGGTAAGAATATTTGTAGGAGATAATGCAAATAAACCTGCATTACAGTTATTAAATGCTGCATTATCAGGCAGGTTGCAACCTACCCCTATTGGTTCTTTGGGGGGCAGTTCTTCAAACGCATGGGGACTTGGCGGCGCACTTAATGTTGGTTTTGGTACTGATTCATGGTGGAAAAATCTTGCTGTTGGTGGAAATTACACATACGACAGAGATAACAGCAGAGCATATAAAACATTTGTAGATATCAACGGAGATGGTTATCCTGATATTGTATTTATAGAAGATAACGGACCTGATAAAGGAAAGTTAAAATATCGTTTGCACCAGTTTGACGAAACAGGTAAAGCTAAGTTTGGTAATAGTGAAGTTTTAGATTTTGTAAAGTTTGTAAATGGAAAATTAACGCCTGTAAATTTCAGTGAGTTTAACCAATCAACCACATCTTCTCATAATTTTGGACTGGAAGCACAGGCAGCAGGGGCTACTTTTGGCATAAACTACGGTTTTTCCAATAACAATACAAATATATTTCTTACCGATGTTGATGGTGACGGCTTGGTAGATATTGTTGATAATAACACCGGGGCAATATATTTTAACCGACTTAATAGCCATAAAAGATTTGAAAACAGGGCGCAAGATGAAGTTATCTGGATAGATTCTACTTCCTGCGATGGTTTTATCAAGAATGAAATAGGAATAAATGATTCAATATTTATGTCAAATATTGTTGATTCAATTGTTTATGACAGTTGTTTTAAGGATAATTCTTCACTCTGTTATGATTCTGATGATATTTGTATACAGGTAAAAAAATATATTTATAAAACTAATGAGCCGCTATATACACCCAATATTCAAGCAGTTCGTATGTGGATTGCACCATATACAGGAAAAATTCAAATAAATACTGTTGCAGAATTAACTAAAAATCTGCATCCCGACAGAATGAAAAATAAAATATATGATGGAGTAAAATTAACCATACAAAGAAATAATATTAATCCATTCCGAACAATTGGATTAAGTTTAACTTCTGCTGATGAGACACCGCCTCCGCCACGCTATACTAACAATGAATTGGACGTTTTTGCAGGCGACAGAATATATTTTAGAATGGAGTCGCTTGAAAGTAGAAATTTTGATGTTATATCTTGGAATCCTACGATTAGGTATATCAGCAGTTCTGTTATAAATGATAAAGTAGAAACATTTTTAGTTCCCGAAAGTACTATCATAAAAGTTGTAGATGAGAGTCCATTTGTTTTGCATACAGATTTTGAGTTAGAACCACTTGTGAAAAGTGAATTTCTTGAATATGGCAGAATAACTGATGCAATATTTCCAAGAGACGGACAAGTAAGAGTTTTTGCAGCGATAAATTCAAAAGATTTAGCAGAATCTGTAACATTCAAGTTACTCAGTGGCACAAATAGTATTATCAATAATAAATTTTATTCAGAACAAGAAAACAGTTATTTTTTGGATACAATAATTGATGTATTACAAGGCACCCCAATCTCTTTTAATTTTCTTGAGTCAAATGTTGATTGGGACTTGATAAATGTAGATTTAAACTTGTCATATATTTCAGACAGTTTGGAGAATAACGAAAATACAGTTAAGCACAGGACTTCAAAATTTAAGTCAGATTTTAAATTAAGTGAATCTGCACGAGAAGAATTTATTGAACACGGTAGAATTACACAGGAAAAATTTCCAAGAGATGGACAGGTAAGGGTAGTTGCAGAAATAAGCACAAAAAACTTAGATGAACCAATAGTATTAGGTTTGGATTTAGGTGAAACAAATTCTATAAATAAGACATTCTCAGAAACAGGAGAAAAAAGTTACATTTTGGACACAATAATTGATGTTGTAAAAAATGCTCCAATATCTTTAAAGATTTTGAATAACAATATTGACGGTAAATTGTTAGATGCAAACTTGAGTTTGTCTTACATTCCTAAAGCAACTTTAAATAGCAAATTGATGTACCAACCTAAAAAGTTGTTCTCTCAGAAACAATATAAAATTGTACCTAATCCCGATTATGCAAGTTTTAAATATGATGCAAAAGATGACTTTCTTCTAAATGGAAGAAAAGAGCCGCTTGTAATGCCTTTTAAAGGAGACGTAACCGTTTCTATAAAAATTAATTCATCAGGCAAAAAACTTAAAGAACCGATTACTTTGGTTGTGCGAAAAAATAATAATACTAAAATAATAGGTAATGATGACCCAATATTTCCACAAAACAAAATTATTTCATATCCACAACATGATTTCAATATAACGGTTGACCAAAGCGATTTTTTGACATTTGAATTAACTTCTCCGGGACAGGTAGAGTGGAGTTTTATTAATACGGATGTGCAGGTATATTATACAGAAGTAGATGCCGCAAGTGTAAATTGGACAAATGAAGATAGTCCCTTTAATGGAGAATCTGGCAGTGTTGAAACTGTTACTTCCATTCCGGTATTGGATGATGTTTCTGACCCGGATAATCCAAAACGTACAATGCTGTACTACCCTATTGTAAGCAAGCGTGTTTTTCACTATGCAAAGCAGCCGTCAAAATTACATAATATTACCGAAGGTAGTTTTAAAGTATCTACAAATATAACTTGGGAAGGAACAAAGAAAAAAGGTAAAATCAGAATGACTATAAAAGATAAAAACGGTTTTTTAATCGAAACAGTAACCTATATATTAAATAATAATGGAGTTATAACCAGTATCTTAAACAGTAAAGAAGTAGCAATAAGCAGTATTTCTTTTAAAAACTCAACTGACGGTTGTTATTTTGATTATTATGTTGATGATGCTGAATTAGGCAGGTCAATAAAGAGAATAGAAACGGCGTTATTTAAAATGAATTTAATATTTTCTACCAATTTAGGTATTAAAGAAAGCGGATTATACACAAACTACTTTGACGACAACTCAGATTACGATGATAACAGATTATTAAAATTTCAGAATATCTACCGCAGTTGGTCACAGTTTGGTTATAAACCGAAAGACCCCGCAAGAAAAGGAATTGACGAATCATTGCTTAAATATAACTTTCCGGCAAAAAACGACCCTTGTATGAGCAACACTACTCCTATTGAATTTGGGGACTTAATGAACGAAGACCCGCATACAGCAGTTGAAAGCGGCAGCAACCAAAATATTTTTAATCCTTTGGCAGGAAACTTCTTTATAATGAATCCTGATTTTGCAAAAAACAAATATTTGGCATATTCGGAGGTTGCCTCTCTTTGGAGAGATACAATGAGTAATGTGTTTGCTCAAAAAGACACAGAAGAGATACGAGACGAGGGCTTTCCCGTTGCACATGTAGAACAGGGAGAAATACCCAAAACAGTGAGCAAGCGCATTAAAAACAATCCATTAAACGTAAGAGCAGGCATATCGGTTGGACCTGCCGGCGTAGGCGGTTCGTTCTCTTGGACAAAAACCGAAATGATATCCGATTACATGGATATGAACGGAGACAGATTCCCCGATGCTGTTGCCGAAAAAAGAGTTCAGTTTAGCAAACCTCAAGGTGGTTTGAGTGAAAAGTGGGACGATTACAGTGGTAATGCGGAAATATTAGACAAAGCATGCAACTTTGCCGTATCAATAAATTCCGGTGCATCAAAAAATAAACCGATAGGCATTAAAAAGATAGGGTCGAAACCTAACAAAGGAGTTATTATGGTTGGAGAGGCAGGAGCAAGCGTATCTAAAACCAGTTCAGGGGCTTTTGAAAGCGCAAACGCTACATGGTGCGATATTAATGGAGACGGACTGCCTGACAGAATATGGTTAGATGGCAATCAACTTAAAGCACGTCTGAATTTAGGGTATTCTTTAATGCCAAACGAAATTACTATTAACAATGTGAATAAAATCAGACAATCTACAAGTATTTCAAACAGTACAACAGCGGGCGGCAGTATTTCAGAGAATTTGTCAAGCATGAACACTGATTTTGATGTTGCAATAAGTATTTCGGCGGGACTTGGCGTATCCGGCTCAAACAGCCAGACAAAGATTGCATACATTGATGTTAATGGAGATGGGTTGCTTGATATTGTAAGATACAAAACTCCTTCAACTGCTCTTGATATGGCAGAAATACTTAATCCATTGAGTGATATCGTTAAAAATGCTAAAGAATTAGTACAACGTAACCAAAATCTGGGTGCATACAACATAAATGACGATTTTGATATACATAATATATTAATAGTTCAATACAACACAGGAAATGGTTTTACAGATGAAAAATTTTTATCAAGCGGAGTGCTTAATAAAAGCAAATCAAACAGTTTTTCCATCAGTGGAAATATTTCTGCAGGTTTTCCTGTGGTTATGGTAAAAATTGTTGGAACTGTATCCGGCTCATACGCATGGAGCGTATCAACAGAACAGATACAGTTTGCCGACTTTAATAATGACGGCTATCCTGATATTATTACTATTGACCCCAACTCGCCAGAGCATATTTTGGTTAGATATGCAAAACCAAATAAGGAAAATCTGTTGAGATATATAGAGACACCTACGGGATTACAAATGTTTCTTGATTATGACTTAACGAAAGAGAGTACGGTTGAAAGTCCAAGCAGAAGTTGGGAACTGACGTCTGTTAAAACTGTTGCTTCTTTTGTAGAATGTCCCAGTTCCAAGGAAGAGTTTGCTCAAAAAGTTACATACGAATATAAAGACAGAAAATACGACAGAATTGAAAGAGAAGATTTTGGTTATCAAAAGGTTACAACCAAACTGTATAACAATGAAGATTTTGACTGGAAAGCATTTGGACAGGAACAAAAATTTCACAGTTCGTTGATAGATGAGTTGCCTGTAAGCAGAGTTATAGAAGATATTTATGATGTTGATAATTTTATGTCCAAAGGATTGAAGTTAAGCACAACATTAACAGATAAAGATGACAATGTTTTCTCAAAACAGATTTTCAATTATTTCTACAAAGAGATAGAGACCGGTGATTCTATTAAAGGTGTTGAGAAACCGCATTGTGTAGGCAGTGCGTGGTTGCCTTTGACCACAGAATCTACACTGTTTTTTGAAGGAAATACGGCACCGCAAATTACCTCTAAAACCGATTATACCCATACAAGTTTCGGCAATATAAAAGGATTTAAACAGTTTAGCGATGTAGATTTTTCGCCTGATATTCAATCTGCCGATGATATAAAATATCATACAAACATCTCTGAATACATTGTGGGTATTGTTCAAAAAATAGGTTACAAAGCACAGGGCAGCGGGTATACCTATTCCAAAGAGTCGGTTATTGACAACAAAGGAAATATCACAAAACTTACCTACAACAGTCAGCAGGAGATTGATTTAGGGTACGATGATTATGGAAATATTAAATCAAGAGAATTTCCGAAAGACGGCAACGGAAATAGAAAAAGAATAGATTATGAATATGATAATGTTATTAACTCTTTACCTGTTTCCGTAAAAGATAATTTGAATTATTCCTCCTCTGTTGCCGATTATGATTTTCGTTGGCAAGTGCCGTTGAAGACAGTTGATGTTGGCGGTGCCGTTATGGAGTATAAATACGATTCCAAAGGACGAGTCGCGGAGATAAAGACGCCAAAAGACCCTGATTATACATTAAAATATAACTATTGGGATATAAGTCCAAAAAATATTACCTGTGGTTATAGATGGGTTAAAACCTTGCATTACAATTCGTTTAATCCGAATCAGGATATAAAGGTTGAAACAACGGCGGATGCTTTTGGCAGAATATACTATGTTAAAAAAGATGCGGTTATAGATGGTGTTGATACTGAAATATATTTGGGATACACTCTATACGACCATTTAGGACAGCCCGTTATAAAACTTACAGAACCGCTTTTATATCAAGTGCCAATGAATATATATTATACAAACGGACTTATTGATAATTCATTAGAACATAAATATTCACAGCACAAATATGATGTGTGGGGACGCGAAATAAAAACAGTTCTGCCCGATGATACGGAAGTAAAAACTGTTTATGGCATTGAAAATGTGAATAGTAAAAAACTCTTCAAAACCTCTGTAACAGATGCTTTGGATAACACTTCGCACGTTTGGAAAGATGCAAGGGGATTGCAGTATCAAATGATGTCGCCGCTCGGTGCTAAAACAGAGTTTAAATATAACGGACTTGGGCTGTTAGATACCATAATCGACCCGGAAGAACATCCAACAAAGTTTAAATACGATATTTTTGGCAGAACAGAACTTATTGACCACCCATCGCGCGGCGTAACTGTTTGGACTTATGACGGTGCAACTGCAAATGTTAAAACAGAAAAAAATCAACTTGGCACAATAAATTATTCTTATGATATTCTCGGCAGACCTGAAAAAATTGAGTATTCAAACAACCCGATTAATAACGTATATTACCAATACGGTGCGCCAAATAGCGGTTATAAATCCGGCAGAATGATAAAACTGCAAGATGCAACGGGCGTTTCTGAGTTTGAATACGGCGATATGGGCGAAGTAACAGCGCAAACACGAATGCACATTTTACCAAACGGAAAATGGCTGACACATCAAACCCAATGGGATTATGACTCGTGGGGAAGAACAAAGAAAATAATCTACCCTGATAGCGAAGAAGTTGATTACCATTACAACAATGCAGGAAATCTGCAAAGTGTAACAAGCAGTCAAAACGGCAACTATATTTCTGACATAAAATACAACAAGTTTGAACAAAAAGAATTTGTTGGTTATGGAAATGGTACTTCGCACCTATATAAATACGAACCTGTAATGAACCGACTTGTAAGCAGTATTTTATTGGATAAAAACGAACAGCCGCTTTTTGAAAAACATTATACTTACGATGACATCGGCAATATTGCAAAACTGAATGACAATTTAGTTGCAATTAACGAAAATCTTACACATCATTATTCTTATGATAAAGATAATCGTTTAATTGGTTCAATTTCTAATCGCGACACGCTAACAATGACTTATTCCAAAGCAGGCAGAATAATAACCAAAAATCTGCGTGCCACAGGCAGAGACAACAGCGGAAATTTTGGAATAAACTTTGCGAATAAGTATGATTATGATGTAAATAATAATCCTTATGCAGTGCGGACTTTAACAGGCACACATAATGACAATTTGCAATGGGATAAGGCAGGGAATTTGTGTTTCAGAAGTGCCGGCAATCAGCATTTCTACTGGACAGAAGATAACCGTATGCAGGCGTATTACAATCAAGGTGCGGGCATTGCAGCGCATTACCGCTACGATGCATCAGGAGAGCGGGATTTAAAAATTGTAGGAGATGTGCAAAATTTATACAATCAGGGGTATTATTACAAAATGCCTGTTTATACAGATGCTACCCTGTATGCAAGTCCGCTGATGACTGTAAACAAAGACGGATACGTAAAACACTACTTTGCTGAAACAGAACGTATTTTAAGCAATATAGGTGGCGGCAATGGAAGTACAAATATAAATCCATCCGAAGGAATTTCTTCAATAACAGGTATTGAAAATGGTGAAATTTCAGATATTTTTACTACCTTTGTGGCGTATTATTTAGAAAACATGAACAAAACAAGTTGCCAAAAGAATGATATTATATACTCTGCAGATTTAGAGCAAATACCAAACCTGCAAAGTATATTTAATGAAATTTCACAACAGCAAAATCCGGATGTGCCCTATTTCTACGCAAGTGACCATATAAATTCGGCTTCAATGATTACAAACAGCGCAGGGCAATGTTATCAAACCCTCTCCTATGTCTCAACAGGTGAATTGCTCTTGAATGTTTTCAATGGAAACTACGATGA
>Ga0209628_10001669_pt1 | contig 14580 bp, 20 predicted proteins | sample TergutCu122P4_FD_187285 | JGI IMG/M metagenome (GOLD analysis project Ga0209628, IMG submission 187285) | Cubitermes ugandensis P4 segment gut microbial communities from Kakamega Forest, Kenya - Cu122 P4 (SPAdes) (version 2) | ecosystem: Host-associated > Arthropoda: Insects > Digestive system...
GAGGACGCCATCAAATTCCGTCAATCCGCCTACACCAACATGGCCTGGAGCATGCAACGCATCAAAGCCAGTGTCGAAGGCACTTACAACAAGGATGAGGTGATCAAGGCCGCCAACGTCATTCAGAGCCTTGCCAACTCTGGCATGGGGTCGCTGTACCTGCCGGGCACCGACAAGGGCAAGGGCTGGGAGGAAACGCGCCTCAAGCCCGAGTTCTTCACCAAGAAGGATGTCGTCACCAAAGTCGCCACGGATTTCGCCCGCGAGGCCAACGAAATGGCCAAGGTTGCCGCCACCGGCGATCAGGCTGCGGTCAAGGCGCAATTCGACAAGCTCGGCGGCACCTGCAAGGGGTGTCACGACGAGTTCAGGATCAAGAAAGACTAACCCGCATCTCCCTTTCCTGGAAAGAGGGTGACGGTCGCGCGCAGGCTTGCGCCTGCTTGAGGTGGATGGCCTTCCCCCCGCCCCCTTCCTGGGGAAGGGGGTGACGATGGCGCGCAGGCTTGCGCCTGCGCGGGGTGGACGGCCTCCCCCCAACTTTACCGGGCATGAGAGAAACATCATGAGCACCAAACGCATTCGTCTCTGGGATCTGCCCACCCGCGTGTTTCACTGGCTGCTGGCGTTGGCCATCGTTGCCGCCGTCGTCTGCGGCCAGCTTGGCGGCGGGCTGATTGTCTGGCATGGGCGCATCGGCTTGTTCATCCTCGGTTTGATTGTTTTTCGCCTTGTCTGGGGCGTGCTGGGTTCGACCTATGCCCGTTTCGCCCATTTCTTCCCGACGCCGGGGCGGTTGCTGGGCTATCTGCGCGGCGAGCGGCATGAGCCGGGACACAATCCGCTCGGCGCGCTGTCCGTTTTCGCCCTCCTCGGCGTGGTCGGCTTTCAGGCGGTTTCCGGGCTGTTCGCCAATGACGACATCGCCTTTGTCGGCCCGTTATTTGATTTGATCGACAAAAAACTGAGCAATCAACTGACCGGCTTTCATCACCTGGCGGCGGATTTTCTGTATGTGTTCGTCGGGTTGCATGTGGCGGCGATTGCCTTTTATGCATTTGTCAAGAAAGACAATATGGTCTGGCCGATGTTCACCGGCTGGAAAGCAGTTTCGCAGGGCGAAGACGCGCGCGGCGGCGGTTGGCTGGCGCTGATCGTGGCCTTGCTGGTAGCCGCCGCCGCCGTCTATGGCGCCAGCGGCGCCTGGATATCAAAACCGCCGCCGCCAGCGGCAGTCGAAACGCCGAGCTGGTGAGCGGCAGCCCGGACACTTGAGACGGCTGCGGCGCAGCCCCCACGATATGGAAATCCTTTATCTGTTGATTCCGCTCTCTGTCATGCTGGTGTTTCTGATCGGAATTGTTTTTTGGTGGTCGATCAGGAGCGGACAATTCGACGATCTGGAAGGGCCGGGCTACCGTGTGCTGATGGACGATGACCGGCCGCCGCGCCCCGCCCCAGAAACAGAAAAACAGAATGATAAATGATGACAGGAATTCAACATAGTTTGAGTTATGTCAAATTGTTTTGAGAATGCCTTATTCATACTCGGGGCAAGGTTTTGGGTTTGAGATCAATCTGAAAACTTTTTCTCTGTTGGGGTTGGGGTGCGCAGCGCGCCCCTTTTTTATGCGCTAACGGAAAAATAATTGGAAAAGGGAATGGTAATCAGATAGGATAACGATATGGATCACTTTTGACCTAAATCAATAAAGGCTAGATTGTTTAATCGTAGCCTTGCTCCGGGTAACCTTAAAGCAGACTTAAAACAGAAACATCAGAAGCATTTGAAACATTTCACCGCTCCAAAGTAAGACAAGCAAGTACAAATTTAACGATTTTGCATTTCCTTTAACGAGGCTTTCCTGATATGGATAACCACTCTACGTACAACTACAAGGTCGTGCGCCAGTTCGCCGTGATGACGGTGGTCTGGGGCATCGTCGGCATGCTGGTCGGCGTGATCATTGCCGCCCAGTTGGTATGGCCCGATCTCAACGTTATTGAGTATCTGGGCTATGGGCGACTGCGGCCTTTGCACACTAACGCAGTCATTTTTGCCTTTGGCGGTTGCGCGCTGTTTGCCACCAGCTACTACGTCGTGCAGCGCACCTGTCACACGCGGCTGTTCGCGCCGGGGCTGGCGGCCTTCACTTTCTGGGGCTGGCAACTGATCATCGTTTGCGCCGCGCTTTCGCTGCCTTTGGGTTTTACGACCGGCAAGGAATACGCCGAGCTTGAGTGGCCAATCGATATTCTGATTGCGGTGGTCTGGGTATCCTATGCAATCGTGTTTTTCGGCACCCTCGTCAAACGGAAGGTGCCGCACATCTATGTCGCCAACTGGTTCTACGGCGGCTTTATCCTCGCGGTGGCGCTTCTGCACATCGTCAATAGCTGCGAAATCCCGGTCTCGCTCATCCCCCTCAAGAGCTACTCTTGCTACGCGGGTGTGCAGGACGCAATGGTGCAGTGGTGGTACGGCCATAACGCGGTGGGGTTCTTCCTGACAGCGGGCTTCCTCGGCATGATGTACTACTTCGTGCCCAAGCAGGCGGGCCGTCCGGTGTATTCCTACCGCTTGTCGGTGGTGCACTTCTGGGCGCTCATCTTCACCTATATGTGGGCCGGCCCCCATCACCTGCACTACACGGCGCTGCCCGACTGGACCCAGTCGCTGGGGATGATCTTCTCGCTGATTCTGCTGGCGCCTTCCTGGGGCGGCATGATCAACGGCATCATGACCATGTCCGGGGCCTGGAACAAACTGCGGGACGATCCGATCCTCAAGTTCCTCATCACCAGCCTGTCGTTCTACGGCATGAGCACCTTCGAAGGCCCGATGATGTCGGTCAAGACGGTTAATGCGCTGTCGCACTACACCGACTGGACGGTTGGCCACGTGCATAGCGGCGCGCTCGGCTGGGTGGCTTTCATCTCCATCGGCGCGATTTACTACCTGATCCCGCGCCTGTTCGGCAAGGAACAGATGTACAGCATCCGGCTCATTACCGCGCACTTCTGGATCGCCACCATCGGGATCGTGCTCTACATCGCCTCGATGTGGATCGCCGGAGTGATGCAGGGTCTCATGTGGCGCGCCACCGAAGTGGACGGCACCCTGACCTACGCCTTTGCGGAAGCGGTCAAGTCGTCCTATCAGTTCTGGGCCATCCGTCTCGCTGGCGGCACGATGTTCCTGGTGGGCATGCTGTTGATGGCCTGGAACGTCTGGAAAACGATTGCCGGGGCAAAAGCCTATGACGCGCCGGTGCTGGCGCCGGTCGGCAGCCACGCTTGAGACTGGGAGAAAATGCAAATGAAACTGACACATGACTTTATTGAACGCCACATCGGCTGGATGATCGTCCTGATCGTTCTGGTGGTGAGCGTTGGCGGACTGGTTGAAATCGTTCCGCTGTTCTTCCAGAACTCCACCACTCAACCGGTGGCGGGGCTGAAGCCTTACGACGCGGTGCGGCTCACCGGGCGCGATATCTACATCCGCGAAGGCTGCTACAACTGCCATTCGCAGATGGTTCGCCCCTTCCGCGCCGAGACCGAGCGCTATGGCCACTACTCGGTGGCCGGCGAGTTCATCTATGACCATCCTTTCCAGTGGGGTTCCAAGCGCACGGGTCCCGATCTTGCCCGGGTTGGCGAGCGTTACTCGGACGAATGGCACCATGCGCACCTGATCAATCCGCGCGATGTCGTGCCGGAGTCGAACATGCCGCCCTACGCGTTCCTGCAAAGGCCGGTCAATAGCAGCACCATTGAAGCCAAGATGACGGCCTTGCGCAAAGTGGGCGTGCCCTACACGGATCAGGACATTGCCGGCGCGAAGGCCATGCTCGAAGGCAAGACTGAAATGGATGCTCTGATTGCCTACCTGCAAGGGCTGGGCACGACGCTGAAACAAAGGTGAGCCATGATGGACATCAACGATATGCGTTCGATCATGACGGTCCTTACGTTTGTCATCTTCATTGGCATCGTGCTCTGGGCTTATGGCGGGCGGCGTCGCGCGGCTTTTGACGAAGCTGCCCGGCTGCCCTTCACGGAGGACGAGGACTTCCTCGGAACAGGTAAGGCGGGTGCGGCCTCGACCGCGCAATTCAAAGGACTTGAAGGGAAAGCATCATGAGCGATTTCGTCAGCGGATTCTGGAACGTCTATGTGACGATCATCACCTTGGTGAGCGTCATTGGTTGCGGCGTCTTCCTGTGGATACAAAGCAAAGCCAAAGTGGCCGCTTCGGCGGCGGATGCAGAGACTAATCATGTTTGGGATGAAAACCTCCAGGAGTACAACAACGCGCTGCCGCGTTGGTGGAGCTGGCTGTTCTACATCACGGTCATCTTCTCTCTTGCGTATCTGGTTCTGTATCCCGGCCTCGGTTCCTATCCGGGCGTCCTGAACTGGACCTCGCACGGCAAATATGATGCTGAGGTTGCCGATGCCGCGCAGCAAGCCGCCCCGATCTATGCCAAGTTCAAGGGCCAAGATCTCAAGGCGCTGGCCGCCGACCCGGAAGCTCACAAGATGGGCGAGCGGATGTTCCTCGCTTACTGTTCGCAGTGTCATGGTTCGGACGCGCGCGGCGCCAAGGGCTTTCCCAACCTGACCGACAGTGACTGGCAGTGGGGCGGCACGCCGGAGGAAATTCTGACCTCGATCATGGATGGCCGGATGGCGGTGATGTCTCCGCACCCCGATCTTCCTGAAGAGACCGTCAAGGATCTGGCCAACTATGTGCGCTCCCTCTCTGGTGCTCCGCACGATGCAGCGCGGGCCGCGCGCGGGAAAGAAACCTTTGCTGCCAGCGACTGCGTCGCCTGTCACGGTCCGGACGCCAAGGGTAGCGCCGCGCATGGCATGGCGTTGGGCGCGCCGAACCTGACTGACTCGGTCTGGCTCTACGGTTCTTCGGAGGCGACCATCATGGAAACCATCGTCAAGGGCCGCACCAACAAGATGCCGGCCCATAAAGACTTCCTCGGCGAAGACAAAGCCCGCTTGCTGGCCGCTTATGTCTACGGATTGTCGCAGGGCGGCGCCAAAGGGCAGTAAGGTAGCGCTGCATCACCACTTTTGACGATAAAGCCCCGGGGAGCGATCCCCGGGGCATTCGTTTTTCAGCCATCGGACGGCAATCATGACACAGCCCGCACCCCCATCCGAGCCGGATAGCGCTAGCGGCAAGACTGCTCCGGTCAAGGAGAAATCCCTCTACGAGGCCCATAAAAAAGTCTACGCGCGCAGCGTCACCGGCAGGTTTGCCACCTGGCGCTGGATTCTTGTCTGGGTGACACAGATCGTCTTTTACGGCCTTTGCTGGCTGGACTGGACCGGCGGTCGCCAGGCCGTGCTGTTCGATGTCGTCGAGCGCAAGTTCTACATCTTCGGCCTGGTGTTCTGGCCGCAAGACGTTTTCTATCTCACCATCCTGCTCATCATCTCGGCGCTGTCGCTGTTTCTGTTTACCGCCATCGCCGGACGCCTGTTCTGCGGCTACGCCTGCCCGCAGACCGTCTACACCGAAATTTTCATGTGGGTCGAGAAGCTCATCGAGGGCGACCGTCCGGCGCGCATGAAACTCGACGCCGTGCCGATGAGCGGCGGCAAATTTGCCCGCAAGGCGGCCAAGCATGTGATCTGGGTGGCGATCGCCCTGTGGACGGGCTTCACCTTCGTCGGCTACTTCACGCCGATCAAAACCCTCATCGGTTCGGCCATGAACTGGCAGCTTGGCCCGTGGGAAACCTTCTGGATGTTCTTCTACGCCTTTGCCATCTGGGGCAACGCCGGCTTCATGCGCGAACAGGTATGCAAATACATGTGCCCCTATGCCCGCTTCCAGGGCGTCATGTTCGATCCCGACACCCTCATCGTCACGTATGACAACGAGCGCGGCGAGCCGCGCGGGCCGCGCTCGAAAAAGATCGACTACAAGCTGGCTGGCAAGGGAGATTGCGTCGATTGCGGCATCTGCGTTCAAGTCTGCCCGACCGGGATCGACATCCGCAAGGGCTTGCAATACGAGTGCATCGGCTGCTCGGCCTGCATTGACGCCTGCGATCAGGTAATGGACAAAATGGCCTATCCGCGCGGCCTCATCCGGTATTCCACCGAGCACGCCCTGGCCGAACATTGGGGCACCAAGCAGATCATCACCCATATCCGGCGGCCGCGCACCCTGGTTTATGGCACCATTCTGTGCATCATCATCATTGCCGCCGCGACCGGGCTGACGCTGCGTCAACCGCTCAAGGTTGACGTCATCCGCGATCGCGCCACCCTCGCCCGCGAAGTTGAGGATGGCCTGATCGAAAACGTCTTCCGCCTGCAAGTCATGAACCTGGCCGAAGCGCCGCGCCGCTTTACACTTTCGGTGAACGGACTCGATGGCATTCGCATCGCCTCCGAAACAGTCATCGACATGCCTCCTGCCACCACCCGCGCCATTTCCGTGCGCGTGCGCGTCCCGGATAGCGCCGGCAAGCGCGGCTCCCATCCGATCCAGTTTGAAATCCACGCTGTCGATCACGACAGCGTTTTCGTCCGCGAGAAAGCGAGTTTTTTCCTGCCATGAACCAAATCGCCATCAACAACCGCCCCTGGTACCGCCACCCCTGGCCCTGGATACTCATGGCCGGGCCTCTCATCGTTGTCGTGGCGGCCATCTTTACCGCCTGGATCGCCGTCACCACCGACGACGATCTCGTCGTTGATGATTATTACAAGCAGGGCCTGGAAGTAAACAAAGTGCTGGAACGGGACAAAGCCGCCGCGGCGCTGCAACTCGAAGCGCGGCTGCGCCTCGTCGATGGCCAGATCACTGTCCAGCTCGTCTCGCACGCCAACGCGCCGCTGCCGGCGCAACTGCGCGTCACGCTCGTGCACCCCATCCACAGAAAAGAAGACCGCAAACTAACCCTGAGCAGCGAGGGGAGCGATGGCGTTTACACGAGCACGATGGCCCCGATCGGGCCGGCCCACTGGCAGGCCATCATCGAGGACGAAGCCGCCACCTGGCGTTTGTCCGGCAAAATTCACTTGCCGGACGTCCCGCACGTCCTGCTGACCGCGCGCGAAAAATAATCCATAAGCGATGACCCCACGCACCGGCTTTCCTGCCGGAGCGTGTAGAATCGCGCCGTGCCGCCCGGCACGTATCAAGCCGGGTTCCCCGCGGTCCTCCCCCGCGCGGCAAAAATCATCACAGGAAGCGTGGCCGAGCGGTTTAAGGCACCGGTCTTGAAAACCGGCGACGGGCGACCGTCCGTGAGTTCGAATCTCACCGCTTCCGCCAACCCGACATAGCAGGCTCGAATGTCGGGATGGCCCGCTTAAAAACCTCCCACAGCGATTTCTGACCGGTTTTCTTGGCCCTGTCGATGCCTGCGGCCGATAGGATTGGTAGTGGGTTTTCCATGCCTAGTTCCTGCGCTACTCGTAGGCATTGCTCTTCGCTTAAAACACGTTCCCCCCTTCTATACATCGTCATAGCCCCAGATCCCCATCCCATGTGAATGGCTAACTGGCGGTCGTTTTTGAGGCCCTTTTTTTCCATCAGGGCGTCAAGAAATTTCGTTGATTCCATGGTTTCCCTCTTGACAATCGTTTTTTGGCGTGTATTCTCACGACCTGATAGAATTCTATCAATTCGGTAGAATCCTATCAGGTTGAAAGAATTATCACCGATTTTGGTAAATCTAACAATATCAGGTTTGAAAATTGGTTCCTCAGTTACTTCTTGGTCAGTCTTTTGAGAAGTTCCTCGCGTGTGAGGGTGGCGAGTTCTTCCACCTTGATACGAACGATTTTCACGCCAGCGGCGGTAAGCGCCTTGTCTTTTGCTTCGTCGGCCAGTTTTCTGTCCCATTTTTCATGACTTCGTCCGTCGAGTTCAACGGCGATGATTGGCTTTGTGTGCTTGTCACAGATCAGGAAATCAAGGCTTTTTTTGTCGATTCGTGCTCTGTATGCCTTGGCATGCCAGCGGATGGGAATTCCTTCTATTTCCAGCATTTGATTCATTGCTACCTGTGTCATCACGATGGATTTGGTCAAAGTGTCCCTTATGAGTTCGTAAAGCTGTTGTTCATAGGGATTCATCATTCTTTCTTTCGGGCGGTACGGCCACAGGTCGGGATCGGTTTTCCATTTTTCAGGCTCGGTTTTTTTGTCCGATGTTTCTTCATTAATAGGCTTCATAGCCTTTCTCCTTTGGTTTTGAGCGCACGTCATTTTATCGGAGGGTGTCATGAGTTGGTTTAGTGATTTTAGTGATTTGATCAGCGATTCCTTCTTAGCTGATTTTCTTTGGGCAAATGAATACAACTCGGGTTTTGATGACGCTATAGAGCAGGTGGAAAGCGCGGCGGGCGGTGCGTCAGTTCATGACATTGTCGATTTTTGGAATGGGGACTATTGATATGAGCCGCTACAGCAATGACGATCTCGTAGAACAGTTCCGTGAACATTTTCGTGATTTGTTCCCGGAAGATTAGCAAGAAGCGTTTGACGAGGGTTATGACCTTGGCTGGAACAACGGTATCAACGAATCTGACGATGACTAACTGATTCGTCATTCCCCTGACCAGTCATGGACCACCCCATTTTCATCGACTACTTGAGCATGAAACAAACCCATCCAGAGGGTGATCTACCCGTCATCAATCAGGGCTGCGTCTGGTCAATCGATGAAAACGGCGAAGTCGAATGGACAACGAACAAGGCCATGGAATATGAAGGTAGCTTTGGCACAAAACTTCGCCTGCGCTGCGATGGCTTCACCATTGAAGCCTCCGGCAACATTGGCCGCTTTCGTCGTCCTGACAACCTCTTTGGCTACAGCTACGAGGAATGCGTCAAGAAGTGGAACGAAGTCCTTCATGACTTCAGTCTCCCCCCCTTCACCAAAGGCCAAATGGTCATGTGGGCCGACGACACGTTTTTTAGTTGGACGGGCGCCATCAACACCCGTATCGACCTCACCAAAAACTACGCCCTGTTCGGACGAGAAAACCTTGGTTGGTTCATGGGCTGGCTCGCAACCCATCAAAAAGGCCGCCTCAAGGTCGGCGTCTCTGCTGACGGTGGCACGATCTCATGGGGCGAAGGCTCCAAATATATCTATGAAAAATTTTATGACAAGCTGCTCGAAATGCAGCGAAAAACCAAACGTCATTTCATCCCAGAAGATGTCATCAAATACGTTGAACAAGTCGGCATAGGCCGTCACGAACTCACACTCAAAACCCGATTTCTTACCCAAAATGGATTCCGCTTCCTCGGGAGCACAGACATGGCACAACTCATCGACCTCTACAATCACCGTTCGCAACTCGTCCTGACCGACAAAGTTCCTTACGATGACCTCAGCGAAATTCCGCAACCCTATCGCGCCACGGCCAAAGACTGGCGCGATGGCGTAGACCTCCTCTCGTCGATGAAAGAGCGCACCTACCGCCGTCATCGTCAATACCTTCTTCAGTATGGCATTGACATAGCAACCAAATGCAACGTCGAATATATGCGGACAAGAGTCAAGCATAAAGAGATCAACCCGACGGCGCTGGTTGCGCCCGATTGGTACAAGCAGCGCTACGCCTAAGACTTCAGGCGCGCGGATACCGGGCACCCGTGCAACACGCCTTTTAGCCCGTTTTGAGGAGAAACAAAATGCAAATGCAAGGACAAGGCAAGATCACTGGCTTCAAATGGTTTGTTGGCTCGCTTGACGATGGCAAAGCCATCGACTCGGGAACCATCTTTGTTGAATCGGCCCTCAAGGGATCGGACAAGGACAGCACCGCGGGCGGCAAGGGCTACGCTAGAGGCTATGCCTCCCAATCCTTCCGTTGCACTAGTGCGGCGGTAGTAAAGAGGATCCAGCATCTTGAAACCCCTTTTTCGGCGACTCTCATCATCGAATCGCAAACCGACGGACGAGGCGAAAAGTCCGAAATCGTTGTCGACGTGCGCCCGCTCATCGATCCGGCGAACCCGGTGGGCCGTCCTGATCCCAAGCCAGCGGTGGGCAAGGCGGCCTGATGTACGGCCATCCGTTCATGGTGGCTGAAATGGCCCGAGCATTCGCGCCGTCGAATGCTCGGGCGTACAACCTTTATTTTTGGCAGCACGCCCGCCAAGCTGACCTGTTCAGCGGGGAGCGTTGATGCCGCTCTGCATCCAGATTGACGCGCAGATGAAACTCGGCCCGGTCATCCCGACCCCTCCCGATTTCACCGCGTGTCAATTCGTCGCGCTCACGCCTCAGGAATTTCAAAGCGCGAGCCTCCAATCAGTTTTTGCAATACCGTCGTCCGGGGAACTCTCGGCAGCGTGGGCGGCGGGTTTCGTAATCCCCATGTCGATTTCATTTGTGGCATGGGCTGTCGGGAAAATTCTTTCTCTTTGGAGGCATTAAATGGACTTCTCTTCGATCTCTGCGGCTGTCGATATCGGGACCGTGTCTACTGCGATTATCGCTATGGGCGCGATCATGATTCTCCCGAACGTGGCGCGTTGGGCGGTGCGGAAACTCGCTAACTTTTTCGGTTAATCGAGTTTGAACCGATGGGGGCCGCGGCCCCCATCATTCCGAAAGCATAAAATGATTTGGGCATTTGGCATGTTTTTAAGCGGTCTGGTGACTGCTGGTCTTGTCAGTTTTATCTTCGCAGCCCATGATTAGTTCGATCCGGCTTACTTGTTATTTTCTGTTTGGCTTGTTGCTGGCTGTTATTAGCACGTTGTCATTTGCTAATTATTCGGCCGAGCAGGCTATGCAGGTTTATGACGGTGCCGCTAGGCCGCCTATTTATGGTCCAACGTGCCCGATAGCGTGTGATAATTTTAACGCCGCTTATTACACCCCTCCGCCTCAAGGTTATAAATATGCCGGTAGCTGTAAGTATTTTCTTGGTAGTACAGACTACACTTGGGGTTGTAGTCTTAAATATTATTGTCCTTACGGTGGAAAACTCAATGGAATGATTTGTGAGGATGCCGATTGTCCTTACGGTAAGAATGAAACAACGGGTTATTGCAAGTGCCCTTACGGCAAAGATGCCTCGACGGGTCTTTGCAATCCGCCTCCCCCGCCTGATCCGCCACCATGTGAATCTGGCTCTTCTGGTTCTTTTTCTTGGGGCAGCGGATGTTATGTCATGCCGGATGGTAGTTATCACTGTGTCAATGCTACTGGCATATCTTCCGGCTGTTCTTCTAGCGGTTGTACTGTTTCGACTTCTTCAAATTATCAAGCGTCTTGTCCTATTCCGGCTTCTGGTCAGGTTGTTTGTACTATTCAGGGGGTGAATACTGGGGAGACTTGCACAGGAACGAACGGGGTTACTCCACCGACTCAGCCTTGTCCTGTTGGTTTTTCGATTGGCTCTGTTAATGGGCAGTATGGCTGTTATGCAAGTGGTAGCGATCCATCTAATCCGAATAATTCGCTTCCGGGGATAAAGACGAATGTCGGTCCTGATGATCTAACTAGCCCGAACAATCCAAATAACAATACGGGAGTTCCGAACGGTTCAAACAACAGTGATCCTTCTGGCCCTGGTGGTAGCGGTCCTACGGGAACGGGGGGTGATAAAACGACGGGCAGCAACTGTGACCCTACTATTGAGGATTGCAGTAATGCCAATGAACCGAGCGGCAATTGCGATCCCGCCACTCAAACCTGTTCTGAGGATGCGCCGCCCGCTGTGCCTGATCTGCCGGAGGTTGGCAATTTGTACGAGAGGGGTTCTCGTACCGTCTCTGATATTTTCGGTGAGTTCACGGCCAAGGTTCAGTCTGCGCCCTTCTTCACCGGCGCATCCAATTTTTTCACTGTCAACGTTCCCGGTGGTTCATGCGGTGGCATGACACAGACATTTTCCGTGATGGGGCAAAATTTTGTCGTCGACGCCGATTCAGTTTTCTGCGGCTCCGGCGCAATGTTGATGTATTCCCTTTTGCATATCGGCATCATGATTGGCGCGTTGTGGGCCGCATTCCGAATAGCTATTCTGTGAGGTGAAACGTGGAATCTCTCATCAATTTCATAGCGAAGATCAACGATTTCATTCTGTTGATCATCAAAACCATTTTCGGCTTGATTAAGGATGTTGTCAGCGATGCTCTTGTTTGGATTCTCGACCCGATTTTCGGCTGGCTTGGCGATCGCATCGCTTCGATCCCGGCGCCATCGTTCTTCAACTCCGGCGTCAGCGTCTCCAGCCTCCTGTCCGGCTTCCCGCCCTTCGCGCAATTCGTCATTGGGCAAATGGGCTTGCCGGAAGCGTTTTTGATCGTCGGCGCCGGTGTCACCTTTCGCCTTGTTCGTAAACTGTTCACCTTGGGGCAATGGTAAGTGATCATTTTTCACGAAGGCATGCCGCGCAGCGGCAAAAGCTACGCGGCATTGAAAGACCACATCATTCCGGCCCTGACAAAGGGCCGGACTGTTTATTGCCGTATCGACGGCCTGAACTTCAAACAGATTGGCGATCTGTCTGGCATATCGGAAGATGACTGTCAGAAACTGCTCATTCCGCTTTCAGAAGAACAATGTGCTGCCTTGCCAGAGCAAAAATTCCAGCAGGATGCTCTGATCGTCATCGATGAGGCACAGAACTATTGGCAGTCAGGCCGAGCGAAGCTCGCGCCTGAGCTTCTGAAGTGGATCGCCGAGCATGGCCATCATGGCCATGACGTTCTGCTCATGGGCCAACTTCTCAAAGACGTTCATACCTCTTGGGTGAATCGGGTCAATCGAAAAGTCACCTTCATCAAAAAGGACGTTGTCGGCAAGGCGGGCGAATACAAGTGGATCATGTATCACGGTGCGCCGGACAACAAAGGTAACGTCAAATTTCGTGAGGTGAGTCGTGGTGATCATAAGTACGATGACCGCTATTTCGGCGCGTACAAGAGCCACAGCGATGGCACGACGAACAAGGAGACTTACAATGACTCGCGGGCGAATGTTTTTAAGTCACCGGCCTTCAGGAAGTGGATACCGATTTTTGGCGTCTGTGTCATCGCTTCAATTGGTTTTTTGTTTTGGGCATTCAAAGGCGGTGGCCTTGAAAAAAGCTTTGCGCCTACTGCGCATGCTAAAAAGCCTGCTACGCCTGTCAAAACGGTTCAGGAGGTGAAAACCAATCAATCCCAGTCCGTTCCCTCATCTGCCAAGGCTGCGCCCCTCAAATCCGGTCCTGACGCGCCTATGCCCGAGTCTGCCGATTACATAGACGATCTCAATAGCAAATACCGAGCTCGTCTATCTGGTTATGCGCGTGGCGATCGGAAAACGATTGGTCTCATCGAGTGGGTTGATGGTTCCTCCGTCAAAGATCGGTTGCGTTTCTCCGAAATTCAGGGCCTCGGCTGGATCGTTCTCGTTTCGACGGACGGGGGGCTTGCCGTGGTTCAGAAGGGGTCGCGGCGCTTTGTTGCTTCGGCGTGGCCGTTGGAGGATACGCTGGGCGTGGTGCCTGCGGTTCAGCAGCAACAGATTCGCGGCGACGCGGCGCAGGGCGGTTCGGGGGGGGTGATAACGGCTCCGCCGGTGTCGCATGCGTTTGGGAGGCCGAAGGCCTCATAAAAAAAGCCCGGCGAAGCCGGGCTTTTTTCTTGATGCGCCCGGAAGGGCGCATCTGTTTTTCAGTGACTCATCATTTTCATGATGGTTGCAAAGGCTCCTACGGCTCCGAAGATTGAGCCGACAGTCCACTTGATTAGTTCGGCTTTCAGTTCGGCCATTTGAGTTTTGATTTCCGACATTTCCGTTTTTAGATCGGCTTTGGTTACTAGTTGTTTGTCGTCGTATTGCCTCTTGAATTCTCGCCTGACTGATTCAACGGCCGCTTTGGCTTTTTCGTCGTTGATGCCTGCCGACTTGAATGCTTCGTACATTTCCAGTTCCATGATTTTCCTTTCCGTTTCCGTTAGTTTAACGTAGATTCGTTGAATTCTTTGGCTCTTCTTAACCCTTCGTCTGTCCCTGACCAAAAAGCATCGTTTTCTGCGGTTCCTCTTTTGTACGGATTTTGAAGTTGTTTTGTTTCTTTCAATTTGTATTTGAGGATTTCGAGCACGCCGAGCTTGTATGCTTCGCTGCGCGGTTCGCGTGCCGTTGAAAAAGCTGCCTCGAATATTTCTTGCGCATTCATGATTCACTTCCTTTCTTTGTATTTGTAACCATCTGGCCTAGATTCGAGCCCCCGCGTAGGTTTTTCTTCCTGCGCCTGAAGCTTGGTGCGATGCTCCGCATCCATCCGTCCTGAGTTCTCGCCCCACAAAATAAGACGCCCTGTCGCGTAAGCGACCTTGTAATTTCCGTAAGGCAGATGTCATGACAGGGCGGGGTTTCGGCGTCGTGGAATAAATGCCCGGACAGCTTCACCGTCCGGGCGTTTATGCCGCGAAAGCGCCGCCGCCCTGGCGTGACATTTGCCTGAGCTGACTTCGGCGGCTTGTGGGGGAGAACTCAGGACGGATGGATGCGCGTGCCGAGGTTCAGGCGCAGGAAGACATGCCGGGCAAAGCCCGGCACTGATGGGCGCGTAG
>Ga0209628_10001670_pt1 | contig 14577 bp, 7 predicted proteins | sample TergutCu122P4_FD_187285 | JGI IMG/M metagenome (GOLD analysis project Ga0209628, IMG submission 187285) | Cubitermes ugandensis P4 segment gut microbial communities from Kakamega Forest, Kenya - Cu122 P4 (SPAdes) (version 2) | ecosystem: Host-associated > Arthropoda: Insects > Digestive system >...
GGGGGGGGGGGAGACCACGAAGTCTGAGAGGACATGTATTGGCAATGGGAAAGAATAAAAAAATTCCAGCATACTAGATCAGAATGATTGTGTTTGGTCGGATAATTAACACCTTGTTTTGAAATACACAACTGGACGGTGTAACCCAAGATTTCTTATCTTATAAAAGAGGCTGGATTATCTTCGTGGAAAGGAAGCGTTATCCCTTATCTCATAAGACGATATTCCAATTCATATTCTGTTATTACTGAGGCCGTGCAGAAGGGTTCCGTAATGCTGATTTATATTGCAGTATCAGTTTCAATTCCCACCACCTTACATCATTCCCAATAAGCGTCGCTGTAGAAGAGTTGCTTGCAGAAGGATACTGTATCTTCACTGACAGCAGGGCTTAAAACACTCAAGCCTTTACATTGAAGACTGAAATTTTTCTAAACAAAAATATATAAATAACCAACAAAATGCACTTTCATATTCTACGGTATATTTTATTCACAATATTTGCAAAATGTTTCGACCGGTATTCCGGCCATCTTCAGGGTTGTGTTTTTATCACAAGAGTACACTTGCGATTAATCGTGTCACCATCAATCCATAATAAAGAGAATTATATGATTTATGGTAAAGTAATTTATGTAATATAAATATATTCCTATATTTCTGTTACTAAATAATCAAATTACTCGTAAATTAAAATGTACGTAAAACGTAACACTGAGGAGCGTTCGCGTGACCAATTTTACTGTCAAAAGATAAGGATTATTACATATTTATAGTGTGTGTCTGTGGCCTCATTCATCCAGCATGCTAACCGCATGCGCCGTATTATATTGTCATCTGTGGTCTGTTCGGCTCTACTGTATTTTCCCACATGATCTCGTAACAGACACGATTTCGGAGAAACGTTATTGAATAAACAATGTGTGGTTTTATTTTCTCTACTTTTTTTTCTGAAAATTTTCTAATTATAAGAAGCATTCATGGAGATATTATCACAAATGTGAGTAGGTCTCCTTGTAAAGTACCCATTATTCTTCTCGGAATTTAATGGGACTTAAATTTTCTCGACAGATTTTCGAGAAGTCCTCAAATACCAAATGTTATAAAAATCTGTTCAGTGGAAGGCGATTTGTTACATGAAAACCGAAAAACAGACATGACGAAGCTAACAGTCGCTTTTCGCAAGTTGGCTTAAAGCTCAAAAAAAAGGAGAGAGAGAGAGAAAAAGAGAGAAACCATTTACCAAGCACATGTACTACACTATAGCACACATCTACACTCTCGTGTCTTACGTAAAAGGAGCTTCTTTTCTGGACTCGATTGACGGCCTTCAGATACAAATGCTGACAGTAAGACCGCCTCATAGAATGGTGGAGTAATCTACTTAACAATCAGCCATTGTTGCGGTTTTGTCTGAATGTTGAAAGGAGAGAAGAATGGATGCTGTTCGGCTGAAGTGAAACACGTAATCTGAAAATGATCTCAATAAATCACTTCCAGCAGAATAGACTAGCGTGGCATGCTGCTTCGGCTGCTGGTACCGTAGCGGGTGGCGGTCTGTCAGACGTTAGCTGTCACTTGACCGCCAATCCAGTTTCGTTCCTAACTGTGTTACATGGAGCATGGTGTTTTGAAGCTACTCACCTAGTTCAGAAATTCCGCCCGCATCACGCAACCCACAGTTTCAATACTGTCTTCACACTAGCTTCTTACATGCCATATCCTGAATAAATGAACTCCCCTCTTCACCCTCAAGCTCTATGCTTATGATCCACTTTAATATTATTCTCTCATCGACAGGTATGTTTTCCAAGCGGTCTCTATTTCTTAGATATGAGCGACAACACTTTATAAACAACTTATTTCGCTCAAGTGCATTCTACATGCCCCGCCCATCTCATACGCCTCAATTTTGTTACCATAAGAAAATGTGCATTTGGAGAAGTGCAGGCTTGTCAATAATGACGTTAAACATCGTGTAATATCGTGCGGCGTCCTGCAGGTTGTGTATGATTCACAAGTAGCGATTAAATGCGAGATTTCAGGCTTCCGTCGCAATATAGATGAAATATGCGCTCTTCTGGGATATTACGCAGCGCATACTGGTAATTCCTCGCAGATATTTCGGGGCAACATTTCGGCCCCATCTTCAAGGGTACCCCTTGAAGATGGGGCTGATAGGTTGTCCCGAAACGTCGGTAAGGAATTACCAATTTACGCTGCCTAATATCACAGAAGATCGCATATATCAGTATTTAAAATTTTTGTTGCAGGGTGAGATAGGGACAGAATTAAGTGTTAAGACAGGGGAAGCTAAGAGGAACGAAGGTTAACAATTCAGAGGTTCTTAAATTCAAGACGCCAAAATTTATTACGAAGTTTAAATTAAGAAGTAGGAGATAGTGGATTACATATCACACAATTCGATAGTGGTAAACGTGTATATAGTCGGTGTCAGTATCTTTTTCTGTATATATGAAGGACTATATTCAGCAGTTCCGTGGTTGGGACCTTCCCGACTGCCAGTGACATTCCACAGACTGGCCGTATTTCATGTGGCGTCATTGCTACATTTCAGGATTCCGCTGCCGTGCATTTGAAGTCTCCGCTTTTCTGCGATGTTACGTAACTAAGTTGTTCGTCGGTTACCGACGTTTCGGGACACTGTATCGAGCCCATCTTCAAGGGTAAAACAGTCAGTTCTTCTCGGATTTCTTGACCCTTGAAGACGGGACGGATAGGTTGTGCCCAAACCTTGGTAACCCCACTTGATTCTATTTAATGGAATCTATCCCGCTGTGTCTACCAGTCATTCACATAGATAGAGATTATTCCGTCTAACACAACATTTTTATTGTTATTTTCAACCGCTACATGTTTCGATCGAAAACGATCATCGTCAGGCGTTCTTCTACAAAATATTAAAAATCAAATTAAAAATGTTTTTATTGGAGAGAATTCTCGAAAACAGTTTTACCTTGATTTTTAAGATTCTGTAAAACTTCACGTGTTTCTTTGCTCTCCTCAGTCAGTTCAAGCCAGTACCGAGACTGTAAATCAAACTATCCTACTACCGTCTCCTTCCCCATTCTTCCCCAAGTCGCCATTCATTTATCATATTTCCTTCAGAGAGATAAAAAAAGTCATTAAATACATAGTTCGGAGAAACTCCATGCCCAAACTTCTTCAGAAGATATGAGGGACCGAAACAAAGATTTATTTTCAAGCAACTGTATGTCGGACGCGCGTCCTTGTAGAGCCGGGGATCATCGAAGTGGGTTTGACTAAGTTTGGAAATAAATAAAACCACTGAAGTATTCTGAAAAAAAAAAGTGTCTCTTACCAATTTAGAGCATATATTCCAACGTAAGGTCATCGACTTCAAATCAAGCCCGACAAAGACGTAAGAGAAATTGACGTTTGCGCTCAAAATTTCCAGGTTTTTGCCTGGTGGTTGTTGCTGCCTCAACAATACGGTCAATAAGTGCCCCTTAAGAATTAACTGGTGATCAGTAAGTCAAGGTTTTCATGTAGCGTTATTGCGGGGATTTTTAACAGCCAAAACAGATGCGTTTGGGAGAAACGAACCCTCAAGCTGCATTTGTTCACTGCCATCAAAAATGTTTTGTGGTCAGTGTTTGGGCGAATATTATGCATGACTCTTTAATTGGGCCTTACGTGTTACCCTCACGGCTCAGCGCACATATTTACTGGGTGTTTCTGGAGGAAATGCTACCAGAATTGTTGGAGGATATCTCCTTGGCACTCAGGAGAAACATGTGGTTCCAACACGACGGGGCTGCGGGTCATTGAGCACGTCAGGTCCCAGAACATCTCACCGCCAATTACAAAGATCGCTGGATTGGACGGGTCGGCTCTGTGGCTTGAACTTCCAGGTCACCGGGCCTCATACTATTGAATTTCTTCCTACGGGGCTACATTAAAACTTCGACTACTCATCGTCAGACGATTTTGAAGAGGCAGCAGCACCCACCAGGCAAAGCCTGATATTTTTAGGGCACACGTCACTTTCTGCTGGGTCGATTTCGGCTTTGAATTGAGACTGATGATCTTATATTGAAATATCTGCTCTAAATTGGTAGAAACTTTAACTTTTTTCTTAGAAAACTTCAGTCTTTTTGCTTGACTTCCATCCTTAGTCAGACCCACTTTGGTAGTCATCGGCTCTGCAAGGACGCACGTCCGACATACTCGTACATTTGCTTGACAATAAATCTTTGTTTTGGTCTCCCCTATCGCCTCAAGAAGTTTGGATATGGAGCTTTCCCGCACCCTGTATTGCATAAATAAAACATTCTTGAATGCCTTCCGACGTCGCGTTGATTTGAATACTCGTTTGTCAGGTACAGCCAGCCTGACACGTATTTGTATAATATCAGTTGTGACTGAAAAGAAATACAATTCGACCTGACCTGCTGTGAATGAGACGTTCTAGGAACTTGTATGTGTACTACTGAGATATGTTTAGTCGTAACTTTCACAATGCTCAAGTTTCCTTAGGTTTCTTTGGTATAATCCATTCATCGCGTTTCTACCGGGCTGCTCCATGGCCAGTACTGCAAAAAAATTCTTTAGAGTCTAATATTATAGCAATTTTCAGTTATTTTATTTTCTATGAACAATTTAGACAAAAATCTAAAGAGTCTCAAGTTTTTGAAGCTGCTATTAAGGTATGTAGGTACTGATTTTTTCAGTCTCTTCCGCGCTTTTGTCTTATAGTTTTGTTCTAGTTTCTATGGAAACGGAGTTTCTGTGGAGTAAGTTTCACTCCAGAAGGTCGGTATGTTGATTTGTTTAAGCTGCACTCCACAACCTGACCCACGTATGGAGCAAAGTTACTCTACAAATTTGTATACGAAGTTGGCGGAGGATACTTCTTGACGTTCAACGACATTCTTTCGCCCCGTAAAGTTGTGCACGGAGGAAAAAGAAGCAATCTAATGTTCCGAAGAAGGTAAAGTTCTGTTAAATTTTCGTGACGAAACTTATTCGTGTGAAATAAAACTAACATAAATTACAAGGAAGAGCTCTTTGTTGAATTATGCGCGACTTCAGGGATTGTTGACTCAGGATGATTTTGTGACCGAATTTGCAAGTGACTCTTGGTTTGCACCATTGCTTCAGTGTGGCAAGTGGATAACGTAAGATTGTTAGCTGCGAGCAGTTTGGTGTAGTGACGACACCAATCCCGCAGTTTATCCGAAAACTGAAAGAAAGAAAGAAAGAAAGAAAGAAAGAAAGAAAGAAAGAAAGAAAGAAAGAAAGAAAGAAAGAAAGAAAGAAAGAAAGAAAGAAAGAAAGAAAGAAAGAAAGAAAGAAAGAAAGAAAGAGTATTTCAAATTTGTTTCTTCACTGCACTGTACAAAGTTATCCTTAACACTTTGCAATAAGTGAAAATGTTTCTTATGCCATTCAACTTCAGCTGGTTGGTCCAAACGCCGCAGAAACTTTTTAAGGCACGGTATCCTTGTTTATAATCTAGTAAATAAGTAATAATATATACAGTCTAAACTTCTATTATATATATTTCTTTATATTCAGCTTGAAGACGGATTTTAAGAGCCGAAACATGTCGCTGTAAATTATTTAAAATAATAGTTAATTAAATTTGAATTAGACTCTATTCATTATTAATTTATTTATTAGCTGCAGAACCTTTGTTGCCTGATCTGTGAACTAATTCCATAGAACCGAGTGCTTCATGACAAATAGCGACGTCAGAAAGATTCGTCAAAAAATATATTTAATTTCATACATCTTTATGATAAAATCTCCTCTCACATCTTACGGAGCACTTAAATTGCTCCGCCATATGTGTCTGTATTCTGACTGCTAATTGAAGCAATCTCAGCTTCTCATTGTGAGAGTTTTACATTGAAGCACAGCGCCCTCGAAACTGAGGACAGCATCAAGTCCTCTGCAGTCAGTGTTGGTAAATGCAAATTTTATCTGTCTTCCCAAACTGACACTTGCAAACACTGGCATATTCAGTTCTTTAACAAGACATGCAATGTACTTACAAATGTCATATTAAGGCGCTTTCGAGGAACCATTGTTGCTGTGAAAAAGAAATAAGTATTAAATATTCTAAGTGTGTGTTTGTAGCCTTAGGTATCCAGCATCTCAAGCGCATACAGCGTATTATATTGTCATTTGTGGCCTGTCTGGATCTACCAAATTTTTCTACGTTATCTCATAAACGGCAGGAATTTTGGAATTCGTTATTGAATATAAAATGTGTTTTGATTTTCTATACAATTTTTTTTTTCCCCAAGTGCGCGAGATGTCATCATAAATGTGCGTACGTATTCATGTAAAGTACGCGTTATTTTCGTTGTGTTTTAATGAAACTTGAATATGCACGGCAGATTTTCGAAACACATTACAATGTCAAATTTCACGAAAATCCGACGGGTGAGAAACGAGTTCTATGTGGAAAGACGGACGGACGGAAGGAAAACAAACATGGAGCTAATAGCTGCTTTTCGAAATTTTGCGAAAGTGCCTAAAAAATAATTATACGCAAATTTCGAGTCTTTACCGCGCAGTAAACGCACTCCGTCTTAGTTATAAAAACCAGTCAGTTAATGCTGCATAGAAAAAGAGTCGCTTTTTCTTCTGAGATGTACATAAAACATGTGAATACACTAAATAAGCAGGTCGTAGAATTTCTGGTATATGATACGGTATGATATTATATTATATATGATATGATATGATGTGATGTGATGTGTGATATCATACGATATATCAAATGATATATGATAATGATTTACATATTTATTAACTACAACTGGTTTTCCACTCGGTGACAGTGGTCGGTAAATTTGCACACAAATAGAAAATAAACAACTATGTGCATGGGGAGAAGCAATACACAAAACAATACAAAAACACAGAACACACAAAATAGAAAGCAGCACATACAAAACAAAAAAACAAATATACAACGAATAAATTAAAAACATGAAACAATTAATTAGAATATAACAAAGAGCAAAAGACATAAGCTATCACCTTAAAGTGTTAAATTGTGTTAGGGGAGTGAATGAGAAGTCTTGTTGCCCAGCTCAGCTCAGATAGTGCAGGCATGGATTGCTGCATCAGGGTCGTAATGGGATCTGCTCCGGCTATCAAGGAAGGACGTAGTCTCTTCTTCGGTGGCTCAGGCCACATCCTGGTCACCACGCTGAGAGACAGATATTCGGAGAGAAGACTAGACAGCACAGAGCTGGAGAATGAGGCAGAATACTGCAGGCTGCTGTGTGCGTGACAGATCTAATGTGACAGTACGTCCGTTGCAACACAAGTTAAAGTAGGCCTTCCACAATAACAGAAGCAGCGAAAGTTGTATATAAAAGGATACTGTTTACATTTACTTGGCACAACATTTCGCTGAGTAAAAAACATAATGAAGGGGATAGAAGATGTAATACCGAAAAATGCGTCCCAAATTGAGAATGCAAGCCCAAAATGCAAATTAAAAAAGGATTCCCTCAAGCCCAAAATGTATATATTGGAGAATCTCCCCATTTCTTGCTAGCACCAGACATAGACTTTTAAATCTCAATCAACTTTTGAAACTTCTGATTTTCAGTCATCTAGTTCTTTAATTGAAAGGCCGTGAAACCTGTAATACTTTTCTTAAGGTTCGATAACTTAGTTTTATTTAACGTCTAAAAAACTGGAAATTTTAGATCTCGTATATATATAAATGTTTATAAACGCTTAAAATGGTGTACACGATAATTTTTCATGGGTGTCTTTAATTCTTCTGATGATGGTTTTGATAAAGTAACACGAAACATGTCGTAATAAAGCTACAAGATATTGTTATACCTTAAGACGCAGTTTTAAATCTACAGTCTCTATTCCTATATATAGTGCTGATACTTGGCTACTGCGAACTGTGTGAGTGCATGACAGATCCAAGAAGATAATTTTTGGCTACATCGATCTCTGTGGGAACATGACAGGCCAAAGATAACAAAGACTAGCTACAGCAATCTCTATGAGAACATGACAGGTCAAAGGTGACAAAGACTGGCTACAACGATCTCTGTGAGAACATGACAGGTCACAGATGACAAAGACTGGCTACAGCGATCTTTGTGAGAACATGAAGGGCCGAAGATGACAAAGACTGCTTACAGCGATCTCTGTGAGAACGTGAAAGGCCAGAGATGACAAAGACTGTCTACAGCGATCTCTGTGAGAGCATGACAGACCAAAGTTGACAAAAACTGGCTACAGCGATCTCTGTGAGAACATGACAGGCCAAAGATGACAAAGACTGGCTACAGCGATCTCTGTGAGAGAATAACAGGTCAAAGGTGACAAAGACTGGCTACAACGATATCTGTGAGAGCATGATAGGTCAAAGGCGACAAAGACTGGCTACAGCGATCTCTATGATAGCATGACAGGTCAAAGTTCTGGCTACAGCGATCTCTGTGAGAGCATGACAGGTCAAATGTGACAAAGAGTGGCTACAGCGATTTCTGTGAGAGCATGACAGGTCAAAGGTGACAAAAACTGGCTACAGCGATCTCTGTGACAGTATGACAGTTCAAAGGTGACAAAGACTGGCTACATCGATCTCTGTGAGAGCATGACAAGTCAAAGTGACAAAGACTGGCCACAGCGATCTCTGTGTGAGAATGACAGGTCAAAGTTGACCAAGACTGGCTACAACGATCTCTGTGAGAACATGAAAGGCCAAAGATGACAAAGACAGGCTACAGCGATCTCTGTGAGAGAATGACAGGTCAAAGGTGACCAAGACTGGCTACAACGATCTCTGTGAGAACATGAAAGGCCAAAGATGACAAAGACTGGCTACAGCGATCTCTGTGACAGAATGACAGGTCAAAGGTGACCAAGAGTGTCTACAACGATCTCTGTGAAAACACGAAAGACCGAAAATGACAAAGACTGGATACAGCGATCTCTGTGAGAGAATGACAGGTCAAAGGTGACAAAAACTGGCTACAACAGTGTTAAGGACCAGACGTGATGAAAGCAACCAAACATCATTTTCGATGTTCACAATGTGACTGTCAAATATTGCAATCTGAGTGTCATTTATGTAGCTCGATGAAGGCATATTGGATACATTTGCCCGTCTCTCCTGGGGCGTCATTTCTGTCTCTCCGGACGCGTGACAAGAAGGTGTATATCGGTCTGTCTCGGAGTTGTGTATTGTGAAGGACGCCTTCTACTATGATCCACTTCTTAACAATGTGCCCTTCTGCCACTAAAACAGACGAAGCAGTAGGTACCTTCGAAACATTAGTACCTGCGCACCAAAATATAATATAGCACATCTCATAACACAGTAGTCTTCAAGCTAACACAACATGATCTCTGTCTTTGCAAAATTCAAATTGAACTTATTGATTTTCTAAAACAAAAAATGACACATTTTAATAAACTGGCATATCACAAAGTAGCTTATATTTGAAACATTTTCTATATGGCAAGAATAATAAGAAAGAAAAAAAGGAAACAAATGGTTTAAATGTAAAGAAATTATATTGTAAATAATATGTGTGTACCTGCAGTAAATGATAAGAAAATTTTTAAAGAAGCTTTCTACGGCCGCAACCAGTTTCGACAATTTGGGTGACCAGAGCATGATATATTGGAAAGGATATGCAAGGGAGGGGTCGTGGCCTAATTTGATACCATCACGAAAACCTCAGTTGTGGACATTTATATATAACAGCAGAAGCAGAAAATAAAACTGCATATTATAAGTAACCTTGAAACCTCCTGCATGTTTCAACAATAAATCGCCATTACTAGGGAGAAGTATAAACAAAAACACATAATATCAGCACATTGATCTCACATGCAAAGTTACAGCTATCTCATTACGGGTCTGAACAGGCCCTTAGTGTATCAGAAGTTTGAGCTTTCCAGTTTCATGACAATCGGCACATTTAGTTGGTAACATGGTGAGGCCGCCTTTAGCCCCCCGGTACTCATTTCTGTTAGAGACCGAGTCGACCCCAGAGCCATAATGCGGTCGGAAGGATTAATTCAACGAAAAATTCGAATGACACCTTCAAAAATCGAACCCGTGGTGTCCGTTGTGTAGCGCAGCGCCTCAACCAACTGCGCCACCACACATATACAATTTTAAATATATAAAATATATAAAAGAGCAATTATAAACAAAATAATATTGTTAATATGGCTCGTAGGATGTTAAAATATTATTGATTTAAATTCATTGACATGCCGTAACAGATAATGTGGTTGCACGTACAAAAATATCTAACTTTGGCGTTTTCCTCCTATATGGATCTAGCCCCTGTGGCGTGTATTGATATGTACTGTCTAGGAAGGTGTAGTAATGTGTGTGGTTAGAGTCGATAATCGAAGCCGACAAATCTGAGACCCAAGTCAGAAAAGTCACAGCTTGAACAAACTTCCTGTGTACGAACTTGTACAAGATGTGTGGGTACGTACAGCGCCTCAGATATGATATTCTATTGTGGTACATCTGTTTGATATACAGAAATATATGGAAATATCAGCGTGGGTATTCAATAAAAAAAAAAGAGCACCAAATGCATTTCAAAGCAATTTAAATTCCTTTCATTCCAATGTTCTGTAAGATTTGAAATCCAGTCTGCTGGAAAGCTATTCAGAACGATGCATATGCTGCAGGCTGTCTCACACAACCATCTGTTGTCATGGAGATGGATGTCACGCGAATGAAGCCTTACTACTTTTCCTGCGGTTCAGTCACAAACGACAGCGTTGAGGGAACGCCTGCTGGTGCAGACACACTACAAGGAAGCCAGAGAAGTTTCCCGCTGCGGCATTAGGGGAACAGTATGTGATAATGAAAGGCAAACTTATCCCTGTGCTTAATTAAGCAACAAGCATGGAGACGTATGAGAGACTGGAGGTATAGAGCCCTCTATTCTTAATCTCTGTCCCACACTGAGGCGAGATGCACGGCCCAGCAGTTCTCCATAATGAAGATAAAATACGGTAGCCATTGACCAACAGGCGGGGTGAGCCCCAGAGGAGGTCGGGAGGCGGCGAAAAAAACAAGCCCCTTGCTGTTGCCTGGAATGGAATATACTCTGTCACACAGCCTGTAGCTTAGTCACGTTACCGACAGAGTCAATCCGGCTTCGATCACAGTTTGATAGTGCGAAGAAATTGAACAAGACGCATAAAGTAGCATTGAAACGCGTTCGCGAAACCATTGTTGCCGTGGAAAAGCGATATTATGTTTGTGTGTCTGTATTCCTAGTTATCCAGCATGCGAAGCGAATCTTTTCTGTGTTGTATTTTGTTACCATGTGTGGTCTTGTTGTCTCCAAATTGTCTCATAAACGGCACGATTTTCGAAAAAGAACGTTATGGAACATTAAATGTGTGTTTATATGTTCTGTACAACTTTTGTCTGAAACATTTCTCATTACAAGAAGAATTCAGCGAAATATCAGAAGTGCAAACTCTGAATCATCCGGTTTTGTTCAAGCCAAATAGGAATAAAAACCCTTCAATTTAATTATTGTCATTTTTTAAGTACCCGTTTTTATTGTTAGATTTTGATACAGCTTGAATTTTCTCGACAGATATTAGAAAAATCCTCAAATGCCAAATTTAATGAAACTTCTTCCACTGGTAGCGAAATTGCTCTTTGTGGACGGACGGACATTCAGACATGAAGAAGCTAATCGTAGTACCCGAAAACCCCGAGGGTGAGTGCGTGTCACTCTCAAATTTATTTCCCTTTTAATTAGGTTACTTATTTACTTAAAAGGTTTTTTACAAATAACTGTTTACATATGGACTTGGAAGGAAGGTTTTGATCATTTCCGCAGGGCAGACCCACCAGTAAGAGTCTAGTGCTTAATGTAACGCTGCAATCTACGAATATAAAAAACGTCAAAAACTACAATCCTGTCTACTCTCTTCTTTCTCCTACCCCCAACCATTCCCCCGCTCTCATTCTCCCCTCCTCTCGTCTTCCTCTTTATACTCCTTTATTGAACCTTCTTTCTATTACAACTTTATTTCCTTTCTCTTTCTTCTTCACATAAAACGTGTTAAAACCAACACATTTTTCCCTGTACGCCATTCTTCCTGTTACATTCCTTATGAATACCGAGTCCTGTGCTGTGTAATGTTACGTCAGTGTTGCCACAACAACAAATCACCCGCCATTTCTCTTTTCCAGAGATATATTGCAAGGCAAGATGAAGTGTTCCGTGTTTCGTGCTCATATCCGCCGTTTTTGTTTCGCCGCAAACTTTATTTCCTTTCTTTTATGCTCACGTCTTCTTTCTCCCTTTAATTCCTGTCTCTCTTTTTTCTTAAGCTTAGAACGCTAGTGTTAAATGTTAACTTGAAACTCCTTGTGTTTCAAACAGACTTCTTTCCACTCGAAGTACTGCAGCTGCCGTGCCTGGCAGTTTTCCAATAGTTCCTCTGCCTGTTTTGTCCCTCCACGGACCGCTCTTTGCTCTCAACCTTTTAGTACCAACAAGAAGCCGGCTTTGGTGGCTCAGTCAGTGAAACGGTGTGTTACAGTCTACAGGCCTGGCTTCGAATCTTGGCAGGGCTTTGCAAACAATGGCTAGTTTAAGGTTCTGAAAGCAGAAGACTCAGAAGTCAATTCCCGCAGGGACAGAAACACTTTTCCTCTCCATAGTATCCAAGGAAGATTTGAGAAGCACGCAGCATACCGGGTTTTCTTGTTCGCGGGGTAAGCGACCAGGAGGTGAAGCTAATTAATTATTCGCATCTTCAAGATGTGGTACTTAATTAATCAGCGACACAAAAGCATCGAGACCTTCCCTGGGACTTGCCCTACCTCCTATAGGTAGAGAGCGGAGTCTGTTGGCTAGGAACTGCAGCTGACGGCTCTTTGTTTTTGTCCAGGAGACTCCCCCCCACATGGGAAGTGAAGAGAGCTGCAACTCGGCAACAGCCCACATCGAAGTTCAAAAAACACAAATTTTGTATACACGACGATATTAAAATATTTTACATGACTGGCTCTTCAGCCGAGTTCAGCCGTTTAAATGAGCTAACGACTAATGCGTTAGAATTTTGAAAAATAAAACAAATAGAGTATGATGTCTTAGACGAAATTTAAAAAAGAAACAAGAATGTTAGACCTTGTGATTTAAATTAGGTGAGTGAGTCATGGAACATGTAGTTATGTCTGTGTGTATATAAATGCAGTTGCAGACAGTGTTGTATTACATTTGTACTAACGACATGTATTTCATAAAATCATTTTTAAAATCAAACATAAATTATATATAGCCGCAGGGTCGTCCCCCAACACCTCCCGCCCAATCAGAAATTCTGGGCCCGCATCTCCATCTAATGCCGACGTTAAGGCAACGCGGAAGACTAAAACGCTCTAAGAAGTCTTCTGAGATGTTGTACCATGTCACTGGGTGATTGGTGTCAGACTTTTCAACATGGTGTGTTAATGTCGCTTTCAAGGGTCCAAGACAAATGAAGATTCTTCGTGGGACGTTTTGACCATTGAACACGATATCAACATGGTGTCTCGAAACTTCAGACACCAATAATCCTTTGACGCGGAGCCAAAAAATTTCAAAAAGATTAACAACAAGACTTTTACTATGAACAGTTGCCTTCTTATTTAGAAACAGCTACATGTTTCGGTCTTTATATGACCATCACCGGGGAATCAATATAATATGATAAATTAAGGTGCAATACAATACATGTATGTTCACCTAATGGTTTCACACTGTGGGTTCCTACAAGTTTGCAATGTTTGTTATAGTGTGAAAATTGTAAAAAGACAAGCAACCATTGTTGCAGTGGAAAAGCAACAAGTATTACACAACCTGAGTGTGTATCCAGCATGCAATGCGCGTGCGCCATATTGTCATCTGTGACCTGCCCCGCTCTACAATATTATTCCACATTATCTCATAAAAGGCAAGATTTTCGAAGGAAAAAAGTTATTGGACATAAAATTGTGTTTCGATTTTCTCTACAATTTTTGTATGAAACTTTTTCATTCTAAGAAGAATTTAACGAGATATTATTGAAAATGTGTATTGGTCTTCAGGTAAAGTACCCTTTGTTCTCGTCATATTTTAATAAAAATTGAACATGATTGACAGATTTTCGAAAAATACTGAAATATAAAATTTAATTAAACTCCGTCCAGTGGGAGCCTAGTTGTTCCATGCGGAGAGGACAGGCTGACAGACGGACGGAAGGACATGACGAAGCTAATAGTCGCTTTTCGAAATTCTGCGAACGCGCCTAAACATTGGTCGTAAACTAGCTGACGGTTGTAAATTTATTGTAGGTTTTGGTAATATGTATATTGGTAAATTTAAAATATTAGATATAAGATAAAATCATTAAATAATACTTTATGTTTGTGTGTATGTATATGTATGTCTATATATATGTATGTGTATGTATATATATATATATATATACACAGTGTGTCTCAATACATATGTCACAAACTTTTCCTGGGTATTCCCCACCCCAAAATAAGCAAAAAAGTTCGTATCAACATGG
>Ga0209628_10001671_pt1 | contig 14560 bp, 10 predicted proteins | sample TergutCu122P4_FD_187285 | JGI IMG/M metagenome (GOLD analysis project Ga0209628, IMG submission 187285) | Cubitermes ugandensis P4 segment gut microbial communities from Kakamega Forest, Kenya - Cu122 P4 (SPAdes) (version 2) | ecosystem: Host-associated > Arthropoda: Insects > Digestive system...
ATGTATTTCATAATTGACTATTCGTTTACTGTATTCCTAATAATTAGTGCGATTTGAGGCGCGGCAAAGGTACAAAAAGTTATCTATTTTCCAAAAAAAATTCATTAAAGCATTTTCCTTCCCCGTAGTACCACCGCCGCCACCTTATTACTCCCAAACGAATACGGCATAAACTCTATTGAGGGTATAGGTTTGGTTATGTAGAAATTAGCGATTTTTCCTTTGGCGATGGAACCGGCAATGTCGCTGATTCCCATAGCGTAAGCAGAGTTGATGGTGGTGGCGTTGAGTGCTTCTTCGGGGAACATTTTGTATTTTATGCACCCCATAGAGAGTATCAACTGCATATTGCCGGAAGGGGAGGAGCCCGGGTTGTAGTCGGAGGCTAAGGCGATGGGAAGTCCGGTGTCAATCATTTTACGCACCGGTCCGTAAATCATACCGAGGAAAAACGCGGCGCCGGGCAAAAAGGTGGGCATAGTTTCAGAGTTGAGTAAACAAGCAATCTCCTCATCACCGGTGTATTCCAAATGGTCAACAGAGAGCGCGTTGTATTTTACGCCTGCCTGAATGCCGCCGGAATAATCCAACTCGTTGGCATGTATTTTGGGGCGCATTCCGTATTTAATGCCCTGCATGAGAATCCGCTCGGTTTCTTCTACCGTAAAAAATCCTTTATCACAAAAAACATCAATAAAATCGGCAAGTTCTTCGGCTGCCACCATCGGAATCATTTCATTGATAATGAGGTCAACATATTCCTGCTGTTTGCCTTTATATTCCAACGGTACGGCGTGTGCACCCAAAAAGTTGGAACGGATAATCAAAGGGGAGTGTTTTTGCAACTTTCTGATTACACGCAACATTTTCAGTTCTGTTTCGGTGGTTAGTCCGTATCCGCTTTTAATTTCCACAGCGCCGGTACCGAAAGATGCCATCTCTTGCAATCTTGCATTTGCGGCTTCGTACAGTTCCTCCTCACTTGCCTGTGCCAATCGTTGTGCCGAATTTAAGATGCCGCCGCCGCGCTTGGCAATCTCTTCATAACTCAACCCTTTTATTTTGTCAATATACTCTATTTCACGACTTCCCGCATAAACGATATGCGTATGCGAATCACAAAACGATGGAAATACCATCCGTCCGGTGGCATCAATCTCTTCAACTTTTTCTTTAATTTTTGAAAGTTTTTCAGAAGAAAAATCACACATTTTTCCAAAGTCAACAATCGTTTCGCCTTCGGTTAACAGAAAGGCATCTTCAATAGAATGAAGCGTTTGCATCTCTTTACCCGCCCGCCAAACCACAGGGGTTTCTTCAACCTGCACTAATTTTTTGATGTTTTTTACTAAAATGGACATATTTAATTTTGAATTTTGATTTTTTATATAAACTACCCCGCCCTACTAAGGTTAAATTGTATTTTGATATTAGATGTAAATTAGGTTTTAAACCTTGAACTCTTGAACTCTTAAACTTTTGAACTAATTTCATCTCGCATCCGCACTGCTTCGTTCCGGGCGTGTTCGCCAAAGTGGGTTTCGCCGTTTTCTATTTTTTTGTATGCCAATAAGATAGAGCGGGAGGCATTGACTACGCCGCCGTTTCCGTTTTTCAGATAAAGCGCAATATCTTCGGCTTTTCCGCCCTGTGCACCGTAACCGGGAATCAGGAAGAATGTGGTATCCAATTGTTTGCGCACGTCTCGTGCTTCGTCGGCGTGAGTGCAGCCCATAACACCGCCAATGGAAGAAAATCCGCAATCTCCAAGAAACTCTTTGCCCATTGCATTTATTTTTTCGCCAACAATATTATATACTCGTTTTTGATTTTCTGTAATTGACAGATATTCAATATCTTTTGCGCCTTCGTTTGACGTTCTAATCAAAACAAAAACGCCTTTTTCGTTGTTTTTTACAAAAGGCAAAAATGGAACAATCGTATCCATACCCATGTAGGGATTCAGCGTCATAAAGTCGGCTTCAAAATCTCCGGAGAAGTGCGCTTTGGCGTACATTTCGGCGGTTTTGGCAATGTCGCCGCGTTTCACATCGGCAATAATGATGGCTTTTTCTTCGCGCAGGTAGGAAAGCGTTCTTTTGTAGGCTTCCAAGCCCTGCATTCCAAAAGCTTCGTAGTAGGCAATTTGCACTTTGTAGCACGCAGAAACATCCAACGTGGCATCAATAATCTGTTTGTTAAAAGCAAAAAGCGCATCGCTAATATGCGAAAATGATTTTGCAAAGTCTGTTGGAAGATATTCGTAATCTGTGTCCAAGCCTACACATACGTGCCCTTTGGCAGCGATTTGGGAGAAAAGTTTGTCTATTATCATAGTGTTAAATTTATAAAATTAGGTTATCGGGCGATTATCTCATCATTTAATCAACTTTCTAAACTGAATTCTCATCACCATTCCACGTCCTACCACAGAGGATTTTACGAATAATTTTCCTTTATGGTATTGTTTAATAATTCTTTTTGCTAAAGGTAAGCCCAACCCCCAGCCTCTTTTTTTTGTGGTATAGCCGGGTTGAAATATCAACTTAGATTCATTAGATGATATTCCTTTACCCGTATCGGAGATATCTACAAAAAAATATTTTTCATCTTCCGATAAATCTATGATAATTACGCCATTGCCATTCATAGCATCTACAGAGTTTTTGCATAAATTTTCAATTACCCATTCAAAAAGATATTTATTAATAGGTAAATTAAAATTTTTAACATCATTACGATTTACTTTGATAACTACTTTTGAGGATATTCTAGACTGTAGATATTCCACAAACTCTTCAATTACAGTGGCAATATTTTCGTTTTCGAGTTCAGGTTCGGAGCCTATTTTTGAAAAACGCTGCGCAATAGTTTCCAAACGATTTACATCTTTGTCAATCTCTTTCATAATATAGGTATCTACTTCCTGTTCTTTCAGCAACTCGCTCCAAGCCATTAACGAAGAGATGGGAGTGCCCAATTGATGCGCCGTTTCTTTCGACATGCCCACCCAAACACGATTTTGCTCGTAGCGACGTGCAAAGCTGAGAATAAGATAGCCGGCAACTATAAAAATTAATATGATAATAAGCTGAATAATAGGATAGTATCGGAGTTTCATAAGCACAGACGATTCTTCATACAATACATAACAAGTACCATGAAACGGAAGTTCAATTTGAATAGGAGCATTATGATTTAGGAAATGTTTAATTACTTTAGCTTTCATTTCTTTTGTCTGAAATTTTGCCGAATCAATCATTCCATAGTTAATAATATTGCACATGGTGCTGTCTGTGATTATTACAGGAACTGAGGCATCATTAATTACAACTTCTTGAAAAAAAGATTCAATCAAATTATCAATCATTGTACGTAAATTGGAGTAAATTTTAGATTCTTTGTAATAAAGGATATGGTAATTGTTTTTATAATAGACAAAAATTAAGCTGTCAAATTCTGACTTTTTATCGCCGAGTTCACTTATATGCTTCATATTCAAAATATCTCCCTCAATATTAACCGTTCCGTTAATATTGCCGTCTTTATCGGTAATAATAGAAGGAATAGTAGAATTAGATTCAATTATTTCCAAATAAAAAGAAAGCTCTTCATTCAAGGAGACATCGTTGGCTTTTTGCATGGCTTTTACCAGCAAAGCTGCGCGCTTACTTTCTACTGATCTAATGGTTTTGAAAAACTCGTCCATATAGGAAACCAAATTGGCTTTATGAGTAATGGCATCAGCCCAAACCGTAACTTTTCTTCGTTCTTCTTCTCGTATATTGTTTATTAAAGCATTAGAATATAATATCATGGCAATAAAAATGCTCGTCGCCACAAAAAAAAGAAATTGATTCCAGCGTCTATTATTGTGTGTTTTCATATTTTTAATTCATGTGTTTATAATTTGATAAGTTATTGTATTATAATCATTTCGCTTGGTGAGTTTTTAATTAAAAACTCATGGATATTTCATATATCCAAATAGTACCATTTTGAAGCAATAGTATCATTTTGTTCCGGTAAAATTGAGTTTGAATAACGTTTGAAACAGGAAGTTGTTGTGTTTCAATACTCATTGTTTTGTAATTATATATAGTAATTTCGTTGTCGTTTGCAAAATAAATCAATTCCGGAGTAACTGTAACCGAACGAGGGGTGATGAGGGGAATTAATTTATTAAAGGTGCTAAAAATATCGAATAGAAAAACTCCCTGTTCCGTATCGTGCATGGCTAACGTTTTCTCTTCCAATTCAATCATTTTTATGGGATTAAAAGAGGGAAAGTTTATCGGGGTTCTTGAAATTTCGCGCATAAAAAAATCCAATGTGAGCAAATATCTATTTACATTATCATAAAGATGAATTTGATTTGCGGCAGAATAAGAAGCTAAAGAGATGGTAAAATAATTGGCATCAAATAAAGATACGGGCTCACGAATGGGGGTAAGTTGTTCGTTTAAGAAAACAAGCGTTCCCGAATTTTGATAGAAAAGCATAATTTTCATTGGGTTAAAAACATCAATAGAGGATATTACGCCCAATGTATTATCCGAATAATGAAATAGCGGCTTCCCTTGCGGTGAAAATTTATACAACTGCGATTCTTTTACTGCATAAATATTTCCGTAAGGGTCAAGCTTTATAAAATCGGCTGTTATATTCGGAATTTGTGTTTGAGCAACAGAAGTAGATAAAATTGAAAATAAAGCGCAAAAAATAAATAAATGAAATAAACTCATAATGAGCTTGTTGTACTTGTAAAAAAATATTTTTCTTAGACACATAGTAATGAATTATAAATCGGTTTTATTCGCTGTGTTTTTTAATAATGCTTCTTCAATTTGTAAAAATAGCTTTTCAAAATTATTATTGTTTTCAAACACCACATCTGCTTGTTGAATACACCCCGCAAGATTCTGCTTTGTGGGGTCTTCCGCATTCATTTCCCTTTTTTCATTGGCTAAAAAAGTATCAAATGAAATATGGTCGGTTTCCGATTGGCGCGCCACAATACGTTCATATCTGATTTTAGGTTCGGCATCTACCGCCCATAAAGAAAAATTATCTTTGGTGCGCAACGAGGCTATTTCTCCTAAAGTTCTAATACTTTCTATAATAGCGTTGACTCCGTTTTTTGCAGCTTCTTTGTACAATTCATCAATAATAAAAGAAGGGGAATAAATATGGCGTAAATCATTAGCTATTTTTACATAAGTATCACGATTTAAGGGAAGATTTTGCTTTTTAGCTTCCCTGATTAAAAAATCGCGTACAGAATAATGTTTAAAACCGTATTTGTTAACTAAATATTCTACCATGGTTCCTTTTCCTGCACCTATTGTGCCTGTGATGCCGATAATTTTCATTTGATTATTATATTTTTCTTAAACTAATTGCTCCTGTATAAATTTCAAAAACTTATCTGATAACATTCCCCAATTATATGTTTCACCGGAATATTTTAAAGCTGCTGCCGAATGTTTGAAATATGTTTCATTATTCTTAATATATTCGGTAATAATATGCGAGATATGGTGATAATCTCTAGGATTCATTAAATGTGCAAATTCATCAATATTAGAAACTTGCAATCTAATAGCATCTAAATCAGAGAAAATAGACGGACGACCACAAGCCATGTAATAAAACAGTTTTATTGGCAAACATTTATTGTTTTCATTATCTTTTTCTCTTAAATCCAAAAAAATATCATATTGTGATATTTCTTTACAAAACTGTTCAAAAGGTAAATAAGGATGATATTTTACTTCAACATGAGCAGGAAATTCCAAAATTTCAGATTTTTGCTCCTCATTCACAGTGTCATCAGAAATAATATTCAAAGTAAAATGAACAGATGGATTATCCAATGCTGTAATTTTCATTACACTGAGAATATTATCAAAGCCTTTATTTTTTGTTAATGGACCTCCGTACATCAGATTCCATGTTGAAAAACTATTTTTTTGCTTACCTATTGTAATGTATTTTAAATCAGGATAATAAGGCAAATCAACATAGCTTTTTCTCTTGAAATATTTTTTAAAAAACTGTGCTTTGTGATATTCTCCGAATATAAATCCATCAACCAAAAAACCGCTACTGAGATTTAAGCATTCTAAAACTATTTTTTTAAATAAACGCTTAAAACCGGTAAGATGAACAAGATTCTTTTTTGATGGATACCATTCTGTAATATCAATAAGGATTTTAACTTTCTTATTATACTTCCTTCTATACTTTGATGCAAAAAAAACAGCCAAAGGATTGTCACAAATAATAATATTCGGATTGATTTGATGAAGAATTTCAGATATTTTCTTACAGACAGCAGACTTATTCATTTCGGTATCATCAAAACAAAACACATTTTCCAATTTGGAATGCGCGGTTCGTGTTGAAATAACAGAAACGTAAAAGCAATTCTCTTTCAATAATTTAGCTTGATGAAACCAAACTCTGTCATCATCAGGAAGATGGGCTACTTGCAAAAAACAAATTTTACTTGTTTCGGTCATAATTTTTTTATCAGTATTTTTTTTGCTAAATTATTTACTTCTTCGGAAATATTCCAGCAATAAACACTAACAAATCCTATTCCTCCCAGTACTGCACTACGGAGTAATGCTTCAATACAGGAAATACATAAAGTTTGATTTTGTATTATTAGTGGGGTAGCATATCGTTTCCAAAGCCAATCAATAAAGAATAAACCCAAAATTATTGCTATGATATTAAGATGTTTTAAACAGACAGGAATTACTTTTAGTTTCCAATATATTAAAACCAATAACAATAGGTAATAGATGCAAGAAGAAAATAGAGTGGCTAATGCCGCGCCGTTAATGCCCCAAATGGGAATACAGAGCAGATTCATTAAAACTGCTGAACTTGTGAGTATAAAAGTTAAGAACAGAGCGTAATAATAAAATTTGGAATAACTCAATGTAGTTCCTCCAATGCTTAATGATGTAGCGATTATTGCATTGAATCCTAAAATAAGTACTACCCATTTTCCCGGAGCATAATTTACTCCATTTGGAATAATTTGAAACATCAAATCAATATTTATCCAGATTAGAAAGAAAATGGCTGTACCGATTAGAAATTGGTGCAGTGAAACTTTTTTTACAAAGCGGTCGGTTTCAATAAAATTATTTTCTTTAACAGATTGTGAAACATGGAGATTTGAAATAGCTCCCAAAGAACGGTAAGGGATTTCAATAAAGGCAACGATATACCTTGCAAAACCATAAACACCTGCGAAAGCCAATCCTAACTGAGCACCAATCATAAACATACCTAAACTTGGTACGAAAGCGGTAGTTAATGCAGAACCCATTAGGAAAAATGTATAATATAAAAAATCTTTGCGTAATGTTTTTGTAATATATTTAAAATCAGGCTTTAAAGAGATACGCCCCAAATGGAAAAGGTATCCCAAATTAATACAGGCAGCCATTCCATAAGTGCAACAAAATGCAACAACTAATCCTGTTAATGAAATGATATCAAATGAAAACAAAAGATAAGATATCAGTACCATGATGCGTACTACAATCTCGCGCACAAAAGCCGGTACCACAATTCTAAGCAACACTACCGAATTTGTCTCGAAGACAGTTTGATACAACATGAAAAATCCCAACGGAATGATAAAATAAAGGTAGTTTACTAATAATTCTGATTTTTCTTGATAGTAACCTGCGATGAAATTTTTGAAAATCAAAAAAAGTAAAAAATAGATAAGGAAACCAATCATGGGAGTGAGTAATGTCCAAAAGAAAAAACCATTATCTTTTTTTTGAGCATCTTTGAAGTAAGGAAAGAACCGCAATATGGATGAATTTGTACCTATTTGGGCAAGCGAAACAAATAGTACGCCGGCATCTACAAGTGTACGCATTAACCCAAATTCTTCCAGCCTAATATATTTTGGAATAATGAAAAAAATAGTAACCATACCGATTGCTGTACCGATATAGTTAACAATGGTTCCTTTAATACTTTGCCTTATAATAACGCCCATATAATCATAAAAAAACAACAGTTTTACATAAACTCCATATAAACTACTTTCATGTATTTTTCTATCAAAACTTTACCTATACGTTGAATAATATTTTTACGAATTTCAACCTCAATGGGGAGCGACAAGTCAATATTGTCGGCGTTAATTTTAGTTCCTACTAAAATATGAATTTCATCACTATCTAATAAAAGCCTGCACATTTTATCTGCCGGTCCGTTTCCAAACAGATAATTGGGTGTTATCACATTTATTAACAGATAAATTACTTTACTTAAAGTTAAAACGCCTTCGGTCACTAAATCAATGCCATCCATTTTCGACATGGGCGGCAAGGTATGGTCAACCACGGGTTCATCTGTTACCGTACGTCTTAACTCTCTGGAAATAATTTCGGTGGTGGTAGCGCCGCTTATAATTTTTTTACCTGCAAATGACCGTAATTTTTCGGCAAATTCGGCATCTTTTTTAGGGTCTAATGGTGGACCGGAGCAAATCATGGTACGACGCGGTTCACGAAAATAGATTACAGCACAAGAAAGGTCATCTTTGGGAACATGTAAATCGTTTGCAGTTGCTTTTTTTACAATTTTTTCCGCCAACTCCGAAGCGGAAATAGAACTACGGTCTGTAATAATATTTCTTATTTCTTCTCTCAAATTATTTCTACCCCAACCCGTAACCAATCCTTTACCCAACCCCGATTGTGTGATACCGTCTGAGCAAAAAATAATTCTGTCTTCTAATTGTGGAGTAAAAGTTGCCATATTTAAATCTTGCAAACGACGGTCGGCGTTAGCATTTTCAAAATTTACTTTCTCCCAATTAGGTTCAAGCACTCTATAACCACGCATCACAATCGTTTGCGGGTTATCGTATTCCAAAATACTCACGTTATTAGTATTGCTGTTTACATCTATAATTGTGTAGGTAGAATAACTGATTTTCCGTTCACTACATATAGGCAATGCTTTCATAATAATGTCTGCAATAGTTTGAGCATTTTTATGTTCTATTGACAAATTCAGCGCAATTGTAGCGGTTAATGTAGCTAAAACATTGGCTTTTACGCCGGAGCCCATGCCATCGGAAAGTACGCACAATACGCGGTTCTCTTCTGGAATACGCTTGGAAAGAAATACATCGCCGCAAATATGTTCGCCGTGATGGTAGGTTTGGTAAAACCCAACTTCAACATGGTAGTTATCAGTCATTTTTTGAAATTATTAATATCTTTAAGGTGCAAAAGTATGGAATTTATTGATAAAGGAATATGTAATTCAAAAAAACAAGGAAAAATCATTAAAATTCTTGTTTAAAAAATTACTCTTCAAAGAACGAATAAGTCATCGCACTTTTAAACAACTCTAATCTGTTTTGTACATTTACATCACTAGTACCGCCATCAAAGTCTAAAGATAAGAGATTTAATTTTGGAAATTTTGATTTCAGTTTTTTTTCCAATCCTTTAGAAATTACGTGATTAGCAATACATCCAAAAGGTTGCAAACTTATTACGTTGTGAACGCCTTTTTGATTATATGCCGCAATCTCGGCAGGCAGCAACCAACCTTCTCCAAATTGACAGCCTAAATCAATAAGTTCTTTGGTTTGTTCCGCTTCGTGAAAAATATCGTGAATGGGTGAAAAATATTCAAAATCTGCGCAAATTTTATTTGCTTTTGCTATGTTTTTTTGTACTAAAGAATACAGCCAATCAAAAATAAATTCAGGAATTAAAGATTCTGAAAAACCGTAACCTTTATTTACTTTTCTATTCACAAAGTTTTGCATAAAAAAAGGCAATATTTGAGGAGGAAGCACTTCAATCCCTTCCGATTGTAATTGTTTGATAATGTGTTTATGTGAAAAACTGTTGAATTTCAAAAAAATTTCCCCTACAATACCCACTTGATGCAGTTTTTTGCCCTTTATTGTAATCGCATTAAAATCTTGAACCGCTTCTTTCAGCAATAGAAACATTTTTTTAGATTTATTCTGTCCAAGCGCTTCGCTAATATTTTCTAAATATTTTTCTTTCAACAAATTAGCAGTACCTTTTTGTTTTTCACGTACCAAGCTTGCAGCGTATAGTTGCGACAAGCAATCAGAAATTACCAAGGTGTTGAAAAGTACAGGTAAAATTTTGAACCAGTTAACTTTAAATCCGGGTTGTTCATTAAATAACGAATCGGAAGCAGCGATTGCTACTACAGGAATATGTGTAAATCCACTGTCTGCCAATGCTTTTCTTAATATGGCAACATAGTTGGTGGCGCGGCACTGTCCTCCTGTTTGTGTTAAAGCTACTGCCGTATTATTTAAGTCATATTTTCCTGATTTCAATGCTTTTAACAAATCGCCCACCACCAAAGTTGCCGGATAACAAATTTCGTTGTGCGCCACTTTAAGCCCCATTTCAATCGTTTCTTGATTTGGCTCCGGCAACACTTCAATGTTATAACCTGCCAATTTAAACGCTGCGGGCAAAAGTGGAGATTGAAATTCAGAGAAATAGGGTGCTAAAATTAATCTTGTTTTGTCTTGCTTTTTAAACAGTTTGCGTTTTGATTGCTGGGGTGCAAAATTTTGCGCCCGTACGGATATTTCCAAATTTTCTATCAACGACCGCACGCGCAACCGCAAGGAACCAATGTTATTCACATCATCCAATTTCAAAATCGTCAGTGTTTTGCCTTGTTTCTCAAGTGCTTGCTTTACATCATCCAATAAAAAAGCATCGGGACCGCAGCCAAAAGAAGTCATCATGGCAAATTGAAGATTATGGTTCCCCTTTCCTGCAAACTTTGCCGCTTTTAAAATTCTGTTAATGTAATGCCACTGGCTAATGGTGTAAGTATCTGTTAAATCTACTTCATTAAAGCGCATAATATCTTCCGAAATTACATTCACCCCCATATCGCTTATGGTTTCTGCCAATTTGTGCTGAATCAAAGGGTCGGTGTGGTAGGGGCGGGCGGCGAGGAGAATTGAAAATTGAGAATTGAGAATTGAAAATTGATAGATTTCTTTGTTTTTTTGGTAGATGGTTTGGGCGTAGGTTTTTTGTGCAAGTAATGCGTTTTTTATGGCATTTTCTGCAGTTTTTTTGTCAATGTTTAATGTTTTTAAGTAATGAATCACATTTTTGTACAACCCTTTTTGGGTGCGAAAACTCACGACAGGGGAATCTAAAGGAATAGGTAACTGTTCGCTGCTTTTCAACACTTCGGAATAGGCAAAAACAATAGGACAATTGTATGAATTTGAAGTGGTGGAATCGTTTTCTTCATAAACCGTCATTGGGTAAAAAATGCGCGTAACTTTCTTTGCTACCAAATCGTGTATGTGGCTGTGCGTCAATTTTGCAGGAAAACAAATATTATCCGACATCACACCGGAAACGGCATTTTCATAATCGCTATAATTTGAATGAGATGAGAGTACTACTTCAAATCCACATTCTGTAAACAATTGATGCCAAAAAGGATAATTTTCGTACATACCCAAGGCACGTGGAATCCCAATTTTTATGAGTGAAGAAACTGATTTTCTGTCAAATAGCAACTTGTATTTCTCCGCATAAATATTTTTTCCTTTTCTCGACCGGTCTCCGCGATTGCTATATACTTTTTCACACTTATTTCCTGAAATAAAATGTTGTCCGTTTGTAAATTTGTAAATATTTATATAACATTGATTATCACATGCTTTACAATGAGAATTTTGCAAAGTATAATCACAATTTTCGAGCAAACGCGAAACCTCTATTTTTGAGCTTTGTGTCGAATTTTTAGCATGTAATGCACATCCGAAAGCGCCCATAAATTCGGGAATATTGGTAAAAGAAACCTCCGTATGGGTAAGCTTTTCCAATGCCCGCACAATAGCATGGTTTTTCATAGCGCCTCCCTGTACCGAAATATGATTGCCCAACGATGAAAAATCGTGCAAACGAAGTACTTTAAATAAACAATTTTTTATTACAGAATAGGACAGACCTGCTGCAATATCCTCACTTCTTGCACCTTCGCGAAGAAACTGTTTTACTTTAGAATTCATAAACACAGTACAGCGCGTTCCTAAATCGCAGGGTTTTTTGGCAAAACATGCTTTTTCTGCAAATAATTGTACGGAATAGTTCAACGTTTTGGCAAATGCCTCAATAAAAGAGCCGCAACCGGAGGAACAAGCCTCGTTAATCTCCACTCGTTCCATAGTATTGTTTTTAATAAAGAGCGCCTTCATATCTTGCCCGCCAATATCCAATACAAAAGTAAGCTCCGGATTGTTGTATTTGGCGCCCAAATAGTGCGCTTTGGTTTCTACAATACTTTCTCCGAGATGAAAAGCCGCTTTCATCAAATCTTCTCCGTATCCTGTTGAACAAGAGCCATTTATTACAAAGTTTCTATCCAATTTTTGCGCCTCTTCTAAAAACAAATTAAATCCTTTTTTAATATTTAAAATTGAATTGCCTTGATTTGGCGCATAATACTTATATACAATGTTACAGTTTTCATCTATTAAAATGATTTTTCCGGTGGTTGACCCCGAATCAATGCCCAAATACAAATTTTCGGAACAATGTTGCAAATCTATTTCGGGAATAAATGTACTTTGTTTGTTTTTTAACCATGTTTGATGCTCTTCTATCGAGTTAAACAAAGAGAGTAATGAGGAGGTTGTTTCAGAAAATTCAACATTTTGAGCAAATTGCTCAATTAAAGTTTTTAACGTTTTATCTTGGTGAAATTCAGTGCTTTTCAACGCGGCACCAAAAGCGGTGAGCAAGTTAGCATTTTCGGTAGCAATGATGCCGTTTTCTTCTAAATTAAGATAATTTAACAGTGCATTTTTTAATGCCGGTAAAAATTGAAAAGGACCACCACTCAATAAAATCGGAGGTGTAATTTTCATTCCTTTTGAAAGTCCGCCTACAATTTGCACCACCACCGCATGAAACACAGAAGCTGCAATATCTTCTTTGTGAATATGTTTGCTAATCATATTTTGGACATCTGTTTTAGAAAACACGCCGCAACGCGAAGCCATAGGATAGATTCGAGTGCTGTTTTCAGCCAATTGGCTTAATTGTTGGGTCGTACAGCCGAGCAGTATTGCCATTTGGTCTAAAAATGCGCCGGTACCGCCGGAACAGTTACCGCTCATGCGCATTTCCGGAATAGCTTCATCTCTGAAAAACACCATTTTAGCATCTTCGCCGCCCATATCAATAATGGTTTGGCAAGTAGGGAAGTTTCTTTTTACACATTCGGTTTCAGCAATCACTTCCTGCACAAAAGGGAGTCTGTAACGTTCACACACGCCCATACCTGCCGAGCCAGTGAAAGCTATGGAGAGTTGCACATCGCCGAACTGACGATACAAATCGGCAAGTATGTATTTTAACAAAGAAAAATATTGTGTATAATGAGTTTTATAATCCGATGCAACAATTTCGTTCTTTGTATTTAAAACCACATATTTTATGGTGGTAGAACCGATGTCTATTCCTAATCTTATGCTGTTTTTCATCTTTAAAATCGTAAGCCATTTTAATATTTATAAGTTGCAAAGATAGATTATTTTTAGAATTAAACTTTTGTATTAAAAGTTTCGATGTGAAAATAAAATATATTTTTGCCACTTAATTTAATACATAACATATTATGAATATAGACGAATTAATCGTAAGCGAAGAGGTTGAACCTATTCAACCCAAGCCCAAAAAAGAGTTTTTACGTTGCCTTGTAACCGGCAATGCACTGTGTAACAAGATTGCTTTTATTGTATTGTTCATTGCGGTAATTGTGCTTTATATTTTGCATTTTACTACATCTAAATCTCCGGCTTTTATTCCAAAAGAAATTGTGGGCGAACCCGGTAGCGGAGAAATTGTTTTTGTAAATTTAGATACGATTAATGAAAAATATGAATTAGTAACTATCTTAACCGGTGACATTAAAGCGGAAATGAACAAACAGGAAGCTATTTTCGCAAATAGAGAAAAAGCGTTTCAAAAAAAATACACTCAGTTTCAAGAAAATATGAATGCCGGAGTGCTAACGCAAGTGCAAGTGGAGAATGCCCAACTACAACTAACAAAAGAATATCAACAATTGGAAGAAGATAAAGAGCGCGTTTTTAATAATTTACAAGCACGCCAAGCCGCTGCACTTCTGCAAATTTACGACTCTTTGCAAGTTACGGTACAACGCATCAACGTAAAAAGAAATGCATCGTATGTTATTACTTATCAAAACCAAAGCCCCTTTTTGTTACTCACGGACCCCGCAAAAGATATTACAGACCATGTGTTGTTTGAATTGAATCGTTCTTTTAAAAAATAGTGTAATTTTGCGGCTTCAAATTATTAACCCTTATCCATCTTATGAAAAAAGAAAAATTAGACGCAAAGAAAGAACAAGGACAAGCCACGCAACGTAATCAAGAAGGTCTTGTAGTACGGATATTCAAGTTTTTTGAACAGTACAACAAAATCATTTATGGAGTAGCAATTGG
>Ga0209628_10001672_pt1 | contig 14554 bp, 4 predicted proteins | sample TergutCu122P4_FD_187285 | JGI IMG/M metagenome (GOLD analysis project Ga0209628, IMG submission 187285) | Cubitermes ugandensis P4 segment gut microbial communities from Kakamega Forest, Kenya - Cu122 P4 (SPAdes) (version 2) | ecosystem: Host-associated > Arthropoda: Insects > Digestive system >...
ACACACAAAAATATATATATATATATATATATATATATATATATATATATATATATATATATATAACCTTCACATGATGTGTTCATTTCATACACTAATGCAGAAGCGCACTAAAAGGTCACACTATTCACCCCACTGATACCACAATTGTTAGAAAGAATGGGAAGCACCTCTATGAAATATTCACATTTTCCAAAACTGTAATCTTAAGCACTTACATTCATCTGTGTTCTTTGTGTTCATTTATTGCAGAACTATTTCTACTGGACACAATCTTTCCTCAATAATTTTCAGTTTATTAGCCGAAGAATAATATTTTCCACTTTTATGGAACCCAAACATTTATTACCATGCTTACAAAAGCTCACCAGATGACCCCATCCTGTGCCATGTGTCTCCAATATGCACTACCTCATAATAGCCACTTCTCAAAAATCAATTTTATTATAATACCTCCATCTGTACTTTACATTCATGTTACCGTGCATCATAATAGATTTCTTTTTAAATAACTAGACACACTTATTATCCAAATTCATTCTGTCATAAAACTCTATACGTTTTGGGCACCTTCTCTGCCCATCATCAGGAGTTTTCTACTGTACATGCAGCACTGGTAAGTTTCATGCAGGTTTTTGAAGACTGCTTCCAAGCAGAGTCAGGATGGAACTGGAAGAGTTCCATCCTAACTCTGCTTGGAAGCAGTCTTCAAAACCTGCATGAAACTTACCAGTGCTGCATGTACAGTAGAAAACTCCTGATGATGGGCAGAGAAGGTGCCCAAAACATGTAGACTTTTATGACAGAATAAATTTGGATAATTAGTGCGTCTAGTTGGTTATTTAAAAAGAAATCCATCTGCACCTTTGTCTCCCAAGTGGCCTCTAGCCATCAAATACCTCTCACTAAAATTTATGAGCATTCATTTTCCCATGTTTGACATATTTCATGCCAATCTTATCGTCTTCAGTTGCATGACCCTAGTAATATTAGTTTCAGAATATTTATTATGGATATATATTAATTTGATGTTTTCTTTCATTTTATCTGTCTTCAGCATAACTCTTCTTGCTGATATAAGGGCTTAAAATGTATAACATAATACAACATAAAACTGACTGCTGACAAAGCTCATCAAGGATAAATAAAATGTCTATTCATTGTACAAATTTTTCATCAAATGCTTTGCACCCAGGGCAACAGAAGTAAGTTTCAACTTTGCATTATTTGGACACATGTTCCATTACAGGCCAGTTCTTTTGTTTCAGACTTTTTTTTAGACAGACTGTACTGCAGAAAACTTTCATGCATTCTAGTAGATGACCAACATTTGCTCATATTTCAGGGCTCTGAACTATGGTTCCATTGGAAGCATCCTTGGACACGAACTAACCCATGGCTTTGACATTGAAGGTAAAGTTCATACCAATTTTGTGTCTCACATTTTCAGCCTGCCACTGGGTTCAAGAATTCCTTTGAATATGGAATGAACGAATGTTGCAAATCCCTGATTTATATACTGCCCACAACATGGTATGTGTTTTTCATCTCTGTCAATCTTCTTATTCACACAACACGTTCTCCCAGTGTGATTCACCCTTTGGCTCTACCACCCAGCACATAAAACACACTTTGAGTCATTCAAAATGTTTCTTGTGATAAAAAAAAAAATCTGGGCAAACTCCTGTCTCTGAACCAACAGGTATACTCCTATTTCAAATATATGCACTTTATAAATGCATTCTTTACAAGTGTGCATATTGCATTTGCCGTGACATTCCTTTACTGAAGATGCATATCTGTCATTGCAGAAATAATCACACTATACACATCATCACTGGATTATTTTTCATTTCATGTCATAAAAATTCACCATATCAAAAAATGCTTTTAACAGTGTGCAAAAAATGGGATCTTTGAATTTACAAGCTTGACATAATCTGTAAGATGAATGATATTTGAGAGAGCTGGCCTGAGTATCATGCAATTGGGGTCACACTAAACTGGGATGACTTAAAATTACACTTGTGTGATCCATGTACTGCGAGCTGAACTGAAGATGAAAGTCAAAATCCTTATTCTGTACGTTTTGCTTATTACACATGCCCATTCTTCATCCAGTGTTAATCACTTTCAGGTAAGAATTATGGCAAAGATGGAACCAAGGTGTCCTGGTGGAACACTGAAATGTTGCAAGCTTATGAAGTCAGAGCACAGTGTTTTGTACATCAATATAATCAGTATTCCATACGTGGTAGTAAGGTACAGTGCACAATGTTTTCTTCCTATGCCATATTAGACAAACATAAATGTAAAATTCTGGGTGCCCAAGTTTCTAATTTTTATTAATTCAATACATGACGACTGATAATGCTGAAATTTACATTACGGTTATTTATGCTTAACACACTCCACTTCATCTGTAAATTACTACATTTAGTCATTCCACATAGCAAATATTCTTCCATGTATTTGAATAGCTTCTTCTTATTCTTCTTCTGGCATTACAGTCTTGGTGAGTCTTAGTCTCTTCCAAAATTGTGCTCCACTGTTCTCAGTATTTGAACTGGTTACATCAACAAAATGTTTTGTACTATTTCATTATCAGGCCTCACTAGAAAAATATATATCACATTTATTAGATTACATTCTGTGTGCTCCAATATGGAAATCGCAATCTTTTAATGGTTATGATCATGTTTATATATAAGATTTGTCACACAAAATTCTCACTTACTAACAATATTAAAATATACATAACAATGTTTAGAAACTTGTTTCCAATCCACTGTTGTTAACTGCTGTGCCCATGGAATTCCTTTACAATATTGAATAACAACTTGCACAAAAGATTATGAGACCGAGTTAATTATTTTCATTTTATGTTCATTTCATATGACTGAAAGAAAATAAACACTGTGTGCCTGACACATCCTTCTTTGTTTATTCACCCTAAAGATGCTGTGTGGAGCACAAAAATTATTTGTTAATCTTGGCATTTGTTACCAAAGAATGTTCCCCAGTCTATTGTCCAGAGTACAGACCCAAGATCACATCAATAAAGAAACAATAATAAAGATATTGCACCAAGCAGACTGATAAAATTGTTAACTGGAATACTTGCAGGTGGATGGACAGTACACATTGGCAGAAAACATAGCAGATAATGGAGGCATACGGGAAGCATACAGAGCATATCAGAGATATAAAGAACGTCATGATCCAGAAGTAGCCTTGCCAGGAATGGAGGAGTTCTCACATGATCAGCTTCTGTTCCTCGCCTTTGCAAATGTGAGTATTCCATAACCCTTTCAGCAATATAACAGAACAATCTGCAGTGATCCTAATAAACCCTTACAGGAAATATTTTGCTGTCACTATTTTAAAAATGTCTGCTGTTATTTTTTTATTACTTATCAAAAATTAAGTATGGCAGTGCCGATATATTTTCTTCTGTGAGATTTCACATTTTCCAGTTAACAGTTTGAAAGTTCCCGTAAGGTATGATGCCACTGTACTTTTATACTTTATCATGTAGCTTCACTACTGTGGCATGTTTCAAGGTTTGTGGATATACACTAACAAGGAATTTTTATTTTTTCTATTCAAATTTAGCCAAATCAAAGCAAAAACTGTCATTTTATTCCTAAATTCAGAATAGGTACAATTCCTCAGTGAAGGATGACAAAAACACAGCATGGCAATTGCAGCTAATAAAACCAAAATATGTTCTTAAAAAAAACATTTTCTAACCAGGGTAATGCAATTCACAAATCTAAAGTCTTTTCCAAATGATCAATTTTTGTAAGATTAAATATAAAATTACTAAAGTTTGGTATTCATTTCTTGTTTCTCTTCTTCAGCCTGCATCTCCAATCGAAAGTAACTTCTTAATGAACATAACTTAACTCTTTAAAGATGAAGCCTAAACTATTTCACTCAAAAACCCTGTTCATACCATACAGTAAACACTTTTCATCCAAGTTATAAAAACCAATCAGTTTATGTTATACAAGGTAAACATCAGTTTGTTCTGAAATCCATATAAAACACAGACACAGTGTGGCCAGAATGTACAGTTTTTGAATGTTAAATCTGGTGGTACATCAAGTAACCAGTAGGCTTGAAAAGGATAATAATCCTAAAATAGGAGTTACTCTTTAGTTAAGTTTCATTTCTCCTCCTCAATGTTCAAATATTTCTTCACAGGAAAATCCTGACTTATTTTTAAGTGATTTAGTAAATCACTAACGGGCAGTGGTAATACCCCAAGTGCTTTAATATTCTGTGAACTAGCAGTTCACCACACACAGTATTTATTGTTTTTGCTTATCAGAGTTAGTTACTGTAAACAAAAGTAATTTGCTCATTCTTGTAATTAGGATGTTGTTTTCTGGAAGTAGGAACCAAACTCAGAAATAGTATGTATGAACTTTGTGTTTCACTGTTCATTAGCTACTCCAACATTAATGTTTGGCTATCATTTAACCACATTCTTTACACACTCCAAAGACAAATTCTGTACTGACGTGTGAAAAAATTTTTACATGAACTGGCCTAATTATTTTCCTTAGCATATCCAGTTAATCCAATTACCATATGTAGGTCATTAAACTCTCTTCAATTTCCCAGATTAAATTGGAATATTATAGAATAACGCAAGTGTCTGGTAACATAACCTCCAAGCTGAATACAGTGAATACCACAGTCCACCGTTTGATATGATCCTGTCAGTCAGTTCCAGCCACTTCCAGTCCTCATAACCTATTCTCTTAAGAACGTTCTTAATATTATCCATCTTCTTTATTTCCCAACTGGCTACTTTTAAAGAATTTTCTGTATCCAACTAAATTTAGTAGCCTCCATCCAAGTCACATGTCCAGCTAAGTATAGGAACAATGGTAGACAAGCTGTACAGATGACATTTCTCCAAATTATGTAATATCCACTATCATCCACTTATTTCTTTGCAAGCAATACTAACTTACTACATTGGCAAATGAGGAACTACCGACATGATGCAGGTTCTTCTTTGAAATACATAGTTACCAAAACAATCTCCATAATTTATAAGTCCTTTTTCCTACAGATCTGGTGTACAGATGAGGGGGCAGATTATGCTGAAACATCTCTTGAGGACAGCCACAGTCCAGGGAAGTTCAGAGTTCTGGGTCCACTGTCCAACTCACCAGAATTCTCTGAAATCTGGAAATGCCCCCCCAATTCCACCATGAATCCTTCCAATCGATGTATCATATGGTGACAGTCTGCATCAACTCTGCTACAGGTATAACTAGGACCAATATCACTGCAGCCGCAGGAGCTGAGAAAATTGTTACTGCAAGTACTGAATGATGGTTAATTACAATTGTTTTACTCAAGTACGAAATTAAATGTACTGCCAGGAATAATTTGGTCAGTAGAGTGTTCTTGGCTCACATCCAACCTTTATGGAACTTACCAGAACATGAAGTCATCCTCAGAACAATACCAGAAAGAATCCACGCAATAGATACCATGGTGACAGTGTGTCTAGAATTTCACTTCAGGTGAAAGGAAGGAGAGTGTTTTGAAACATAAGCTTACATAATCTGAACTTATAATGCTGATTCACAACACAAAATCATATTTAATAACCATGGAAGATTCTGGCACATTTACTGATTGTACATAGTTAAAAATCCAGAAATGTTGCATCATGCAACTCATGACAACACGCCACTATTTTTTGTTCGACAATGTCACACATTAACTTTTTAATAAATTTTATACCCTCTCCCAGAAAACACTCTAACAAGGATGACATTACTTTTAAAAGTGAACTCCTTCTCCTTCTGCATTATACTGTTTGCCTTTATTAATCAACTTACAAAATGTCATATTCTGGAAGAATTGAATCTTTAACCCTACATGAAACTCGAAAAAAATACTCTTGCATTTCAAATCATACATTTCAGGAGGGCCAGAATTACACACATGAACTTGCCTCCCTAGTTAGGCCTTAAATACATCCCTGCATGGAATACTAGACACAACAGACTAACACAGACCTGCAGACAACAGTCTTCCCCATCTACTGCACATGTAATCACAAGATGCCTATGGTTTTATCATTTGATATGCTACATCTTTTGACTGTGACATACATCTTGAAAACCATATCTTCTTCTTCAATGGTGCAACAGCCCACATCTGGCCCTGACATCTTCAAGTTTGCCTTCAGATATACCTACCTGAAAACTATATGTCCATAACATTTTTTGACTTTTTAACAAGAAATCACAATACAGAGAGACTGAGCACAAATTTATTCTCACCTACATACCAGCAAAATTAAAATTTCTAATGATTATGAAACTGAAAGTAAGTAACAATACTTAAAGAGAAAATAAGATAATTAACAATAACATGACTTGTATTCTTTAACTGATAACAGAACAAATTTTAATTTTTGTTACCTTTATCAGTACATGACACAGAATAAGGAAAGAGTACATTCAAAAAGTAAGGTGCACACAAACCAGTATCAGCTATTTTACACAGTCACACCTATCCCATTTGAAGAAGAATCGTGTGCACATTCTTTAAAAGACATTAAATGATTAAGTATTCCTGTGTCATATGCAGTAAGTGTTTCATTCAAAAGTCACCCTGGAGATCAGTTATCCTCACTGACAATATTATGGTTCTTGTCTGCCCCTCCAGCCAAATACCAGAACAGTAGTCAAAATTTTAAACAAGACCACCATCTTCCTCATACATTACAATTCAGTATTGCCTAATCACATCATCTGATAATACTGTACATAATTTGAGCCATTAACAACATTGATAAATACACCACAAATAAATAAATACTGAAATACTGCTTTGTAACAAACTAAACAACAACACCAAGTCTGTTTCTCTCTCATTTCTCTGAGAACTAACCAAACTGCAGTTCATACAGAAATCCTATGGGCATGCCATGGTTCAGGCAGTCAGGCATGTGCATCTCACCCCAGAGGGTCAGATTTGATCCCAGGCCAGTCCACATATGATTTGTGATGGAAAGTGACACTGGGACAGACTTTTCTCCTATCAGCATCACTTTAGCAATGCTCTGTACTTGGATTTCATTAATCTACCAGAAATGCTGCATTTAAGAGCCTGGCACAGATAAATAATGTAGTATCCACAACCACAAAGTCCTTAATCAACACCCCCATCAGCATTAGTAGACATTCTTTTATAATGGAATAATCTCAAAGGTACTCTAATCCATAAAATTCATCACTTTATAAATTTGTACATTTTACAAGATGGGACACATGCATTAAAAATAATACACTTAAATTACGAAAAGCAAGTGAACATTTGATGGTGTTCCATAGGGCTAATCCAAATCTTGCAAAATAATGTCATTTATTTGATAAATTAATATTGGCTCAAAATGTCAATTAAATTTGTATATTCATTGCAGGTCAAGAAGTTATCACTCACTTATTAACTGCACCAAGCACTGCAAAAGATAAATCACTGTAGTTTGAATTTGTCGTTAAACTTGAAAATACTGTTGCATTAATAAAATTAAATTCTTAACCTATGGCTTACCCATCTCTTTTGGAAGACTGCTGTTCAGGAGAATTATGTTATCAAAGGTGCTGGGTTTGAAACAGATGCATGATCCTGAATCACATGTGCTGCAGTGGGGAAACTTCTTTGAGAGGCAGGGCTCAATGCTGGGATGGAGTGAATGAAACAGTGTTAACCTGGAGTACATGGCAATTCTCTCTCTTGTTAACACAATCAAGCAAGGTCAAATATCTCAGTACAATGACTCTTCTTACACCAATACTAAGACACTTCATCCACCATGATCACTGACATCATAGACGCTACAGCTGAAGAAGCTGCATTGCCAAATGCATCCTCAAACCCGCTGAAGTTCCCTATATGCACAATCTTAACCAAAAACCACACTTTTGTACAACTGTTATCAGTCATGAAATTACTGTTGTGGATATCCCCATCCATGCAGAGTACTATATATATGTCACAGCTGACAGTGTCATTATGTGGAATAATTCTCTCTCTCTCATGTAAAAATCCTACATGTGTCAAAATGACACCTAATGGGAAACTTCTAAAGTTAATGTTACATTCTCTAGTGTTGATGAAATCAATGTCAAGATTTCTTATAACTACATATTTACATTTCAGATATGATGTTCAAAAATAATTCTCCAAGAAATTTTCTAATCACAGAAGGATCAGTGCTTGTTCTCTTGTGTGCCTTTATATAAAACCAGAAATATGTTTTCATATGTGCATTTAATACATTGAAATAAATTTACTGTTTCATGATACTCAATCAATTTATGTTCATTACATTTTTCTCAAGAATAAAAGAGTCTCAATTGAAAACAAGCACACATGTCATTAGTATGGTGGACAGCAACTGTTAAGATGACAAAATTACAAGATCACTAAGTAAACAAAAAATGAAGTACTGATGTATGGGCTGGGCAAACAGTGATGAAATACTAGTATGCTTCCAGTATCAGCCACTACATGTAGAAATTTATTCCAAAGCTGACTGAAATTTTATTCATATCTTAAAAACATGCCACAGCTCAAGTGGTCAGCACTGGTTTTTCAAGACAAAGGAGTGGGTTCAGTACCATGGTAGTCCATGTGGTCTTTGTGACGACAGTGGCAGTGGTTGCTTCTGCTGTAGTGGAACTGGAAGTGGTGATATTCGTAGTACCTTTATTGCAATAAAAATAATAATAAAGATAATAACAATTACAATATAAAGACCTTACAACAGAAATACAGTGCAGATGGAATGTAAAATCAATAGTAATACCAGGGGCAACTGGAACCATCTAAAAATCATTCAGACAATACCTGAACAACAACACAGGGAAAGCACAAAATCAAAGAACTAGAGAAAACAGCCATATTGGACACTGCACACATGTCAGAAAGTATTAATGTAAAAATACAAAACATTCAAAATGTGGCATAACGTGACATGTGTCATAAATTGTAACTACAGAATCGCTGCAACATTATTTACCCTAGAAACACCATTTGTTTCAGGTATATAACTGTAAATATTCTGTGCAAGGGTGACAACAAATAATAATAATAATACCACCAAACTCTTTTGAAGTGCATAATTCTGTACAACACTGAAACTGGGTTCAAATGAAAACAACAGTTAATTTGCACATAGTGCATATTTTATTTCCCTAATACAAGTAAGTCATTTTCCAGACTTTGTACAATATCACTAATGAAAAATTTATATATTAATCTTAATTAAAGGGTCAACTTTAACATAACAAGAAAAAATAACTTATCCATTACGACTGCTGTTTGTCTGATATTACTTCAGTGAGTGGATGAAAATGTTCCAATTATTTTACAAATGGAAACAATGCCACTCCTCTGTGACAATGCAGGTCCTATTCTACAATATCACTTCCACAATGAAATAGTTTCACTCATCAGGAATTGCCTCAAGACCCTGAAAACAAAAGAAAATTAGTGTGTACTAGTTAAGTACTCAGTCTGGATACATTTACATAAGCATATATATAAAATGTATTTAATTCCAGCTTTACTAACATTGGGCTTGTATGGGTCTCCTGTAAGTCGTTCATCACGCTGATACATGAAACGATCCCACCTCTGTGTCTTATCACGTATGTATGCCTGTAACAACAATTAAGTCATCATTCTAATATCTCAAACACCTCACTCCCAATCCTGTGTTACACTCTCATTCCACAGAGAAATTCTAATGTGAGATCCATAGCAATATCCACATAGTTTTATGGGCCACATCCACTAGCTCAAGCTCACTCATAACCACCCTTACGGAGAATAATCCTACAGTTACAGGGAGTTCTTATATAACTGCTTCTTCCTAGGACTGTCAAAAGAATAAACAATAACAAGATAATCTAAAACCAAAATAATCAACATAATTCTATCCCTAAAACCCTCTCAAATATAAATCTTATACCCACAACAGCAAACAAAAATAAAAAATATAAACTGAAATCATAAGATTATATATATATGATAAAATGTCAACAAAATTACTCAAAACCTTCAGTGTTCCATTAGTTAATAAATTAATGGCTGAATGACTCCAGTATTCAAACACGAAATCTCTTTTTAAGAAGTGTGGAATATCCTGTATATCCAATTATAAACCAATTTCACTTTTAAAATTATTCTCTAAAATATTTCAGAAAGTTACGTATGGGAAAGTATTTTCTTAGAACTTGAACATCCCCCTTCCATATAAACAACCTCAATTTTAAGTCACTCATTAGGAAAAGCCATAGATCCAATTTTACAAACTCATGTGTAGTCCAGATAATAAACTGCCAGCTGGCAGAATACTTGGGATCTTGCTAAAGCATCTACCTGTGCAAACTCTTGCTATTAAAATTAAGTTTTATGGAATTCAAGGACTACGCTTACAATTATAGCATCATAACAGGATGCAAAAAACCGAAACAAAATCACCCATTACACATTACAGAACACATGCTTACAAATTGTGGAGTCCCACAAGGTGTAATAATCAGTCATCTGCTTCTTTTATACTCACGAATGATCTGTCCCCAGTCACCAACTCTCCATCAAAACCTAATCTTCGCAGATATTAGTATTATTACTTCATATTCAGATGTTTACCACTTTCAAAACTGTCTGAATGATATCGTTTGTCACTGGCTAGAAGAACTGGTTGAAGGCCAATAATATTCATGCAGAAAACAGACAGTGAATACCTTAGCAGTATGCTTATGTTTAGCATGCTCTGTTATGACGGCAATCACATCATACACGAAAATAACCTAAAAAGAGTTTGGTCAGTTTATTTCCACTCCATCATGACATATCAAATAATTTTCTGGAAAAATTCAGTGACACCAAACATGTATATGCATCGTGTGTGCGTGTGTGTGTATCCAGCCTGTTCCACTTGAAGGTTACATATACACGCACATATAAATACACATACAAAACCGAACATAATGAAAACACTCTCAGGCGGTTAGTCACCGGCCTCCAACGCGTGAGGCCGAGATCCAAACACACGTCAATCCAAGCAGACCTTGTAATAGAAGATGCGCTGCGACAATTTCCAAGTACTTCGTTTCCCGCCACTCATTCCACCAATGCGCCATGCACATTCATCCGTCTTAACACCGACTGTACATAATTTTAGCAAGTGGCAAGATCGTTCAGTCAGGCACGTATAGGTTAATCAGGCGCTCAATTTCCACAATGAAATAATTGGAGTTGGTGTATACAGTAGCAACGAATCACTACGGCCCTAACACATTTGTATTAGAGTTAATGTTGTACATACTCCGTTCAACAGATTAATAATATATTATATTTTGCCTATTCCAGCTGCACATATCTCATGGATAACTAGCTATTAATTAATACATATACAGGTCCTTGGAATAAACAAAACATATTACATTTGCACCAATTTAAAGCTCCCTAAAATCCAGTTACGTACATTACCAAAAATTAGTTGATGCCCAAAATACTTTAGAACGCCGGGCACAGCCAATGCTACAGTAATGATGGCAAAACTAGGTACGATTTCATACCACATCTTGTCTCATCACACACCTCCACACATCAACCAGTCGATCTGATCCATGAGTCGATTTCGCATTGTAAACACGGATTACTTAGCATCATGGATTACAGGCATCTTTGGACGATACTCATCACGGATTAATGTGGCCTTCAAAACCACTGGCTACATGGTGTAGAGTGCGTTTGAAACCTGATGGCACACGGTGACGCCCGGGGGGGAAGTGAAAGGGAAACTGGCGAATGGAGTGGGTAGCCAGTACTCTCACACTACTTCGGAACGTGGTGTATCCAGCATTTCTGCGCGTGTGCCATCACGTTTCAAACGCACTCTACTTACGCAGCCTTTGCGTCGTTACTCAACACTCTCATCCATCTTCAGGTTTCTCATCCCCGTTGTGTTTTACGCAAATGTGGGTGGGTGGGTCCATCAAAACACAACTGTCGTAAAATGTTTCTTGTAGCCAAATGTGTGTTGTTGCGTTGCCGCGTGTAGCGCGTACTGCGAGGTTTGGTGGTTGTATTTTGACGGACCCACCCACCCACATTCTCATCCATGCCCACGAGTTGTAACTTTATGTGATCCGTGTGGTTAGAGTGCATGGTTGGCCATTACACTCTGTCAAAGAAACTTACCACTGTGCGTAGCTTAATATTCCACAAGAGCGCACATATGAAGAAATGTTTATGCCTCACTGAAACTGAAATAGAAAAAAAAAAAAGTTATTGCATTACCCACACACAAGCAGTTTCTATGGGTTACATGGTAGCCCTGCCGAAATCGAGAGCACAGTCGGTGAAAAAATGTAAAATGTGTGCCCTTATTATATATTTAATATTTCAGAACTAATCAGTACTTCATAATTAAATATATATTTTTTTCAATTCTTTTATATTTAACACTATACTTTTACTTCTTCCTTAAATACTCCCAGCTTTCTCATACTTATCAGTATCTAACTACAATTAACGTCTTTATTTACTTTATTTTTGTCACGCCTCTCAAGCCTCATCTTTATTCTCTGCTACTAAATGGCGGTGGATGGTCTGTGCACCTCAATAGAAAACATCCGTGTCCAATAGTTTGCGCATCTAACACGAGAGAGCATGGATCAAAGTTGGGAGTGGAAGATAAACTTATTACCTTTGCGATAAGATTCTTTGCCCCAGCGAAATGGCTGAAGTAGTCAATCATGAGTTTCCAGTGTGGAGTCTTCTACCGAAGAAAGAAACCGGTGTGACGGCATTTTTAAGTAAATATCCAGCGTACGATGGCAGAGGAATTACAATAGCCATTTTAGATACAGGAGTTGATCCAGGAGCGCCAGGTTTGCAGGTACTGATTTTACCTGCCTTTGCCTTGTCATTGACCTTCGCCGATTCTTCTTCTTCTCGGCGCTACGGCCCTGGGTGGGCCTTCGCCTCCACTGATCCCTATTTCTCGCCTTCTCCATCCATCCACTAATTCCCATTCTTCTTAGATTTGCGATCACATCCTCCAGCCATCTTATTCTAGGTCTTCCTATTCTCGTTGCGTACAGTTTACCTTTCAGCACTCTTTTGGGCGTGGCAGTGTCATCCATCCTCTCCACATGGCCTAGCCACTGTATTATTTGTGCTTTTATAAATTCGACTATATCTTCCCCCCCCCCATGAGCTTGCACAGCTCATTGTTGTGTCTTATTCGTCATACCCCATTATCCACCACTGGCCCATATATCTTCCTTTCAAACCTCCTCAAGGCGTTCTCTTCTGTAGCTGTTAGCGTCCATGTTTCTGCCCCATAGGCCCCTACTTGCCTTATTAATGTCTTGTATATTTGTAATTTGGATCTTCTAGATATTATTTTACTTTTGAGCATCTGAAGGTTTGCGTAATATGCTTTGTTCCCTGTTTGTATTCTTTCTTTTATACATCTGTCATTTCTGTTGTTATTCTGAATTATGTTTCCCAAGTATTTAAACTTGGACACACCTTCAAATTCTTTATTTCCTATCCTCAAGTTGTGGGGTTTCCTCATGTTTCCAGCTGCTGTCATAAACATATATTTAGTTTTCCTTTCATTTACTAGCAATCCAATTTTCCTGGCTTCTGTCTCTAGGCGGTCATACATTTGTGTTAACTTTTACTTTGTCTTAGTTAATAGAACTACATCATCAGCATATGCATATATTTGACTTAATTTATCAAATATTGTCCCTGTCTGATCTATTTCCCATATTTATGTAGGGCTATTATAAATAAAGTTGTTGACAGTCCATCTCCTTGTTTCACCCCCGTATTAAATTCAAAAGTTCTAATTTTCCAGTTATTAATCTTAACCTGTGCCTTCGTGTCTTTCGATGTCATTTCTATAAGTTTAATCGGTTTTTGTGGTACTCCCACTTCCTTCATTGCTTCTGACAGTTTTCTTCTGTTCACGCTGTCGAAGGCTTGTTCACAGTCTATAAAGAGCATATGCAGATCAAATCCATGTTCCCAGTTCTTTTCCATCATTTGTCTAATGATGAACAGTTGGTCTGTAGTGCCCTTATTCGGATGGAAGCCACATTGATATTCTCCAATTATTCTCTCTGTTACCTTCTGTACTGTCTCATTAATTATGCTGGTTAGAATCTTATAAACTGCACTTAGCAGTGTAATACCCCTGTAGTTTCCACAGTCCAGTTTATCTCCTTTTTTATATATAGGGCAAATGATCCCTAGTTTCCATCTTTCTGGCATTTTTTCTGTTTCCCATATTGTTCTAATCAATTTATACATTGCATCCACCAGTGCTTCCCCTCCATGTTTTATCAGCTCCGCTACTATATTATCTTCACCAGGTGCTTTATTATTTTTTGTTTTCTGAATGTGGTATTCCACTTCCCATCTTGTAGGTGGGTCGATGTTTGCTTCCTCTTCTTCTTTTCTCCTCTTTTTCCTCCCCCCC
>Ga0209628_10001674_pt1 | contig 14545 bp, 7 predicted proteins | sample TergutCu122P4_FD_187285 | JGI IMG/M metagenome (GOLD analysis project Ga0209628, IMG submission 187285) | Cubitermes ugandensis P4 segment gut microbial communities from Kakamega Forest, Kenya - Cu122 P4 (SPAdes) (version 2) | ecosystem: Host-associated > Arthropoda: Insects > Digestive system >...
ATTATTATAACGTTGGTTCGCTATGTCATTGTTCGATACAACTTCGCCGAGCAGGTTTACATTTTGTCCGATTTGACTGTTCCAGCGATCTTTCAGATGCTTTGTCAGTTTGGGTCGTTCTTCGGAAATAATGATTTTTTTCGTTTCGGCACGAAGTTTTTGTTTGAATATCGGCATCGCAATCGACGGAAACCAGTAACCTCCCAACATATACAGCCGGATCAGGAGCCGGTCGGCCGCTCCGAAAAAATCGGGGACGCCATATTCTTTGATGATTCGGCGAACGCGCTGATTTAATGTCCGGTTGTCTCGAATCTGTGACGATTCGTCTAACATACGCGACAAAAACGTTTTGTATTCAGGTGATTGCACCAAAGAAGCATATTTCTTTTGCTCTTTTATCTCATCTTGTGTCAATGCTTCGTCTGCCTTGGCTAAGAATTGCTTTGCCCATTCGTAGACTTCATTTTCAGTCACTTGTATCATAAATAGTTAAAAATTTTATGACAAAGGTACATAAAATTCTTGACATCTGATAAAAGTAAATGGACAATCCCATTTTTCCATGAAACAGGGTTACCGGCTATCTGCGAAAATCTGATGAAAGGAGTTTTTGGGTTAATTTTGTTTGAATAATTTTCATCATTATGTCTTTGTTATTCAATCCGAATCTTTTCCACTTGTCGAATGATTCTGCCGTCGGATGTCAGGCCTTCGATCACAACGGAATACGTTGTAGGGAAATCGGATGTGTAGAATTCAAAAGTAGCTTCCTCTTCATCTTCTGAAATAACGATATCAGGTTTCCAGAAGATCGTAGTCCGGAAATCGGGGATAGTCAGAAATTTGGATTCCATTGTTTCATATTTAGGTGCGTAAAATTCTACCGGCTTTTGATAGCCTAAAGGTGTGTAAACTGTATATTTAGATTCCTCCATTTTAAGATTGTTATTACCTCCTCCTTTGTCGGTCGTGATGCTGATGATTCCACTTGATCCTTGAGCGCCAAATGCTGCCGTACTGACTCCTTTGAAAACATCGATACTTTCAATCTCATCAAACCTCAAATCATTTATATCAGAATTTAGAGCAATGCCATCAACTAATATCAACGGTTGGGTGTCTAACGTTAAAGACGCTGCTCCTCTGATGTTAATATAGGTTTTGGTAGGATCGTACGGATCTATCAAAACCCTTACACCTGGAACTGATTTAAGATAGTCGGTAACTTTCAAATAGGCTTTTTTTCTAATTTCATCTCTTCCGATAGTCGCATCGGAACTTGCATTTGCCCAAAACTCAAGGCGGGGTTCTGTTTTCTTTTCAATTCTTGTCGCTGTCACTTCAATCTCACCTAATTGAATCATCCACATATCTTCGTCATACCTTGCACGTTGCTCTGCCTTTTCGATAAAATCGTTTGTAGGTAGAGACGGATCATTATCCGGCTCTATAATAACAGGACTTTGGATGGCATGAATTAGTTTGGGAAATGTTTCTTCATCTACAACAAGTTCAATCCGGCTATTTCCCATATTATTCAATACCCTTAAAAAGTAGGTGGTGCTGTCGGGGTATTCGAAATCCTGAAACAAAAACTTGCCTTCCGTATCTGTAGCAGTTAATCCGAAGTTTCCGTCTTCCAGCAGGACAACAACTTCACTGCCGGCTACAGACCTGAGTCGTGACGGACTTTTTATCTTTCCAGTGATCATCTGACTCGTTTGAAACGGGATTTGAGGTTGCTTTGCTGTTCCTTTCACGACATCGGGAATCGAATACCTCCTCCATCCGTGCGTCATCATCAAATAATCTAATGCAGTAGCAGATACTGCATTGTCCTGTAAATACCAGGTTGGATTCTCAATATATCCCCTCAACTCGGACGAGAGCAACAGGCTTGAGAGAATGGTTGTTGAAGAATCGACTGCAAAATCTTTATCATCAGTAATGGCAATTGAAAAAGACCCTTCTCCAGTCTTCCCAATAAGGGAGGAAGGCATAGTCAGTGTGGCATTGACCTTATCACGCTTTGTGTACGACATTTTATCGGTTTGAAACTCGATTACAGCTTCGTCATAGTTTTTGTTAAAAACCAACCGTTCGCTTAACGGATTCATTCGTTCGTCGAATAAAACAAACTGAACGATGCCGGCAGGGAATTCTTCTTCATCAAACAGGATGTTCTCTTTTTCATGATCCCATTCTGAGAAATAGCGTACTTCGCCCCGGCATTGGGCGAGCAGGTAAAGGGGACTGTTGGGATTTCGGGGGGATTTTCGGATGCCGACCGAAATCCTTTGATTATGCTGTGAAACGGTTAATGCGAATGCTCTTCGGTCGGGTTGAGGCAGCTCGAATTGCTTTTCAAGGCCGTTCGCATATTTGCATTTCAAAAAGAATCTTTTTCGCATTTCCGGCATGTATTCAACAACTCCCATGCCGGCATGAACTGTCTCGACTGAAGTGATTTTAACGCCTTTTTCATCAACCAGCCAGCCTGTAATCTTTTCAGGATAACCATTAATATTTAGCGCCTTAAAGGCTACCTTACTCATAACCCCTTCAGGCAGATTCCCTCCTTCGGGGAAAAATGAAACCTCGAAATCGTTTTGGGTTCTGAGATTTGTTGGTACTGTTGAATTTTTCCTGTTTGCGCTGTTTCTTCCCCTGCTTTCCTCATTTCCCTCATTTCCCCCATCAATGTTTTCTATCCGTATATTTTTCTTGAAGAAATAATCATCTCCCAGATTCTCCATATACCGTGTATAAGCGCGTAGCGTATAATTTCCTGTCGGAACATATTCCGTAAGAGGCAAATTTCCGTAAAACATATCGTCAACAGGTCGAACCATAACCCTCTGTACAAGCGTATCAGCAGGGCTGATCAGTTCCACATACACATACCGGCTTTGTGTCGGATACTGATGCGTAAGTGCGTCTGTGACATAAGCCTTAAACCAAATTTTTTCGCCGGATATATACATATCGCGGTCGGTATGCAAGTGGATCTTTTCCTGAGGGAATGTGCTTAATTGTGTTTCGAAATATTTGGGGATATCGTCAAATTTGGATTTGTTTTTGTCAGCAGTTACTTCTATTGCCAAAAACGTTGATCCTTCAGGGTTGTAATCTATGGGCAATTTCATGCTAAGCCCCATGAGTGGTGAACTTGACGCATCATTGACGGAAGCCATGGTTAACTCGTTCGTGAAAGTACCGTCGGGAAAAATACGAATTGATTGACCTTGCAACATACTTCTGTATAATCCATTTTTGCCTAAATGATATCCCGGTGTGTATGACATTGACACAGATCTTCCGCTTCCCATATCAAAACCGCTATTATACCTTCCGGCTGAGAATTGCGAACGCTCCAATCGTATCAAATCAACTTCGGCAACAGGTTTACCGTAACAGATAAGCAGAATCTGGCGGTTCGATAAATTCAAAGACTTACCATTGTCTGCTGCAGCCGTTGATAAAATATGATCCTGCGTTAACATGGTGAGGCTGAATGGATTTGAAGGGTCAGGATTGAGGCGAAGATCGGCCAGCAGAAAACCGTCTTTTTGCAATGTGTTATTATATAGAGATTTAATAAATTTTATTAGCGAAACATTATACACTTTTCTCCGATTTTCTTCCCAACTGTTTTTTTGTTTGGGATTTTCAGGTTCAAGTTCGGTAAAAACGTATTTATGGCTCCAGTCAGTGATGCCTGTATTGTAATTGTGCGTAAAATTTTCAAGTATATATTGAATCTGATACCCAGTTTCATAATTGACGATTTGGAGCGGTTCGCGGCAGATAACTTTTAATATCCGGGTTGCTGAATTGTAATAATAATAAACAGTTTCGGGGTTTGTTGCCTGAATTGTTTTCTGGGAAGGATTCTTTCCGAGTATCGTTCTCCAGAAAAGATTGATATCGTTTCGGCGAAACCGGATTCCCGCTGATACGACCACATCGTCCAGCTCCTGTGTTTTCATGGCTACATTAAATACCATGGATGTCGCTCCGGGTTCAATGACTTTGACAACTGATTGATATCCAACATGCGAAACTGTCAGGCTATAACTTCCTTCGCCCGGTATCCTTAGCCTGTAATTACCTTCCAAATCGGTGGTGATGCCAACCGTGGTGTTGGTAAAAAATACAGTCGCTGAAGGAATAGGTTCGCCGTCAGCGGCGTCGGTAATTCGACCGCTGATATAGCGGTCAGGTTTTCTGACTTCTGTCGCAACGGTACTGATGTTTTCCTTTTGAATGTTTATGTTTGCGGTTTGCGAGAATCCCCCGACGGAGATCAGCAACAAAGAAACAATCAGAATCACGCACGAAATATGCATGCCCGAAACCATTTTCTTTAACTGGAAATTATTTTTGAAAGTTGCCATACATGGTTTTTTTTGTTTCACATTTTTATTTATTATTGATGATTATTTGGCCAGAAATCGGGTTTGTTTTTGGTGCCTCCTCGCAGTGTACAGTCCACACATCGAATATTCACACATACAAATGTGCCTTCATTTATATCAACCGCACTTATTCCCAATCCACTCAAATATGCGGCAGTCAGGTCGCTTAAAACATATATGTACTGCTCTTCGCAATTATGCAATTCTTCAACCTCACTTTTTTGCATATCAATAAAAAGACGGGACACGACTTCTTTTGTAGCGACAATGTAGCCGATCACTGGTTCGTCAGGATCGGATATGCATTTGATATTCCCCTTAATTTCAGTAGGCTGTGGTGCAAAGAAAATATTGCTATGATCAATGTTTTTTTGTAAATTGTCAAAATATTTGTAGGCCTCTTTGTCAATCCCATATTGCCGAACCAAAATGCTATACAAATAGGAAAAACGGGTATCATACGGCATAATCCGATGAATCCGTTTGTTTTTAATAATTGCTTCCGTATTTTTTTCGGACATTCCTACCAAAATCGATTTTGATACATCTGAATCCCAGCAATAGAATTTGTTATTAGGGCCGAAAAGATCTTGATCGGTTAATGTTTTACTATATGTATCAAAAATGGCTTCACCAAAATAAAAGGAATGAATTTCCCAGTCTTCTTCAAAAGCCCATCGAAAATAGCGCACTTCACCCTTCGGATCATGCGTAGAAACCATGATATCTAAACTCATATCATTATTGATTTTCCAACTTACTTCATCTATCTCAGGTGTTAACACAGGCGATACAAAGGCAGATTGATAATGCCTGTCTGCTATTTGAATATCCAATGCAAATTTCGTTCCGGGTTTGAAAATAATATCATCCTTTACAATATATACACCGGGATTTATCTTGTTGTCTACAATTTGTGGTTCGGCTACTGCTACCACATTATTTGCTTCGTCAATCACATACACATGGGCATCGTGTATGGCATCATATTTAGAGGTATTTCGAAGTGAACTGTCCAGTCTGATTGTACGGCTCAGTTTGATCGTAGTACCCTTCTCCAAAATCATCCCTTCCACCACCAGAATACCAGCTGTATCTTGCAAGTTAACGGGTTCAAATGGCTCAATGCAACTAACAAAAAAGTAGCCTAACCCTGCCGATATATACCACAAAGGGCGCAAAGAAAGCGCAAAAAGCGCACAACCCAATTTCTGTGTAATCCTGTGTAAACCTTGTGTTAAAATAATCTTCATACAGTTTTATTTTGCAACTACCCACCCTCTTTTTTCCCTGTAAGTAGTTGACAAAGATAATGCTTTTTTACACAATTCGACAAATTATGTTTGCTGTTTTGAGGAATAAAATTAGTATGAGGGTCAAAAGATATTTGATATTCCGGAAATGCCTTGTTGATTGCGCGGAGCAGGATATACATTGCAGACAGTCCGTTGCTGATAAAGATTTTCCGGCCGTTCACTTCTTTTTCAAGTATTTCGTTTAAGTCTTTGTTATTCAACCCGTATTTTTTCAACTTGACGAACAACTCTGCCGTCAGAGGTTAGACCTTCGATCACGACGGAATAAGTCGTTGGAAAATCGGATGTGTAAAATTCAAAAGTAGCCTTTTCTTCATCTTCTGAAATAACAATATCAGGTTTCCAGAAGATCGTAGTTCGTAAATCAGGAATAGTTTTGTGTTTTGAATCTAATGTTTCATATACAGGTGAATAAAATTCGACCGGCTTTTGATAGCCTAAAGGAGTGTAGACAGAATAATTAAATAGTTTTTTTTCAGAAACATCTTCTACCATTCTGGTGGTGATACTGATAGCTCCATTGGCTCCACGAATGCCAAATAAAGTACCGCTGACTCCTTTTATAATATCAATGCTTTCCACAGCAGAAACAGGTACTATTTCTAAAGGAGATTCGTAAAGGCTAAACATTCCTCCCTCAGGCCAATCGTATTTTATTCCGTCTATATATACATCCGGCAACTCTGACCATCTGAAAGTTACAGATCCATTGTCTGATACATTTACTCCGGCAATTCCGCGAAGTGCGTCTGTAACGAATACTTTTTTTTCAATATCTTCTCTTCGAATAGTCTTGTCAGAACTCCTGTTCATCCAAAATTCAAGCCTGCGTTCATCTTTCCTATCAATTTTTTGTGCTGTAACTATTATTTCACTTAAATGAATTACCTGCATATCTTCATCATATCTTGCACGGTGTGTAACCTTTTCGATAAAAACGTTTGTGCGTTGAGATGTATAATTATCCGTCTCAACAAAAACAGGACTTTGCGGAGCGTGAATGAGTTTTGGAAATGATTCACCATTCAACACAAGTTCAACATTGCTGCTTCCTCTCTTGCTGATTGCCTGTATCATGAAAGAGGTGCTGTCGGGATATTCGAAATTTTGAAACATAAATGTTCCTTTTTCATCAGTAGACGTTGTTCCGTAATCCCCCTCTTCCGAAATAATTAATACTTCACTGTCGACAATAGGCATAAAAAAAAGTCCTCTAACTTTTCCTGATATTTGCTGACTTGCCTGAAACGGGATTTGAGGTATTTCCAGATTTCCCTTAACAACTTCAGGGATATTGTATCTTCTCCAGCCATGCGTCATCATTAGATAGTCTAATGCGACAACTGATTCGGTATTGTCCAGTAAATAATAAGCCGGATTTTCTATATACCCTTTCAATTCAGATGATAGTAAAAGACTCGACAGTATGGTGGTCGATGAATCGACAGGCATATCCATGTCGTCTGTAATAGCAATCGACAGATTTCCATCCAATAGATTTCCTTCGGAATCAGTAAGAGATAATGTAGAAATAACTTTTTCGCGTCTTTCAAATGTCTTTTTATCTGTTTGATACTCAACTTTTGCTTTATCAATGATTTTATTGAACACCAATCGCTCGCTTAACGGATTCATCAGTTCATCGAATAAAATAAATTGGATAACGCCCGAAAGTAAATAATCTTTGTCAAAAACAACATATTCTTTGTTAGAATCCCATGAGTCGAAATACAACATGGTCCCTCGACAATGTGCAAGAAGGAAACAGGGAATATTCGGAGCGTCAATAGCTTTCCGAACTCCAACAAAAATCCTCCTGTTTTGCTGGGAAGCTGTTAATGTGTATACATGAGAGCCGGGTTGGGGCAGTTCGAATTGTTTGTCAAGACCGTTTGCATTCCGGCATTTCAACCAGTATCTTTTTTCCATTATCGGAATATAAGAAAAAACACCCATGCCAGCATGGAATGTTTGAACAGGTGTAATTTCTACATTATTCTCATCCACTATTATTCCGGAAATCATTTCCGGATACCCATTCCTGTTTAGCGCCTTAAATGCGACTGTATTAAATATGCCTTCCACCAGATTGCCGCCTTCGGGGAAAAATGAAACGTCGAAGTCGTTATTGCGGGTTGCACGTTGTGTGTTACGAGTTTCGGGTTGCGTGTTTTGGGTAGTGCGTTGTAGGGGTGAACCTGCGTGTTCACCCAATGTTTGGGGAGCAGTGAGGGATCCAATTCGAATGTTCTTTTTAAAGAAAAAATCATCCCCTAAATTATCCATAAACCTTGTATAAGCGCGGATCGTGTAGTTGCCTTCCGGAATGAGTTCGGAAAGAAAGAGATTGCCATAGAACATACCATTTTCGGGTCGTATCATTACCCGTCTGATAAGCGTATCAACCGGACTAATCAGTTCCACATACACATAACGGCTTTGAGTCGAATGTTGATGAGTTGCAGCATCTGTAAGATATGCCTTGAACCAAATGTTCTCGCCTGGCACGTAAAAATCACGATCGGTGTGAAGATGTATCTTTTCTTGAGGGAATAATCCTAATTGAGTCCTAAAATTACAATCTATCTTATTATAATCCTCTGTTTTCTTTTGCCCAAACAATATAATTGTTTGAAATATAAATAGACACAAAAAAATTTCTTTTTTTTTCATATACTTTCTGTTTGAATATGACCGAACTCGCATGCTCACATAGGCTACTGTTATAGGAATAACACGTTCAGATAAGATCGCTGAACAATTATTTATGCGATTTGTTGTCGTGCAAAATCTTGCAAAGATATCATAAATATGAATTTTTGTGACTGTATATTTAGATTATTTTTTTTAACTCAAAGTATATGAATTTTGAATCCCCGCCGAAAAGCACAATTTGGTTATTTTCACCACTCCCATATGGCTTGTAGAATTGTTGATTTTTCCAAAAATAACTTTTCGGATAGGATTTAATTTTGGACTAATAACAAAAATGGTATTATCCTAAGTCAATTCACAATTACTAGTTTCAATGAAAAATGTATACCCAAAAGACACAAATGAACTTATCTATAGTAAGTAATTTTTCATTTCTGCCAATCAAGCAAGCACAACATCTATTAACAACCCCCAATGCCATCAACAAGCCCGCCTAAGCACCAACAATCCCATACACTAGATGTAAGAAGACATTCACCAAATTCAAAAACACAACGATAAACACTACCGCCAATCAAATTTTGTAATTCCTTTGGAGTTAAAACTTTTTCCTTTTCAATCCCTTGTAAATTAATAACTATTTTGTTCATAATGATAATAATTTTTTAATAAATAATATAATAATTTGATATATAATTTCTTTTATTTATAAATCCGAATTTGCAAAATACTGTAAATCCTTGATTTTATAGTTATCCGGCAGTTTGTAACCATTCACCAAATTTGAATTGTTCATTATCGGACTGCAAAGAAACCATTTTTTTTTGTATCTGTACGTTAAAAAATCGTTAAAAATATTTTATTTTTTTTTTAAAAAATACGATATTTGCAGTCTATGAAGAGGAAGTTTGCAAAAATAATAACAGTTTTTGCATTGGTAGCGTTTCTGCTTTTGCAAGGCATTTGAGTATTTAATACGTATTCATTGATCGAAAAAAATCTAACCGTCCAACTTGAAGAAAGATTGGAAAGAATCATCATAATAAGGGGAATGATTTTTTTCGACAACAAATTTAACCACAAAGGACACAAAGGAAGTACCCAAATTATTGCCGATTATTATCGAACTGCAAACCGTTCATATCTGTTACTTGTTTTTGTTTGTTTTTCATTATTAGTGTGCTTGTTATTCAACCCGTATTTTTCCCACCTGCCTGACGATTCGACCATCTGATGTTAATCCTTCTATAACAACAGAATACGTTGTTGAGAAATCAGATGTGTAAAATTCAAAAGACGCTTCCTCATTATCATCGGAAATGAAAATATCCGGTTTCCAGAAGATGGTTGTTCGAAAATCGGGGAGGGTCAGATATTTTGACTCCAATGTTTCGTATTTGTGTGAATAAAATTCTATCGGCTTTTGATAGCCTAAGGGAGTAAATACGATATAATTTAAATGATCTCTTTCAAAGTATCGATCATCTACACCTCTTTTGGTGGTGATACTGATCACTCCGCTAGCGCCACGTACTCCAAATATTGAAGCGCCAACTCCATTAAAAATATCAACACTTTCAATCAATTCCATTGGAAAATCAGTCACTCCCCCAGCAACACCATCAAAAAAAATCAAAGGTTCATCTACTCCCGATAAAGAATTTGGACCTCTACGAAAATATTTTCTACGAATAAAATTCACAAAGTCATCCCATAATATAAAACGTAATTCTTCAATTTCTTCTCTTTGAATGGTCTTGTCTGCACTTGCACTCATGTAGTACTCGAGCCTATGTTCAATTTTTCTTTCTATTCTTTTCGCTGTTACTTCTATTTCATTCAAATGAATAACCTGCATATCTTCATTGTATCTTGAACGTAGTTCTGCCTTCATGATAAAAGCATTTGGATCGTGTTCAATTATTATTTCATCCTTAATACCGTCTTCTCCTTTGAAGTGGACAGAGATAAGGTGAGGACTTTGTGAAACTCTAAGCGGCTTCGGAAACGATTCCTCATTCAAAACAAGTTCAACATTACGGTTTCCTCTTCTACTTAGTGCCTGTATAAAGAAAGATGTACTATCTGGATATTCGAAATCACGAAACATAAAATTACCTGCTTCGTCTGTAGATGTAATTCCATTGTTTCCATCTTCCGTCATAATCAAAACTTCGCTGTCAGCAACAGGTCTTAAAAATGCTCCCCTTACTTTTCCGGATATTTCCTGACTTGTTTGAAACGGAATTTTCGGAGCATTAATATTTCCCTTTGCCACCTCCGGAACATTGTATCTTTTCCATCCGTGCGTCATCATTAAATAGTCTAAGGCAGTGGCTGATTGAATATTGTCCTGCATGTAGTATGCCGGATTTTCAATATAACCTTTCAGTTCGGAAGAGAGAAGCAGGGAAGAGAGGATGGTTGTTGACGAATCAATAGCGATATCAGCGTCGTCGGTGATGGCAATAGAGAATGAAGAAAGAAGTCCCTCCCCAGCCTTCCCGGAAAGAACGGGGGGTAGAGAAGGTTTTTTTCGTATTGTGGCAATGACTTTCTCACGTTGTTTGTAAAATGATTTATCGGTGTGAAATTCAACAGTTTCCACATCATTCACAAAATTTTTGTTGAATGCTAATCGCTCGCTTAACGGATTCATCTGTTCGTCGAATAAAACAAACTGGATAACACCCGAAGGCAAATCTTCTTCCGAAAAAACGAGAGCTTCATTTTTCGGATTCCATGGTGCAAAATACAATACCATCCCCCGACAATGCACAAGAAGGTAACAAGGCAAATCCGGAGTGTTGGCTGATTTTCGAAGCCCAACCAAAATCTTTCTATTTTGTTGCGAAACAGTTAGTGCGCATATACCAGTTACAGGTTGAGGAAGCATGAACTGTCTTTCGATGCCGTTTTCATTCTTGCATTTCAATCGGTATCTTTTTCCTTTCTCCGGCATACAGGAAAAAACACCCATTCCGGCATAAAAAGTTTGAACCGATGTGATTTCCGCATCATTTTCATCCACTATTATACCGGTTATTGTTTCCGGATAGCCTCTCCTGTTTAGCGCCTTAAATGCTATTGTATTAAATAGGCCTTCCACCAGATTGCCGCCTTCAGGAAAAAAAGAAACATCAAAATCGTCTTGATTTCCCCGGCTACTGAGGTTTGTTTGTGTTGATGTATTAATCCTGTTTGCGTTGTTTCTTCCCCGATTTTCCTCATTTCCCCCATTTCCCCGATTTTCCCGATTTCTCTCATTTCCCCCATTTCCCCCATTTAAATACCCTATTCGAATGTTCTTTTTGAAGAAATAATCATCCCCCAAATTATCCATATACCTTGTATAAGCGCGGATCGTGTAGTTTCCTTCCGGAATAAGTTCGGAAAGAAAGAGATTGCCGTAGAACATACCATTTTCGGGTCGAATCATCACCCGTCTGATAAGCGTATCAACCGGACTAATCAGTTCCACATACACATAACGGCTTTGAGTTGAATGTTGATGCGTTGCAGCATCTGTAAGATATGCCTTGAACCAGATTTTTTCGCCAGGTACGTAAAAATCACGGTCGGTGTGAAGATGGATCTTTTCTTGCGGCCAGATATCTAATTGAGTTATGAATCTTTCTTCAATCCTGCTAAACAAAGAATCAACGCCTATTTGTCCAAACAATGTTGCTGTTTGAAGAAAAAAGAGAAATAATAGAATAAACCTGTTTTGTTTATAATATCTCTTTTGCATTGTTTGTAAAATAGATTGCACAAAGATTATCCGGCAGTTTGTAGCCATTCACCAAATTTGAATTGTTCATTATACGACTGCAAAGAAACCAAAGCAACTGCTATAGCAAGGATTGATAGTTGGACGGTATTTAGCAAATCTTTTATCCGGTGTTCTCTGTAATCCGGTTCGCAGGATTCTGGTGAAGTTTCTGCCAACAGGATTACTCCCGACCAGGATTGGATAAATTGAGAAACAGGAATAGATAGTTTTTGGCCGTTCCGAAGAAAGTGAACAGCCCCCTCCAACTCCCCCGATAGGGGTGGGCCTCCTTCCCTCTTAGAGAGGTTCGGGGTGGGGCTTATTACCTTATATACAACCACAAAATCACCTCCCACTTGAGCAACAAATGGCAACTCGATATTTGCAAGATCGCTTTCTTTCTCTTCAATTCGGGTAGCGGCATTGCTGATCCCATAGTCGGATAGCATCTTGGACAGTCCGTATAGATTGTGTTTGTGAGGATGTTCATTGAAAAAGCGGTTGGAAAAATCGTTCGTATGTTTTACGTTCAGTAAATCCAACATGGCCAAAAAAGTATTTTGCTGCTTTTTCATTGGCGGGATATTTTGTTCTTGTTATTAAAAGAGTTTTTGTCTTTAAAATGTAAAGAAATTAAATTGTTTCGAAAACAAACGTTAAAAAAACGTTAATATTTTTTTTATCTCAAAAAAAATGCAATATTTGTGGTTTTATAAAGAATATCTCGGGTTAATTCAATGAAGTCATAATAAAACTCCCATATAAAAAATGATAAAACTGTTGTTTGTTGATAACGATACGAAATTTGGCCGTCTAATCAAAGAAGGTCTGGAGGGTGTTATTGGCGGATATAAAGTCAAATGGGCCACGAACGGCAAAGAAGGTTTGACTTTTTTTTCGGAAACAATTCCGGATGTGATTGTTTCAGACATAATGATGCCAATTATGGACGGCGAAGAAATGGTCAAAAAGATTAGACTGTCGAACAAGCAAATTCCCATTATTTTGGCAAGCGCAAAAGATTCTGAGGAAGATGTCGTTTCAGGTTATCATTCGGGAGCGGATTTATATATCAAAAAACCATTTTATGTCAAAGAATTAGACGCCCATATCAAGTCTTTGCTAAACAGAAGCCAAAATCAACCATCCAAAGCAGAAGAAACAGTTTATAAGTTAGGTAATTACACATTTTATCCCCAACAGTATTACTTGGAATATGAATCCCAAAAGACAAAACTGAATAAACGTGAATCAAAAATATTAACCTTGCTCTGTGAAAATATGGGAAAGGTGGTGAAAAGAACCGATATTTTGGCGCTCTATTTTCATGGCTCTGAGGATGAAATTTTTAATTCCAGGAATTTGGATGTATATGTCCGGAAATTACGCGATTATTTATCAGCCGATAAATCCATATCTATCATTACTATAAAAAAGGTTGGACTGTATCTTGAGGTAAATGGATGAGAGTCTGATTATTAACAAATTATCATACTCGCTTCAGTTATAAATATCTAATCACTATTACCCGTCCAAATTTTTAGTTGTATCTTTGCATCTGAATTATTCAACGTAATATGAAACCAGTCGAATTTAGATATCAGGAGCCTTTTCCGGTGGGGGAGGACAAAACAATGTATTATCTGCTTACAAATGAGCATGTTTCGACGACTTCGTTTGAAGGGAAGGATATGTTGAAAATCGAGGCGGAAGGGTTGACTAAACTTGCACATGCGGCTTTTCGCGATGTGGCATTTTTGCTGCGAACGGAGCATCAGGAGCAGGTTGCGCGGATTCTTTCCGACTCGGAGGCAAGCGAAAACGATAAATTTGTGGCGTTGACATTTCTGCGTAATGCGGAAGTATCTGCTAAAAGGCAACTGCCTTTCTGTCAGGATACTGGGACGGCAATTATCATTGGAAAGAAAGGGCAGCAGGTTTGGACGGAAGGGGATGATAATGAGGCGCTTTCGAAAGGCGTATACAAAACTTATACCGAAGAGAACCTGCGGTATTCGCTCAATGCGCCGTTAGATATGTATAACGAGGTGAATACAGGTTGTAACCTGCCTGCCCAGATTGATATCTATGCGACTGAAGGTGACGAATATACGTTTCTCTGTATGGCGAAAGGGGGCGGTTCGGCAAACAAGACGTATTTGTATCAGGAAACCAAAGCGTTGTTGAATCCGGATACGTTGGTGACGTTTTTAGTTGAAAAGATGAGGACATTGGGAACGGCTGCCTGTCCACCGTATCATATTGCGTTTGTGATTGGCGGGACGTCGGCCGATATCACGCTTAAAACTGTTAAATTGGCTTCGGCGCATTTTTATGACGACCTTCCGGTATGTGGAAATGAAGGAGGGCGGGCGTTTCGG
>Ga0209628_10001675_pt1 | contig 14537 bp, 11 predicted proteins | sample TergutCu122P4_FD_187285 | JGI IMG/M metagenome (GOLD analysis project Ga0209628, IMG submission 187285) | Cubitermes ugandensis P4 segment gut microbial communities from Kakamega Forest, Kenya - Cu122 P4 (SPAdes) (version 2) | ecosystem: Host-associated > Arthropoda: Insects > Digestive system...
CAGTATGTCAAACTGTATTTTTAAGTGAGGCATCCCCGTTGTATTTTATATGATCAGTATCTGCAGTATAATATTATATAGTCATACACAACTCTCAATTTATTAGAAGTATTAGTTGTATTTCTAGCTACATGTTTCGGCTCGTATACAGAGCCATCTTCAGGTTAGTCTTTAGAGTGGTTTGTATGTAGAAATACAACTAATACTTCTAATAAATTGAGAGTTGTGCATGACTATATAATTTTATAATCTTATACCACATATATTGGTCAAACTGGATAGTATTGATGATAGAATGATTGGTGTTTGATGAATTGAAAGAGTTAGGCTGTAAATGGTTGTAGCCAGATCAAGATTCTGTTCTGAAATGTGCCAGGAGTTAATAAAGGCACCAGACAGACTGGTCAGTTTTGCTAATGCTATGGCCAAGGTTTGACTTGAGCGGCACTGGTGGGTCAACTGCAGCACTGGTCTGCTTAGTTACCTGTAAGCCAGCGTCAGTGGTACAGTCTTTAGATTCTGATTGCAGTTTAAACTTGACAATGACAAGCAAGAGCCAAAATACACACAAACACACACACACACACATATGTACACAGATTGAAGTAAACATATACGGTAGGGTCTCGTTTTACGACGGGGTTACGTTCTCAAATATGTGGTTGTAAATCAAATCGTCATAAAATGAGTACTATTTAAATGGTTTAAATTGAGAGGTTCATGGGCCAAACAAATAGTCAAATAATTTTATAATTTACAATATTTCTTTACATTATGACATACAATTTTAATTTAATGAATTAGATGTACAGAAAATTACGCAGATAATTGAAAAAAATACCAATCAAATCACTTATTATTTTGTTGAAGAAGACCCAGGCTGTGGTTCAGAAGACATCAAGAAAGAATGTAATGTCAACTGTTTTGATTTTTTCTTCTTTTCTGTCTTTTTGATGGATATCATGGGTGGAAAAATCACAGTCAACTTAAAAGAAGTGCACTAAAATAGAAAAAGAATAAAAACATGCACACCAGCAAAGAGCTAAAAGCACACTAAGTAGAGCAAGTACGCTTGAGTGGCGACAGTGATGAACCACAAGTCAGGAGTGCTTGGTCTGACTCGACAAGGGTCGTAGAAGTGAATTGCTGTAAAACGAACCATTGCAAAACGAGACCCCACTGTATTCATTTTGCAACAGTAAGAGTAAAACATTTGCCAGACCCATTATATACTCAAATTTTTGTACTGAATGTTCCTTGTTGTACCATTTTATGCATCCCATAACCCTGCTTGCTGTTTTTTGTGTGTACTGAGGTAGCAGGAAGATGGTCAGCAAAATGATTTTGTGAAGGCAGACTTTGTTAAAGATCATATTACTTTAGATACCAGTACTGACTTGCATGTGTATGTGGGAGTTGACCTGTTTCAGTTTGTGTGTGTACTCACAGTTGATCAAACATGGCTTTAGTTTGAAAAAATTAAAGCCACAGCGAACATCTGCACCCCATCGCCCTACTTCATAAAGGAATCCGCTGAAAGAGTTGTCCACCACTACAGTCTCAGCTGTGGGGATGGGTGTAGTCTGTATAAAGCCTGGTTTCATTCTTTTACTGCAGACATTCTTCTTAACTTCATGGTCTCTTCCCATTTATTACAGCATGTTCCACACTCATATAAATGTCAGGCCACATCCTGATTTGCATCATTCACCCTGAAGATGACAATTGCAATGTATGCAGATATATTGGAACAGCTTAAAAATGCTTCATAGCTAATCCTGAAGAGTTGAGCTATACAAAGTGGTGGTGATACTTTGCAGATGGACAACTGCCAGAAATGTATGAGGCACGTACAACTGAAGCACATTCATGGTGCTGCTGTGACAATGTAGATGGCACAGTTACAGGATTTACCCAGTACACACGCTGGTAGACAGTACAGTCGACATTACAGTGCAGCTTAAAGACAGTCACTAAAAACTGTTAATGTCAGAGTCATCATAATCTGTTAACCAAGATCAGAACAAAGATCTGGTCGTACTCTCTGGTGGCATCATCGCAATCAGCAACAGTGCCTCTCCACGTTTGGACCACAGAACGCAGGACCAACTGAATTCCATGTGACTGGAGGTGCTGACACATCCTGCATACAACCTGGATTGAACACCACGTGATTTTAATGTCTTTGGACTCTGAAGAAAGCCCTCAGTGGCTATACATTCACGTCAGGCTATGATGTTCAGGAGGCTATGGACTCTGGTTTGAATACCTGTGGTGATTTTACTGTTGCATTAGTTTCATCCAAGACCATCATTGATTGGGTTTCATTTGTACATGTCTCATACATTATTATCTGTTATTTATTATTAAAATACTGTGGATAAAATCCCTCTGCACCATAACCATTTCTGATACTGTAATATAATACATTATGACAGTGGGAATGTGTAATATGAATTAATTGTATTGCAGCGCCTCAAGAAACAGAGTCTGTTAAAAAGCAGTACACAAAATTATTGGATGGGTATGGATGCTTGGGAGTATTGCAGCTAAATGCAGGTAAATGAGCTAAGAATTAAGGGATATGTTTGCTTGCTGTGGATCCTTAGATTAGGAGCATGTTTCAACTCTGAGAAAAGCTTATTTTCTGAAGAATGGTGTTATGTGTAAGACAAGATGTATTTTTCCCTCTGTTCTGACCATTTGTTTAAAACGGTTTTTTACCCCTGAAAATTTTGACATCTTATCCCTTTCAGTTTAGTTATGGTATGAATCAGGAAAGGCATACCAGTGAGTTATCCAAAATTACTGGCTGTTGGCAATCACATTGTTCCTTTTCTGGTACTACAGAAAGTTCTATTATGACAAGGTTGCCAATAGAGAGTGACCAGCATTATGGGCCACATAAAGTAATGACTCTGATTTATTTCCATTTTGCCACAGTGGCATGTTTTTATAGCTTGGAACGTGTAACATATACTTGAACACACTTTTGATTATAGAACATTTCAGCATTGTATATTCCAAACTGTTGACAGCATTATAAAATCAACAAAACAAAAACAAAAACAAAAAAAAGGACATTAAGAAGATTTAGTGAATGATTAATTTGTAAAGCACACTGTACAAGTTTATCCTGGTTTAATAGCTTGTAACTCTGTGTTTTGCTCACAAAAAACTTAAATTATTTTCCATAACATAATTAACGTATTGGTCCTTATATTTAAGGTACGGTGTCTTCTTGAGGTAGGAAATGAATCACTGAAAATTCTCTGGGTTAATTTCGGGCTGCAGAACATTAATGAATTTTAATTTATAGATATGCAGTATTTATTAGTGACTGCCAGTAAGTTAAACAAACAAGCTGAACAAGAATGAGGTGAACCTAAATATTTGTATTTGCATTCCCTCCAAAATGTGTGGAATTACTGTACCTCCATGAATCACTGTTCTGGAATGGAATATGCTTAAGGGTTCCCCTTTTGCCCTTTATGCACTGAGTCACTGAGTGAAAAAAACAAGGGAATTTGTGAAGGAAGTTTTTATTTTTGTTATTAGGAAGTGAAACATGACAGTAATTGTCACTGCTGTGGTGGCCTTGGGAAGGTATGATACTGTAGGTGTATAGTGTGCCCATCTGTTGTGTTCACAGGAGAAAGCACAGTGCTCTACCTGGTACTTGTGACTGGCTGTGTGTCAGTTGGCAAGATTGGTGACTCTGAGGTTTTTCGTATAACTCAAACCAGTTTCATATCACTGCGTAACCAGGCACAGGATGAGGAGCGTATCGCTGAAGTCCGCAAACTACTCAACTCAGGAACCTTCTATTTTTCCTGGTCGGCCTCCGGAGAGGCATTGGATATTACATTGTGTGCCCAACGTAGGAAGAAAAACGCTGCAACAGACAATAGGTTCTTTTGGTATGTACATTTTCCAGTAAAGTGGAATCTCTACAAAATGTTTTTTTGGTTTAAGATTTTCTTCAGTTTAACACATGATGTCTGTGGCCCAACCCCATTATCCGAGTGGTTATGTTTTTCCATTTAAGCTTTTCCTCATGTTTTTGTTCAAATAGTTACATCCCAGTAACATGAAGTGGTGGTTTTACCATATAGGGCTGTATTCATACTCCCTATGTGCACCTAGTGTACTAATTTACCACGTACAAATGTTTGATGCTTCTCAAGACTTGCTGTATTATGGACTGGTTTCTACTTTCTCCTCCTCTTTTCTTTTCATTTCTTTTTCCCTTTTTTTAATCTCTTTTAATGTCTTGCAATGTTATCTTGTGTATAATTGTCACCATACAAATACTGGTTCCCCCCCCAATGTGAATGTTTATTATTTCCCACTTTACCTGATGTCATTCGGAGCCCCGATAGCAACTGTTTACAGGCTGAATGACTCAATACTCACATTTCAATTCCTGGTACGCACAAAATATTTTTCTTCTCCACCATTCACCCTCTGATCTAATGGGTGTCAGGGGTTCTTTCTTTGGGGTAGAGTGGCCACGGGGTGACACTGATGCCTCCTTTGTATTCTGATATTAAGAATGTGTGGAGGTGTACCTGTGCTGTCCTATACGTCTTAATCATATCTTGCCTAATTGAGCACAGGGATAACTGTACCTTCTCCACAATTAATTTTCCTTCTTTCGTTTGTTACTGTCACAGTGTTACCAGATAGTTATTGTGTTGTTTTCCATTTTGTATGTGCATAATCGAAGTTATGGCATTCTTATATTATATATTCAGAGATTTCACTATTTTTCTGAACACAAGACTTGAATGGCTGTAATTTGGAATCAGAGACAGTATGCATTTAAAAGGTTGTGGTGACATTTTTGTTGTAGGAACCGCATGCTTCACATCCATCTGCTTCGATTTAGTGTGAACTGCTCTAGTTGGCTACTTAAGGCAATGTGTGGCAGTGTTGAAATTAGGACTGTGTATGTTGGTCATCGGCAGGCCCGGGCTGTGATCATCTCTCGGCTTAGTTGTGAGAGAGCTGGGACCAGGTATGCTGTGACCATGTGGTTCTTCCTACATACAAGTACCTGAATGCTGTCTCTTATTGCAGTTTGTTAAAGTTCTTGTATTATGCAGTCCCATTCATGTTTCAGGTTTAATGTGCGAGGCTGCAATGATGAGGGTCATGTGGCCAATTTTGTAGAAACTGAGCAAGTTATCTTTCTGGACAAGGAAGTAACATCATATGTGCAGACTAGGGGTTCAGTGCCTCTATTTTGGGAACAACCAGGCGTGCAAGTAATTTTTGTGGTTTTCTCTCTTCTGCTATCAAGTTCTTGTACAAGTTTAAATCCATTATTTAGAAACTGTCCTCTGCATGGTTCTATGGAAAGTGTTTAGAAGTGACAGATTACAAACTGAAGTTGAATTTCTTCATGAAATGTTAATATTTATATTGTGTGTTGTATGCAGTGTAAGGGTGTACTGACATTTTATTTTGGTGGAATAATTCCATATTGTCAATAATTTTGAAGTTACAATGGCTTGATTCTTTGTCCTCCTAGACAAGCCTAATATCTGGACAGAATTGTTTTTATATTGTGTGTTGACATGGCCAAGCAGTGAAGTTCTGTCACTGTGTCTGTAACAACAGATATGCATGACATAAGGGGGAAATTGGTTTATTTTCCTTTAAAGTGATCATCTGTGACTACAGCACGCTTTTTACTTTTTTTAAAAGTTGCGCAAAATTGTCATTGCAGGCATTTAAAGTAGCTGTATTTGAATCCGCAGTTGCGTTCTTCTTGTTCATGACATTCTGCACTCTTGTTCCTTTGGTGGCAGTTTTCATTTTAGAGAACAGAAAATATTTGCTGTCACAGTCAGGTGAGAAAGGCAGTGTGCTGACAGTCATCTTGCTGCAATGTGGTAGGAAGTGCTTCACTGTCTTTGTGGAATGAGTGTGAACACTGTCATGCAAAGCAACCAACTGTCTTTCTTTTTAAATTGTGGCTTTGCTGTCAAAATCCACTTCGGTAACATTTCCAGCACCTGTGCCTAGAATTTACTGTTCTTTGTTTTTCTTCAGGCACAGATTCTCTGTGGATCACACACTGTTTTTCAGTGCAAATGATAAACATAGTTTTAATTCTTGGCTTTGGCAATCAAAAATTTTGTGCTTTGATGATTTTGTTTTCCACTCCATGCTCTGATATTTTGTTTTGGAATTTAACAGAAAATCCAAAGACTCATCTTGAGTAATGATGTAGCTGAGAAATTCTGGATGATGTCTTCACAAGTTGTGACTCTGCTCTCCTTGTGCTCTTTCATGAGACTGTGCAGAACAAACTTCAAATAGATGCTCCTCTTTCCAAATTCTTTATGAAGAATATAATGAGTCGTCTCCTTAATGTGCAGTTGATCCTGCATCAATTTTAGGGGCATTCAGCAGTCTCTGACCCCCCAGTTTATGAACTTTTGTAAAGGTTTCTGAATTTTCAGCAGTTGATGGTTGTTTATGCCTTGTATCATCTTCAAGATCTTTATGCACCTCTAAATTTAATAAACCATTTCAAGACAAGTGCATGAGATAGAGCTTCATTTCCATAAACAGTTCTGACCGTTTGTATATCTCTGTAGCTGTTTTCCTGAGCTTTAAATAAAACTTGACATTAGTTTACTGTTCCACGACAACAAAGACAAAACCACAACTTACATCTGGGGTTGCAGCAGGTGTAGTCATTGAGCTGTAACTCTTTGTTCTAATTCCATTAGCTTGGTTGTACATGAACTGGTAAACTGGCTACAGTTGGTTTATGTGCCAAACCATATGTGTGTGATAGCTTCTGTTACAGAACTTCACCAATTGACATCATATGCAAGTCTGTTGCCAGTCTTTGTCCATTGTGGTGGAGATTATTTGATTGTCGTCAGAGTTTCTGTCATAGTGTACTTTGGACCCTTGGGTATTTAATTTCACTGAACATTTATTTATATACTTAAAAGTATGTGATTTCCTGTACTGAACATGTGCTTTCAATGGTAGAATGAGAGATTCATACAGAATTTTAGTTGCAGAATCTCTTGGTAGACAATTAACAAGTAGCATTAAAGTGAATCTTAATGAAAAGTTGGTAAGACTTTCAGGCTGAACAGACCAGAATTGTGTCCAGTGGTCTGCCATAGCATTAAGCTTCTGTTACCATGGAGGTGGTCTGCTACATCATAAACACCATGGCCATGCCATATCTCAGGTAGTTAGTCACCAGCTTCTGACCACAGGGTTTGACACAGGGCAATCCACGTTGTTTTTGTGGTGGAAAAGTGACACTGGGACATTTTTTCCTCTGAGTAGTTATTTTTAACTTGTAAATTCTCTGTTCACCAATGCTTCCTGTTCATGATCATCTTCCAGCAATAGTGTGCAATACTCTAGATCAATGGTTCTCAACGAGTGTGCCATGAGCCTTTACCAAGTGTGCTGTGAGGCCCTGAACTGAAGAGTAATGATATAAAATTAATATGCAAATCAAAAGTCAAATAGTTGTTAATATCACATTATTATTCATAATTAAGTATGTTATAGCAATTAGTTAGAGAATAACAAAGTTATTTTTGAGACTTGGTAGCAGAAGTTCATACCAGAGGTAGTTCCAGTTACTGTTTGTCATGGTGTTATATCGGCAGCTGTACCTTATGCCACTCCTTGTCAGTTCTGTTTATTGACAAATTCTGCTGTGAATAGTAAATATTTATATTTGTATAGCAAGGATCTGTGTCTCCCACTCCTTAAACAAATTGTGTTGAATATAATGACAATTTGATTAATCATGATTGTGAATTATTTCATTGGTAAAATCTTAGTAAATGTTATTAATTAGTAAAGGTGTAAATTGTGTAGACATTAAAAATGGAAACTGATAAAGGTCAGTATTTAAAAATTAGCTGAGAACCACAGCTTAGACACAGACAGAGCTGATAAATATATCATGTAAAGATTGTCATGAAAGTTTAAGTTTCACAGACCTTTATTGTAATGTTCTTCTTGAACTAAGTTATTACATAAATTTGTAAAAGTGGTTGTTTCTATCAAAAATTAGTGTTCTAGTGTGTGAGTAATTGTGATACACAGAATTTACACCTTATTTTTTGTTTTTAAGGTTGGGTCTCATAAAGTTAAAATGTCACGTGGCTTTGAATCCTCCGCACCTTCTTTCGATCGCCACATGAAAATTATTAAGGAGCGGTATGGGAACCAAGTGATTGTGAATTTACTGGGATCAAGTCTAATTGGAAGCAAAGAGGGGGAAGCAATCTTAAGTCAGTTGTTTCAGGTAATTAAATGAATATATAGGTATTAAGTATTGCATGTACTGAAATGAAAGACTTCTAGCCTTTCAGTAGCAGATTACAACTGTGTTATATGTCAGACTGCCTCAAAGTAATGATATATTTTCAGGCCCACCACAAAGCATCAGTCCATGCCTGTGATGTACCACATGTGTTGTTTGATTATCATCAGGAATGTAGAGGTGGCAACACAAAGAGCCTTGCTAAATTAAAAGCCAAAGTTGAAAAATATATGCAGTCTTTTTCTCTCTTCTTTGCCAAAGATGATGAAGTCATAAGGTAATATACTTTAATCTGTAATGTACTTTAAAGTGTAAAGTGCTATTGCATATGCATGTGTCAGATTTCAGAATTCATGTACACTTGTCTGTATTTTATAGTTGCTGACAGTTTGGGTTTCTTTCACATTTTAGTGAGTTGTTTGTGTTTAGTCTGAAAATTTTGTGTCCAAAAACAGATTCAGAGCAGAGAGCAGTCAGGACCAACTCCTCACCAACAAATTAGTAACTTTTCTTAAAAGTGCTGTACCAGTTTCCTTTTCCAGAAAATGGTCACAGACGGAAACTGTGTTTTTGGTCTTCATGATCTAGTGCTGTTCATTTTACGGAACAGGCGAGCAGGAAAATCTGGCATTTCTTAGTTGATGCAAATCTTCTTGGATCTGACCACCTCTGTGCTGCTATAGTTACCAGATTTTGGAGGAACTTATTGCCTCCATCTTCGGGTTAACCCAGCGAAGTGTCACTGTTTGACTTCCCTGACTATGAAGGCACCAAACTCCTCCAAATCACCGTAACTGTTGCTGCTGTGAGAACCTCAGATCTTGCTTATGGCTAGTCACTTGTATTTTATAACCACTGGAAGTGAAATGACCTTAATGGGTTATTTATAAACCATGTGAGCATTTGTTAGTACTCATTTCTTGCTGTTTATTGTTGCATTTCCGGACGCTTTATTTGCCGAATATATCGTAAAGTATCTAATGACAGAATTATTATGAGTGATGAATAGGAAAGGAGGCAGGCATGTTCTGTTTAAGATACAGTATTATTGCAGCATACGTTTAGAAGGACTTAGTGTACAGCCGAACATTCAAGCCTAGGCCATACTGAATATGGTGGAGTAGGGATAAACACTAGACATGATTTTTACGTTCGTGTGATCATGCATTGTAACAAATTTCTTTATAATAAAACCAACTAGATGCACTAATTTCACAAATTTATTCTGGCATGAAACTCTACATGTTTCAGACAGTTCCTCTATCCATCATCAGAATTGTCTACAAACCTGTATGACATATACCATTGCTGAGTGTACTGTGAATAAACTCCTGATGATGGACAGAGGAACTTTCCAAAACATTTAGAGTTTCATGTCAGAATAAATTTGTGAAATTAGTGCATCTAGTTGGTTATATTATAAAGAAACTAGACATGATATTTGGTTCCAGTTTTGACTGTACTTGTTTGGTGTAAACAGTTTTTTATCTTTTGAGAGTCTTGAGTGTTGTTTTGCATGACCAGGGAACAGATGAATTGAGAATATCCTAGTAAACGTGTTTATTATGTGGGAACATATTGTCCACTGAAATGGCACACGGGCCATTGTGGTCTAAGGTCTGTTAGATGTGTGGCCTCTTTTCATCAGAATTGCCAGCCGTGTAAGAAAAGAATGTACTTGCTCTGGACCATCCCGAATTTTGGGAGATACAAACATTTAGTTCCAATATAGCGGGGCCATTCAGTGGAATACAGCTGAAACTGCAAGTTTCTGAGATGACATCACTTCCTTTGGTTTTTGTTTCACAGTGTATCTTTCATGTACACTAATGTGTAACGTTTTGTGAACACTGATATGTAACTTCTCATAGAGCATACCATTTATGTACATTAATGTTTAACATTTTCTGTTTCCGTAGTGAACAGAAAGGGACCATTCGCACTAACTGCTTGGACTGCCTTGATCGAACAAATTGTGTACAGACTTTCTTTGGATTAGAGGTATGCTTATAAATGAAATTCATGGTTGGATGTTCTACTTTGTTGTAACCATTCTGTAAATGAGTCTTACTCATGCTGGTTTTGAAATTTGTTAGCAACCTTATCGATCAACCTTTGATATTGTGTCAAATGAATCCTGGTGTGGGTGAGATTTTCCACACCTGTCCAGGCCTGCCCTGGGGCCTACCCAGCCTCCTGTACAGTAGGTACTAGGTCTTCTCCTCAGGAATATAGAGGCTGGGGCATTGCGTTGACCACTCACCCCCATCTAGAGCCAAGGTTAAGGAAAGGGTAGAGCTGTACCTTTACTCCCCCCCCATGGGCCTTCACGACCTGTTCTAGGGTGAACTTTACTTTTTTTAACTTTTACCTCAGAAATTGAATTTTTAAATTAATATTACATCTTATATTTTCATAAGCTGTGAAGTTTATACAGTGTCATTAAATAGCCTCCTGTATTTTTTAGGCTTTTCAGATGCATTTTTCATCATTTTACTGGCTATTAACAGTAAGGATCTTCCTTAAAGAGCTTTATTTAAATGGACAGATTAGTTGAGGAAGTGGAGCTTTGAATGAGAAGGTAATTTGCAAGACTTCAGACTTATAGTATATTGTAGTTGAGGTTTTTGCTGTTGCAGAATGTTGGGCAGTGTATCTTGGTAGAGGCAATGTCAGTAAACAACTACCAACATACACCACATAACATCCCAGAAGGATGACGACCTCATGAAGATAATTTATTCTATAGAAATCTCACAGGGTGTGTGTGGGAAGGGAGAGGTATTTAGGATGGAAAGGATTATCTTATTTAGTGAACTTTTTTGGGAGTAATTTTTATACCTGATTGCTTTAACAAAACAACAGGAAAATCAGTTTTAGTATCATTTAAAATAGAAGTTTTAATTGATAAATGTGAACAAAATAAAATATATGTGAATAACTCACATATGAGAGTTTGTTAAAATATGTCACATGGTTTGGGATATAAAATGGGCAGTTGAACAGATAGAAAGTGGTTAACCAGTGGACATTTATGCTTACAATGACATTGAAATTTTTAAATTCATCTGAGAAACAAACTTTTATACTAATGAAGTAGAACAGTGGTATGTCAGGCACAACTATTTTATTATATTATTTCATAGGCTACATATTTCGACCTATATACAGGTCATCTTCAGGCCTTCTTTTACAGGTAAGTCCATAAAATGCTATACATGTTGGGATCCCATCATGTCAACAGAGGTAAAATACATAAAAATATAAGAGGTTTATGCTGGTCGAATAAGGTAAAATCTAGGAGACCGTATTTATGACGTTGAGATCTGTTTATACTTCTATAAGTTCTACTGTTCTACTTCATTAGTACTGTCTAAGCGCGACGTGATGTATTCCATCAAACTTTTTATACATTAAACTGAAGAAAATCTGAGATGGAGGTTGTGGCATAATACAACAAAAAATTATTGCTTGGCTTACAGAAACGTTACATCAATGCTGCTTTTAAACATAATTACATTTTTCTTTCAGACCATTTCATAATTATTTGATGGGACATGAATGGGAAGGGGGTCTTGGAAAGTAAGCAAAAGTTAGATTTTCACTACACAAGATATTTTATGACATTTTCTATCACCCTGGTATATGACAACCAAGTTTGTTCATTACCATAATAACAGTACTGAGTTAGAAATGTGTGTATATGTAAGTGGCGCCTGTCATGTGTTGTTTTGCACATAAATGCTAACTATTTAGAATCCAGAGTTAACCACTCTGATAGGTCACAGTGGATTCATTTCGACTGTGCATAATCATAGCATTTTTTACACAATCCAAGGTCCAGAGTTGTAAATGCAGACCCTAAATTGAGGGTCCAGTGCCCTAGGGACCAACTTTTTATGTTTTAAATGTGGGAATAACCTACTATCAAGAAAGAAGAAAAAATATATACATTACTTGTATTTGGTTTTGACAGGGACTGCACAGAATTAACATAAAATGCAGGACGACCATACATTGGGATACTGCTGTATTTTGAACTGTGCATAGAACACACAGAATTCTTTGTCAAAACATGGAGGCAATATAAGTGATCCTGTCATCTTCGGTTTTTCAGACCCTTGCTGTACAACTTTATCTCCTGCAACTAATGGAGAAACAGCAGATGGTTTCTAGATTTGAAGAGGTTTTTCGTCAGATGTGGATTAACAATGGGAATGAAGTCAGTAAGATTTATGCTGGTACAGGTGCAATACAAGGGGGTTCAAAGGTCAGTGTTGCAGTTTGCCATTATTTCTATATAGAATTGTTAAAGTGGCTTAGTATTCTTGAAAGATAAAATTATAGTTAGCTTTTACAGTAACATATCTCACATAACAGCATCTGTTGGCAGTTTATTATCACAGCTATAACTTCATGGTGCAACAGTCATACAGGGTGAACATAAAAATGTTACACGAGCAACAACAGACAAATGCTGCACTTTTAATAAGGGTTGTTGTTCTGTTGCAGTTGATGGATGGGGCAAGATCTGCTGCACGGACCATTCAGAACAACCTCTTGGACAACAACAAGCAAGAAGCTATTGATATACTGTTGCTAGGAAGTACCCTCAACAGTGAGCTAGCTGACCGTGCGCGTATCCTGCTGCCATCCAATATGTTGCATGGTATTCCATTTTGTGTTTTTCTTAGTTAATCGTTCACAGCCTACTGGTTATGTGATACACCAACAGGTTTAACATTCAACAATCATGCGCTGTGCCCACACTGTATTTATGTGTTCGTGTTTATCTGAGAACAAACAGCAACTTGTGCCACTTACAGCCCAGACTGTTTGGTTTTTATAACCGAGATGCAAAGTGTTTACTGCATGGTATGGACTGGGTCTTTAAATAAAGCAGTCTGCGCTTCATCTTTAAAGGGTTAAAGTGATTGTGGATTGTAACATAGACTAGTAATAATGAAGTTGCTGCATCACAGTATATGAGGTAATCCATACTTACTGGACTGACGTGAGATGACACCACTGCCGTTAGCATGGACTTCCACCCCTAGTTGTAGATACAGGCGTCTGCTGAGTCAGTTCTTGCTCTGAATACAGCTGTAGCTTATGTGATTGTTAATTAACATCTTGTTTAGTACTTATTATTTATCTGAAAACTCAACATAGCATTAAAGGGAAGGAGGTTTGATTACGTGGTCGGACAATAAAGTTTGTGAATTCGCCACCGTGTGCTTGCCGTGGCAGCACTGGACAAAAAGCCTTAGTATGGTTTGATGACGTTGACATATGAGCGTTTCACAGCTGTGTTGTTGTTGATCTATGGCAGTCTGTTTCTGAGTGGCATCTATTACTGTCTGCTTATGTTTTGGTGCGCCGCCATGAGAATGTTGGGGCTTGAATTAGAGCAACGAACAAACATTAAATTTCTTGTTAAACTTGGAAAGAGTGGATACCAAATCAGAGAGATGTTAGTGCAAGTTTACAGGGATAATGCTACGAAGAAAACAGCAGTTTACAAATGGGTGAAACGTTTTTCTGAATGAAGAGAAAGTGTCACTGTCGAAGAGAGATCAGGACGGCCAACAACAAGCAGAACTGAAGAAAACATTGCAAAAATTCATCATATTGTGCATGAAAATCGTCGGCTGACTGTCAGGAGCATAGCAGAGCAAGTGAACATCGACAGAGAAACAGTTAGGAAAATCTTAACTGAAGATCTTGACATGAGGAACATGTGTGCAAAAATGGTCCCAAAGGAGCTCACCAAAGAACAAAAGCAAAGAAGAGTCACAACTTGCCAAGACCTTTTGGAGAGGCAAGATGACATTTTGGGCCATGTCATCACAGGTGATGAAACATGGGTCTACCAATATGACCCTGAAACGAAGCGGCAAAGTGCACAATGGAAGACTGCCAATTCCCCATGACCAAAAAAGTTCTGTCAGTCCAAATCAATAGTCCAAACAATGTTGCTGACTTTTTTTGATATTAGAGGAAATGTTCATTATGCATTTGTACCAACTGAACAAACAGTCAACCAAGTTTACTATTTGGAAGTACTGGGAAGGCTGCATGAAAAATTTAGACGGAAACGACCTAAACTTTTTGCCAACAACTCATGGATCTTGCATCACGACAATGCACCTGCTCACACGGCACTGTCTGTGAGGGAGTTTTTAGCTACTAAACAAATAACTGTGTTGGAACA
>Ga0209628_10001676_pt1 | contig 14531 bp, 11 predicted proteins | sample TergutCu122P4_FD_187285 | JGI IMG/M metagenome (GOLD analysis project Ga0209628, IMG submission 187285) | Cubitermes ugandensis P4 segment gut microbial communities from Kakamega Forest, Kenya - Cu122 P4 (SPAdes) (version 2) | ecosystem: Host-associated > Arthropoda: Insects > Digestive system...
GACGTTCTTGGCCAGATCGATTCCTACGGTTACGATAGTCATGGACTTCCCCTTCCAGAAAAACGAGTGGTTGATGAGAATTGACTTTCCCATCTTGGCACTTTGTTGCCTTACTCCGCAATCGCGCGGGCACTCGGGACGGGGAAGTCCCTTTCATTCGAAGCCTCGCACCCAGGCTTCGACAAGCTCAGCCCGAACGGGTTGTCAATGCTTGAACCGAAACCGTTCTAAAACAAACTCTGCGCCCGCGGTGCGCCGCTGCCCCCATCCCGGCCTTCCCCCAAAGGGGGAAGGAGTAAAAATCAAAAAAGCCGCGCCGGAACATCCGGGCGCGGCTTTTTGCTATTGGGAGGAAGCCTGCGCTCAAGGCGTCATGCTGGCGATGTAGTCGGCCAGGGCCTTGATTTCCTTGTCGTTCAGTTTGGCGGCCACGTCGGTCATCATGGCGTTGTTGGCGCGCGTGCCGTCGCGGAAGGCGGTTAGTTGTTTGATGGTGTATTCGGGGTGCTGGCTGGCCAGGCGCGGGTATTGCGACGGGATGCCCGCGCCGTTGGGGCTGTGACAGCCGGCGCAGGCCGGGATGTGGCGGCCGGCGATGCCGCCGCGATAGATGCGCTGGCCGTGCGCCAGTTGCTGCGCATCGGCGGCGGGCGGGGCCACCGGGTCGGTGGACGCGGGGGCGGCGCTGGAGCCTTCGGAGCCGGCTTCAGGCTCTGGCGGGGTCACCATGCGGGGCGTGGCTTTTTGCGCGCTGATCCAGGCGGCGATGTTGTGCACGTCTTCTTCGCTCAGCGTGCTGGACATGGCCAGCATGATCGGCTCTTGACGGACGCCGTTTTTGAATTCGAGCAGTTGTTTGACCAGGTATTCCGGATGCTGGTGCGCCAGCCTGGGTTGCAGCGGCACGATGGAGTTGCCATCGGCCTGATGGCATGCCGCGCACACGGCGGCAAAGCTGGCCTGACCCTTTTCCAGATCGGGCTTGGCGGCGGCGGCGGGCGCGTCGGCGGCAAGGGCGCTGGCGCAAAGCAGCGGTGCGGTCAGGAGTGCGGCAAGCAGCTTCATGGATATGTGGCCTTACACGTTATTGGTGTGGCAGGATAGGCAAAAGTCTGTCGATTTTACAATGCCTGCCTGATGCCCGCATCCCGCCCTGCCCGCCCCCGCCCGCCCGCCCCTGATTTGGCCAGAGCCGCTGGCCGCGCCGCGCTGGGCTGGCTGCATACGGCGCGCTTTTTGACCACGGCGGCACAACTGGATCAACTGCCGCCGCTGGATGTGCCGGAGATCGCCTTTGTGGGCCGCTCCAACGCGGGCAAGTCCACCGCCATCAACACGCTGACGCAGCAAACGCAACTGGCCTTTGCCTCGCGCAAGCCGGGGCGCACGCAGCACATCAACCTGTTTGCGCTGGGCCGTCAGGGCGCGCTTGATGCCGTGCTGGCCGACTTGCCCGGCTACGGCTACGCAGCGGTGCCGCTGGCCGACAAGCAGCGCTGGCAGCGCGTGATGGCCAGCTACCTGACCGCGCGCGCCAATCTGGCCGCCGTGGTGCTGCTGTGCGACCCGCGCCATGGACTGACCGAGCTTGACGACATCTTGCTGCAAGTAATCCGCCCGCGCGTTGAGCAGGGTCTGAAATTTTTGCTGCTGCTGACCAAGGCCGACAAGCTGACGCGCAGCGCGCAAGCCAAGGCGCTGTCCATCGCCCGCCTGCAAACCGGCGGCGGCGATGCCATGCTGTTTTCAGCCCTGAAGCGCCAGGGCGTGGAGCCAGCGGCGCTGTGGCTGCGGACGCTGGTTGATGGGGTGGGGCGGGGGCAGTGACGCTGTGCTTGCGCTTGCGGCCTGATGGCGGATATGGCACAGTAAGCGCTCATGAACTGGAATATCGCAGGCTCCATAACTGATCAGGAAACGATCGCCAAAGGCAACGGTATTCGCGAATTGAAGCGCCTGCGCGACTGCTACGGCGGCGTGGCATGGCGGAAAAAGAAAGGAATCGCAGTGGTGCGGTTCCTGCCCCTGGGGCCGACAGCCAAGGCTGAAGTGCACTGGTACGAAGCTCACGGCATCGGCAAGGTCGAGAAGATCAAGACCATGCCATGAACCTGCTCATCTGCGTAAACAACCAAGGCTACGAAGCCTCGCTCGAGGCCAGAAAACTCTATCAGCGCATTGACGATGAGCGCGCCGCCGCGCTGGGCATGGTGCGCGTCGTCGATGAGTCCGGCGAGGATTACCTGTACTCAGCCGATCTGTTTCAGCCGATTCAGATCGAGCAGCGGCTGGAACACCGGCTTTTTGCACCGGCAGCCGCGCTTGCCGGTTGATTGCGGTTGCACCAGCGGAGCAATCGCATCTAAATTTGATAGCTGCCCGCGCCTGCTGTGCAAGCATTTGACAGACTTTTATCCAGCAAAACCTTGTGCAGCAAGCGCGGCCAGCTATCGTAATGATGAATGCCGGGCCAGTGCGGCGCCGCGTCACGGGGCATGGTTTTCCAGCGGCAGGCGGCGCGGCGTTCAGCCCTAAAATCAAACGTTCCCCCCGCGTGCGTCTTTTCCATCACGCGCCCCCCGTTTGATTTTCGGAGCCTATCCCGATGGCAGATCCCGCCCAGATGGCCAACGCCCTTCGCGCCCTTGCGATGGACGCGATTCAACAAGCCAATTCCGGCCACCCCGGCGCGCCGATGGGCATGGCCGATATGGCCGTGGCGCTGTGGAGCGGCCACCTGCGCCACAACCCGGCCGATCCGCGCTGGGCCGGCCGCGACCGCTTTGTGCTGAGCAACGGCCATGCGTCGATGCTGCTGTACGCGCTGCTGCACCTGACGGGTTATGACTTGCCGATTGGCGAGCTGAAGAACTTTCGCCAGTTGCACAGCAAAACCGCCGGCCACCCTGAATGGGGCGTGACGCCGGGCGTGGAGACCACCACCGGCCCGCTGGGCCAGGGCATCGCCAACGCGGTTGGCATGGCGCTGGCCGAAAAGCTGCTGGCCGCCGAGTTCAACCGTCCCGGCCACACCATCGTCGATCACCGCACCTACGTGTTTTTGGGCGATGGCTGCATGATGGAAGGCATCAGCCACGAAGCCTGCGCGCTGGCTGGCGCGTGGAAGCTGGGCAAGCTGATCGCGCTGTATGACGACAACGGCATCAGCATCGACGGCCAGATCGCGCCCTGGTTTGCCGACGACACGGTCAAGCGGTTTGAAGCCTGTCAATGGAACGTGCTTGGCCCGGTTGATGGCCACGACGCCGCCGCCGTGCAGCGCGCCATTGGCCAGGCCCGGCAATGGAGCAGCGACCGGCCCACGCTGATCATCTGCCGCACCCACATCGGTTTTGGCTCGCCCGGGCGGCAAGATTCGGCCAAGGCGCACGGCGAGCCGCTGGGCGCCAGCGAGATCGAGGCCACGCGCGCCGCGCTGGGCTGGCCGTATGCCCCGTTCGAGATCCCGCCGCACATCCAGGCCGCCTGGGACGCGCGCGCCGCCGGTGCGCACGCCCAGCAGCAGTGGGACGAGCGCTTTGCCGCCTACGCGCAAGCCTTTCCGCAACTGGCGGCCGAGTTCAAGCGCCGCATGGCCGGTGAGCTGCCCGCGCACTTTGCCCAAACGGCGGTGGACGCCGCCGTCGCCGCGCACCAAAAGGCCGAAACCGTGGCCAGCCGCAAGGCCAGCCAAATCGCCCTTGAAGCCTTTACCGCCGCCCTGCCCGAGCTTTTGGGCGGCAGCGCCGACCTGACCGGCTCCAACCTGACCAACACCAGCCACACCCTGCCGCTGCGCTTTGACACGGCGGGCAACGTGGTCCGCCACGAGGCGGGCCAAATCGGCCGCCACATCAACTACGGCGTGCGCGAATTTGGCATGGCCGCCATCATGAACGGCGTGGCGCTGCACGGCGGCTACATCCCGTATGGCGGCACTTTCTTGACCTTCAGCGACTACAGCCGCAACGCCATCCGCATGGCGGCGCTGATGCGCCAGCGCGTGATCCACGTGTTTACGCACGACTCGATCGGCCTGGGCGAAGACGGCCCCACACACCAGCCTATCGAGCACGCCGCCAGCCTGCGCCTGATCCCCGGCCTGGATGTCTGGCGCCCCGCCGACAGCGCCGAAACCGCCATCGCCTGGGCGCAAGCGCTGCAAAACAAAGACCGCCCCAGCGCGCTGCTGCTGTCGCGCCACAACCTGCCCTACCTGCCCCGGCGCAACCTGAGCAACATCAGCCGCGGCGCGTATGTGCTAAGCGAGCCGGGCGACGCGGGGCTGGCGCGCGCCGCGCAAGCGGTCATCATCGCCACCGGCTCCGAAGTGCATCTGGCGCTGCAAGCGCAGGATTTGCTGGCGGCGCAAAAAATCGCCGTGCGCGTGGTCTCCATGCCCAGCACCAGCGTGTTTGACCGCCAGCCGCCGCGCTATCAACTGGCGGTGCTGCCCGCCGGCGTGCCGCGCATCGCGGTCGAAATGGGCGCCACCGATGGCTGGTGGAAGTACGGCTGCGCGGCGGTGGTCGGCATCGACCGCTTTGGCGAATCGGCCCCCGCGCCAAAGCTGTTCGAGCTGTTCGGCTTTACCTCGCAAAACGTCGCCGACACCGTGCGCGCAGCCCTTGCGCGCCGCTCATGAATACAAGGCAAAACCGCCTGTAGCGCTTGCTGGGCAAGCGCTGGCAGCTATCAGTAAACTAGCAAAAGGAAGCTTCTCATGACCATCAAACTAGGCATCAACGGCTTTGGCCGCATCGGGCGCATGGTGTTTCGCGCGGCGGCGGCCAACTTCAAGGACATCGAGGTCGTCGGCATCAACGACCTGCTGGAGCCAGACTACCTGGCCTACATGCTCAAGTACGACAGCGTGCACGGGCGCTTTGCGGGCGAGATCGCCGTGCAAGGCAACACGCTGATCGTCAACGGCAAAAAAATCCGCCTGACCGCCGAAAAAGACCCCGCCAGCCTGAAGTGGGGCGAAGTGGGCGCCGATGTGGTGCTTGAATCCACCGGCCTGTTTTTGACCAGGGAAGCGGCGCAAAAACACCTGGACGCCGGGGCCAAAAAGGTCATCATGAGCGCGCCATCCAAGGACGACACGCCGATGTTCGTGTTTGGCGTCAACGACCAAACCTACGCCGGGCAAGCCATCATCAGCAACGCCAGCTGCACCACCAACTGCCTGGCGCCGGTAGCCAAGATCATCAATGACAAATGGGGCATCAAGCGCGGCCTGATGACCACCGTGCACGCGGCCACCGCCACCCAAAAAACCGTCGATGGCCCCAGCAACAAAGACTGGCGCGGCGGGCGCGGCATTCTGGAAAACATCATCCCCAGCAGCACCGGCGCGGCCAAGGCGGTGGGGGTGGTGATCCCGGCGCTCAACAAAAAACTAACCGGCATGAGCTTTCGCGTGCCCACCTCGGACGTATCGGTGGTCGATCTGACGGTGGAACTGGAAAAACCCGCCAAATACGAAGAAATCTGCGCCGAGATGAAGGCGCAAAGCGAAGGCGCGTTCAAGGGCATCCTGGGCTACACCGAAGACAAGGTGGTTGCCACCGACTTCCGGGGCGATGCGCGCACCTCGATCTTCGACGCCGAAGCCGGCATCGCGCTGGACTCCACCTTCGTCAAACTGGTGATCTGGTACGACAACGAATGGGGCTACTCCAACAAGTGCCTTGAAATGGCGCGCGTGGTGGCGCGCAAGTAATTGCCCTGGCCGCCCAGCAAAAAGGCCGCGCGATGCGCGGCCTTTTTTTGGCCGGTTTTTCTCCCTACCCAGGAACCTCTCCGAAGAACAGGTTGTTTATAACAACCTCGATATAAACCTCGTCATTCCCGCGAAGGCGGGAATCCAGGAACGTCACCTCGAAACCACCCTCTGCTGGATTCCCGCCTTCGCGGGAATGACGAAAGAAAAGTTGTGCCGCATGCATAGGCCGGCTGCCGGTGCGCAAGCCGGTGGCGCGGCGCGCTACATCAGTCTCTCCCGCAAGCGGGCGAGGGCAAAAAAACTCAGCGCCGCTTCTTCTCATCCAGCTCCCGCAAGCGCTGCAGCTCGCGCGCTTCGCGCAGGCGGGCATCGACGATGCTGGCTTCGATCAGGTCGGCACTGCTGCCGCGCTGCTGGCGCGAAAAGTCTTGCGCGGCGCGCCAGCGGTCGATGGCGCCAGCATAGTCCATGTGCGCCATTTGCACTTCGCCTTCGGCGCGCAGCTGGCGCAGCGTTTGGCCTTGCGCGCCGCAGGCTTGCGCCAGCGCTTGCCAGGCACCGGCGTCGCGCGGATGGTCGCTGACCCAGGTTTGCAGCGCCGATGCGGCCTCGCCAGCCTGTCCGGCGCTGGTTTGCGCTTGCGCGCGCAGCAGCAGCACGGCGCGGCTTAAGCGCTCGCCGCCGCCTGCTAGCTCGCCAGCCAGCAGCTCCAGCGCGCGGGCCGGCTGTGCGGTTTTCAGCGCCAGCTCGGCCTGCAACAGGCGCGCCTGGCGGGCCGCGCTCGCATCGTCCGCCACGGTTTGCGCCAGTTGCGCGGCCTGGGCCTGGGCGCGCGGCAGATCGCGCAGTTGCACGTTGGCCAGCGCGGCGGCGTACAGCGCGCCCGCGCGGCGCGCCTGCGGCAGCCGGGCAAAGCCGGGCTGATCAGGCTCACCGGCCCAGGCGCGCAGCACGTCCACGCCGGGGCTGCCAAGCACGCGCGCGCGCGCGGCCATCAACATGGCTTCCAGATCGGGCGCCAGCGCGGCGGCGGCGCTGCCGCGCGGCGCGCTGGCCGCTCTGGCGCGCTCGGCATGATCATGCCCATGCAGGCTTTGCACGCGCTGCTGCATGTCGGCAATGCGCTGGGTGGTCAGCGGGTGGCTGCGCAGGTAGGGCCAGTCACCGTTGTCGTTGATGCGCGAGGCGTTTTGCAGTTTGTCGAACATGCTGACAAAACCCTCGGGCACAAAACCGGCTTGCGTCATGATGCCGTAGCCAATGCGGTCGGCCTCGCGCTCCATGTCGCGCGAGAAGTTGAGCTGCTGCTGGATCAGCGCCGCCTGCCCGCCCACCGACAGCGCCGCGCCAGCCTGCGGGTTTTTGCTGGCGGCGAGCACGCCAACCACCATGGCCGCCAGCATCAGCGGCGTTTGCCGCCCCTGCTGGCCCAACATGCGCGGGATATGGCGCTGCAAGACGTGCGACATTTCGTGCGCCAGCACCGCCGCCAGTTCGTCGCGCGAAGTCACCGCGCCCAGCAGCCCCGAGTTCACCCCAAAGTAGCCGCCCGGCAGCGAAAAGGCGTTGATGCTGGAGTCGCGCCCAAAAATCACCTGCCAGGCGTAGCGCTCTTCCAGCTCTGGCGGCATTTCGCCGCGCGCGCGCGCGCCATCCATCAGGCGGCGCCAGATGCCGCCAACGTATTCGCCCAGCACCGGGTCGTCCAGATAGTCCGGGTCGCGGTACAGCTCGCGCGCGATCTCGTCACCCAGCTTGCGCTCTTCCAGCGTGGTCATCTCGCCCGCGTCGCCCAGCGACGGCAGGCCGCGCGCCGCGGGCGCTGGCGCTGGCGCGCCACCCGGCGCCTGCGCGTGACCGGCAGGCATCATCAACGCTATTGAAAAAATAGCTGCCAGCGCTTGACTGGTAAGCGCAAAACGGCTTTTTGGTTCAGATTTTTTGGACATGGCTCGACTGTTTGACGCTCGCCCGAACGCAGGCGGTGCGGGCGCGCGCAATCCCCGTATGATGCCTGCTCGCGCCGCTCGTTCCGTAATTTTCATGACATCGCCCCTAACCCACTTTGACGCCCAGGGCCAGGCCCACATGGTTGACGTAGGCGGCAAGCCCGCCACGCACCGCGCCGCCCGCGCCACCGGCCGCATCGAGATGCAGCCCGCCACGCTGGCGCTGATAGAAGCTGGCAACGCCAAAAAGGGCGACGTGCTGGGCATCGCGCGCGTCGCCGGCATCATGGCCGCCAAAAAAACCAGCGACCTGATCCCGCTGTGCCACCCGCTGGCGCTCTCAAGCGTGGCGCTTGAATTTAAGGCCGCCGCCCAGCCAGCCAGCGCCATCACCTGCACCGCCAGCGTTGAAACCACCGGCCCCACCGGCGTTGAAATGGAAGCGCTCACCGCCGTGCAAATCGCCCTGCTGACCATCTACGACATGTGCAAGGCCGCCGATCGCGGCATGACCATCACCGGCGTGCGCCTGCTGGAAAAGCGCGGCGGCAAGTCGGGCCATTACGTCAACAACTGAAAACGCCTATTCATCCGGCGCTGCTGGCGGCGGCGCGCCAGAGGCTGGCTGCGACGGCGGGCGCAAATTATCCTGCACCCACTGCTGGTGATCGCGCGCAAACGCGGCCTTGAAGCGCCGCAGATATTCCAGCGCCAGATCGTCGCGGCCCAGATACGCCGCGCTTTCAATCACCCGCGTGATCACGCGCGGCTCGGGCGAATAGTGCATCGTCCGCAGCGCCGCCGGCAGCATCCAGTCAGCGTTGTCGCGCGTAACCGGCTGGGTAACCACATCGGCAAACAGCACCACGTCGGCAAACAGCCAGGATTTGCGCGCATCGTCAAACGGATTTTCGCGGTAAGGCAAAAGCACATTCGCCATCAGGCTGGACAGATCGAACTCGCCGTCAGGATCGCCCAGGTAAAGCGCGGTGCGCTTTTCAGGCGGCAGATAAACCTGCGCAATGCGGAAATAGTCCCACCCCACATAAGCCAGGGCAGCCAGCAGCAGCGCCGACGCCAGATAGCGCGGCCAGCCGCACACCACACGGCACGCCTGGCCGCACGCCGCCGGCGCGCGCGCGCGCGTGGCCCACAGCAGCCACACACAAATCAGCGCCGCGATCTGAAACGGCCCGTACCACAGCGGATATTCCACCATGCTGTGCACGCCAATGGCCAGCAGCACACCCCAGGCCAACTGGCGCGCCGGCTGGCGCTCGGCCCACGGACGGCCGCGCCACACCAGCCAGGCCAGCAGCGCGCACACCGCCAGCGCCGCCGGCACACCCAGCGTCACCGCCAGATGCAGCGGCAAGTTATGCGCGTTGTCAACGATGTAGCAAAAACGCGGGCCGTCATACAGCGTCATGAAATGCGCATACGGCAAATCGCCCCAGCCCCAGCCAGTCCAGGGCTTGAGGCTGATCAGGTGCAGCATATTGCTCCACAAAATCCGCCGGCTGCCGCAAGTATCTTCAGCCGTGCGCAAACGCTCCACCAAATCGCGCCCGGCAACGCCCTCGGTATGCTGCAACAACAGCGGCAGCAACAGCGCCGCCAGCGCATACAGCGCCAGCACACCACCGGCCAGCAGCAACACACGCAGCCCGGCAGCGCCAGATTGCCGCCGGCCGTCATCCCACCAGCTGGCCAGCGCCCACCACAACACCAGCGCCCCGCAAACCAGCAGCTCCGCCAACCCGGTGCGCGACGCCGTAGCCGCCAGCGCCGCCAGCATCACCCCAGCCACCGGCGCGGCAACCAACCCAGCCAGCGGCGCAGCAAAGCGCGCCGCCGCCCGCCAATCCTGCACCAGCCAGCGCAACGCCAGCAACCCAATCACCAGCAGCGACGCCAAATGATTAGTCTGCCGCAAATTCCCAAACGCCTGCCCCGGCACGGCAACGTTCACCCAAGGGAAAAGCCAGTCCTCCAAATCGAAGTACTGCAACAGCGCAATAACCCCACTAACAAGCGCCGCCCCCCCCCACCCCCAAGCCACCCCCCGCGCCGCGCGCACTGCATCGCCAGCGGGCCACAATGCCAGCGCCAGCGCCAGCATCGCCGCCGCAAACACATAAGGCAGCGCCCCAGTCACCGGGCCGTTGGTGAAGGGGAAGAGCCAAGGCAGGGCCAGCAAGCAGGTCAGCAAAGCACGTTGAGTTACCGCAGGCATACAGCGATTACGCCAATAAATGACCTCCATACAGGCGCTATAAGTGTTGCGTCTACTCCCTATCCATTCACACTTGGAAATCTATCAAAACGGTTCCATTTCCTTCGCATAGGCATCACTTAACAGGCTGCTGAAATACTGTTTTGAAGAGGAAATTTCGGCCCCGAAAAGGGTGTCTCACCCCTTACCCGCCTTGAAAAAAACGCTTGTAGGCCGTTCTATGAGGTCGTCCTTCTTGGCTCAAGACCAGGAAACCAGTATTTCAGCAGTCTGTTAAGGCTGTTTTATCTTTTGCTCATAATCAGCCATACCATGCAGTAACATACGCGCCACCATATGCGCGCCAGTTGGCTGGATGGATTTTCCAAGTTTTTCCTCTGCATTAAGCAACTCTGCCCATTTTTTTTCCCGCGCGAGATCTATTAGCACTGCTGATAAAGCCAGTTGATCCAGTTGGCGCCAATTCCCTTTTGGCGGATTTTTAATCCAGTCTTCACCCAACTGCCTTGACGCAGTCCAGTCGCGCCTGGCCTGTGCGGCCAAAAAGTCAAATGCGCGCTTGGCATCTGAAGAAACCACCGCCGGATCGCAAGGCATCCACTGCGGATCAATCAAGACGCCTTGCTGCAGATCCTTGTCAAGAAGAGATAGTGTGATATATGCTATTTTATTCAATTGCACAGCTAATATTTGCTCAAGCGACTCGTCACTCGGATTGCGGCAGATCCGATGTCCCACATCCATCAGTAGCATTGCAGGTTCTATCGGGCTATCAAGACCTTTTAGTTGCGCTGGAATTATTGGCTTCCCTCGCAAAAATTCACCATTAACTCGTGCCAATCGCGTAGCTTGCTCTATTTCCCAGTCATCATAAGACGAAGTGATAACACTGGCCTTCAATGGTTCGCGTATGTCTAGCGCCTCCAACATTAGTGTATCGCCAGCAAGCATTGGAAATGTATTTGCCATAATCTTTCTGAATCTAGTCCTTGGCGCCTCCAAACTTAATAGCGGATAATAATATGAGTTTTCCTTGGTTTTATAAAGCGCACCGTACCCACGCAAAAGTGGCCCAGTGGCAACGCGGCGTACATCAACATGTGCTGCGTTTGAAATGCCCAATCGTGCAAATTCACCACTCAACACTCCATTCAAAATGTGATCTGCATTAAAAGCTGGCAGCCGCCCTTTTGGCGTTGCAACAATAATCATGTCTCCCGAATTCGCCAACCATGCTGAATAATCCGAAAACGCTGGCGTCAATCCATTAATGATTGAAGCCACCAGTTGATCATCTATTTCATACAATTGCAACCACTGAACAAACAATCCATTATCATTCAGATGGCGCGGCACAAAATCATAAAACTCCCTTGCGAACAACCCGCCAACCCCGCTAATCCATGGATTCGATGGCTCTGAAATAATAATATCATATTTCGATGCCTGGCTGGAAAAATATGATTTAGCGTCATCTATGATGATATTTGATCGCTTGTCTTTAAAAGCTCTGTCCACGCGCGATCCAAATGCTCTGGCACCGCCTATCATTGCTGGTTCTATTTCAATGGTATCCACTCTTTTAACCCGTGCATCGCCAAGCAAAGTATGCGTCGTCATCCCGGAACCGAACCCAATGACGCCAATAAACTCAGGATTCATGTGCAAACCGAGAGGCAAGCCAGCAAGCAAGGCCATGGTTTTCTCATCACCGATTGGCGGCAAATTATCAACCATACGAATTGCAGCATCAGCTTTTCCATTTGTTGCGATACTGATTATTTTCTCTTTGCTGTAGTTAGTCACAGAAACTGACGCAGTTTTGCCGTCACGATAATAAACTACGCTGGCTGTTTTAGAATCCAGTTCTGGCGTACCCAATCGAAACACACCCGAAGCCAGCTTTGCCGGGTCAAGTGGCACGTGAACCACAGACATCCAAATACACACGAGCACAGCTGCTGCCGCAGCGCCAAGCCGCCAAAAATCGCGCCGATGCTGCGCCCGCAGCCGCAGCAAGAAAAGCCCAACCAACATATCTACAAGTGCGGCTGCCACCAACGCCAGCTTCAAGCCAATCATTGGAATTAACCAATGCATCGTGACGAATACGCCAGCAATCGTGCCAATCGTATTCCAGCCATAAACTTGGCCAATCGCACGCTCACCATGTCCATTGCGCAGAAGTGCAACTGTGAACAAGGGTAATGTTGTACCAGCAAAAAACGCGGCTGGCAGCATGATGGCCATGGCTACCACAGCCGTGCCCAGCGTGTACATTGCATAGCCGCCATCCGTGAGCGACAATGCAGTCAGCAGCCAGCCCACCCACCTGAAAGCGTTCGCATAGACGGCCAGCGATAGCAACGCAGCTACACCCATGGCAATTTGCATCCACCCCACCATGCTGATAGGCTCCCGCGCACGATCGGCATGTTTGCGCACCCATAATCCGCCAAGAGCAATACCGCCTATAAATGATGCCAGCATCAGCTCAAAAGCATGCAAGGTGCTGCCAACCGCCAAACTCAGCATCCGTATCCAGATAATTTCATAAGCAAATGACACCGCGCCTGAAATGGCGGTTGAAATCAATACAATCCGCAAAAATTGCGAGTGCTCATGCGACGATTGTCCGGATGAATTATCCTGTCTTGCGCGTGAAATCTGCGATAACGGCTCCGGCGCGCGGGCAATCCAGAAAGCAAGCGCAGCCACAACCAGATTCAGAAAACCCGCCGTAACTACGGCCCCAGGCAGGCCAACCTGCGGCAACAGGACAAACGTCGCGACCAGAGCGCCAACCGCAGCTCCAGCGCTATTCGTAAAATACAGCCCTCCCAGCGCACGGCCATCCTGATGTGGGTAGCGGCGAATCAACCCGCCGCTCATCAATGGGAAAGTCATGCCAAGCAGTATGGTTTGCGGCAGAATGAGCACGCTGGACATGCCCCACCTCGCCAATTCGGTTAGCCCGCCGCTTCCAAGCATTGGGATCAGTTTTTCATACCCAAAATTCGTAACACCGATAAAAATCACATGAAACAACAAACCCAGCAGTCCTATCATCGCCTCGACATACGCATAGCTGCGGATCAGGTTGCGCCAGCCCTCCCCCACTCTGGCAATCCAGATCGCTCCTATCGCCATCCCGCCCATAAATATAGCCAGCACCAACGCCTGCGCGTAGGCAGCATGGCCAAGAAAATTGCCAAGATATTGTGACCAGATGGATTGATAAACTAATCCAGCAAAGCCAGACAACACAAATATACTTAGTAAGAGCGTTTTATTTCTGGTACCCATGATTTCCACGATGTTTTTGATAAATGGTTTTGACAGATTACCTATAATAACTGAACAGCAGCCACATTTCACCCGCTGACCCCATCAGCCTAGGAAAATATTATTTCAGATAGACTACTCCTGTTTTATGAATGTATTTTATTATTTGCCCATTTTAAAAATACTTTAAAATCTTTCTTTGATTTCATCTTTCTCAATTAAACACCTGAAGATAATGCTTCACCAACCAACAGCCGGCGTTGAACAGCAATCATCTTCTACTTGATATCAAATCCACTCACATTCGCATAGCCAACAATATTCGCTTCAGCGTCTAGTATAGCAATAAAATCTTCACGCTTTTGTCCTGTCATTGGCAAGTAATAAAGCGATGACATCGGCAACCCGCTTTTCAGACGCGCAGTTTCAATCAGAGTTTGCTCATCCAGCCTGCGGGCTGCATATAAATTTGCCAAATGCTTCATTCGCGTCTTCACATCTGGTCGGCTCAACTCATACGACTGCCACCAATCTGGACGGGCACTGATTTCAAGCCCCTGCTGCAGAAGGACCGTCATGGCATTCATTTGCTCGGCGGCATCCTTGGGCTTGCGTGTGCCGATCAGTACCGGGCCGCGCCAAGACAAGGCCTGCAAATTTGCAGGCGCGCTCTTCAGCCGAGTAAGGTCAACACCGGCAGCAGGCACCGCGACAAAACGGTCGACTTCGAAGGCCAGTACCACAGGCCTGGCCTCTGTCACGCTGTACAGACCATACGCCAACGCCGCTAACTGAATGCTGCCAATCACCGTGAAATCCAGCAGCATCAAGCGCCGCTTCTTGGCTGGATTGTAAGCTACCAATGTAAGCAACGGGCCACACACCACATCTACGCCAAAAACCAAAGCCAGCAAAACCAACCCTCCAGCTAGCTCATCTAGCGGGTATGGGTACCAGCGGCGTACTACCAGCAGCCATACGGCAGTAGCAATCAAAACACTCAAACTCAAATGGATTGCACACGCCTTGAGAGCCGCCTTCAATCTGACGCGGAACTCTGTTATGCTCATATTCAAAACAGTCATTCTTTTTCAAACGCAAAAAGCCCCGCGCACGCGGGGCTTTTTGTTGCCTTTCGGCGAATGAGTAAATTAACGGCAACCAGAAGGAAGCCACTGGGGTTTGGCCATACCAGCACACTTCCATCTGGCAATTTGGACTGTACCAGCCGCCAAACTCGGTGTGATAGTCATCGTACTACCAGTGACTTGCGCACCAGCTTTGCTGAATTTGACGGAAATGACACCGGTAGCAGTGGTGGTCACATCGCCAG
>Ga0209628_10001677_pt1 | contig 14529 bp, 15 predicted proteins | sample TergutCu122P4_FD_187285 | JGI IMG/M metagenome (GOLD analysis project Ga0209628, IMG submission 187285) | Cubitermes ugandensis P4 segment gut microbial communities from Kakamega Forest, Kenya - Cu122 P4 (SPAdes) (version 2) | ecosystem: Host-associated > Arthropoda: Insects > Digestive system...
TGCCGCAAGACGCCGCCGCCTTTGCCGAGCGCGTGCGCGAAGGGCGCACGCGCCTGACGCTCATCGCGCAGGAGGTGGCGCGCATGGCGCTCGCCATCCTCACCGAATACGCCGCCGCGCAGCGCAAGCTCAAGGACGCCAAGGCCGCCCCCCCCGACGCCGTGCAAGACGCGCGCGAGCAGTTGCAGCGCCTGATCGGCAAACGCTTTTTGCTCGATACGCCGTGGCCCGCGCTGCAACACTTTCCGCGCTACCTCAAGGCCGTGCAACTGCGCATCGACAAACTCCGCGCCGACCCCGCCCGCGACGCCAAACACATGCAAGACGCCCGCGCCCAGGAACAGCGCTACTGGCGCCTGGTGGCCGACCGCAAAGGCCAGCAAGACGCCCGCATGCAAGACCTGCGCTGGCTGCTCGAAGAGTTGCGCGTGAGCCTGTTCGCCCAAGAGCTGCGCACTCCGCAGCCGGTGAGCGTCAGGCGGCTGGAAAAAGTTTGGGCGCAAGTACAGGTGTGACGTCAACCCCCTAACCTGCTTTATGCTGCCGCCCCATGTCATACGTAATCAACGCCTTTTTCCGCGCGCTGGGTAATTTGCTGCTGCCGCGCGTGATTGGCATGTCGCTGTTGCCGCTGGTGTTGATACTGGCGCTGTGGTTTGGGCTGCACTGGCTGGTTTGGGACAGCGCGGTGGCCGCGGTGCAGGACGCCATCAAGACATGGCCCGCGCTGGTTTGGCTTGCCGAGCGCCTGCCGGTTGATTTGCCCGGCGGCCTGGCGGCGGTGCTGGTGGCGGTGCTGTCCATGCCGGTGATCGTGCTGGTTTCGCTGCTGGCGGTGGCGCTTTTGCTGACGCCGATGCTAACCAAAATGGTAGCGCGGCGGCGTTTTCCGGCGCTGGAGCGCCGCCACGGCGCATCGGCGCTTGGCGCGGCCGCCTGGTCGGCGGGCGCGCTGCTGCTGGCGCTGCTGGCGCTGGTGTTGACCGCGCCGCTGTGGCTGGTGTTTACGCCGCTGTCGCTGGTGCTGCCGCCGCTGATCTGGGGCTGGCTGACTTACCGGGTGATGAGCTTTGACGCGCTGGCCGACTTTGCCAGCGCCGATGAGCGGCGCGCCCTGCTGCGCCGCCACCGCTGGCCGCTGCTGGTGATTGGCATCGTCAGCGGCTATCTGGGCGCGGCGCCCAGCGTGGTATGGGCGTCGGGCGTGATGTTTGTGGCGCTGTTTGCGGTGCTGGCGCCGCTGGCGATCTGGATTTATACCGTGGTGTTTGCTTTTTCGTCGCTGTGGTTTGCCCACTATTGCCTGCGGGCGCTGGACAGCCTGCGCGCCGAGGCCGCCGCCGCGCCGCTGGCGCAGCAGGCGCCGCCAGCGCTGCTGCCGCCAGTTGGCGTGACTGATGTTGAATACAGGGAGCAAAACCATGCCCAATGAGCCACCGCAGTCCGCGCCGGGATTTGGCCTGATCGTCGTTGGCGACGAGATTTTGTCAGGCAAGCGCGCCGACAAGCATTTGGCCAAGGTGATCGAGCTGCTGGCCGCGCGCGGCCTGCCGCTGGATTGGGCCGAATACGTGGGTGACGTGCCCGCGCGCATTACCGCCGTGCTGCGGCGCGCGCTGGCCAGCGGCGACGTGGTGTTTTCCACCGGCGGCATCGGCGCCACGCCTGACGACCACACGCGCCAGTGCGCCGCCGCCGCGCTGGGCGTGCCGCTGGCGCTGCACCCGCAAGCCAGGGCGCTGATCGAAGAGCGCATGCGCGACACCGCCGCCGAACAAAACGCGCCCTACGAGCCGCAACGGCCCGACAACTTGCAGCGGCTGAACATGGGCGTGTTTCCGCACGGCGCGCGCATCATCCCCAACCCGTACAACAAGATTCCGGGCTTTTCGTGCGCCGCGGGCGGCATCGTTTGGGATGACGGCGCGCCCTGGGGCGCGGCGCTGCACTTTGTGCCGGGCTTTCCGGTCATGGCCTGGCCGATGATCGAATGGGTGCTGGACAGCCGCTACGCGCACTTACACCGGCAGACCGCGCGGCTGGAGCGCTCGGTCATCCTCTACGGCGCGATGGAGGCTGCGCTGACGCCGGTGATGGAGCGCGTGGAGGCGGCGCACCCAGGCGTCAAGGTATTTAGCCTGCCCAGCGTCGATCACCCGGTGCACGGGCGGCATATCGATCTGGGCGTAAAGGGCGAGCCGCAAGCGGTGGAGCGCGCGTATGCCGATTTGCGGCGCTGGCTGGAGCCGTTTGGGTTGCGCTACGGGCCAGAGATAAAACGCCCCCCCTGAGGCGCTGGCGCGCCATCCCCCTGAGGGGGACGCACCCACTGGCCGTGGAAACCCCGGCCACGGGTGCACTTGCTCCGCAGCCTCCGGTTTCATGCCCTGCTGGTGGCGTGCGGGCAGCATGAACAACTTGAAAATCAAGGCTTGCCCAAACGTCAATTTTCAAATTCCAGCACAATATTAGTTTTTGCCAAACTTCTGGGGAAAATTCAAATGGCCAAAACGGTCGCCGATGTCATGAAAATGGTGAAAGAAAACGAGTGCAAGTTCGTTGACTTTCGTCTCACCGATACCCGTGGCAAGGAACAGCACGTCACCGTGCCCGTGTCCCACTTTGACGAGGACAAGTTCAACGACGGCCATGCGTTTGACGGCTCGTCGTTTGCGGGCTGGAAGGGCATCGAGGCGTCCGACATGCTGCTGATGCCCGACCCGGCCACGGCATTCATCGACCCGTTTTTTGAAGAACCCACGCTGGTGCTGACCTGCGACGTGCTGGAGCCAAGCGACGGCAAGGCGTATGACCGCGATCCGCGCTCCATCGCCCGGCGCGCCGAGGCGTACCTGAAGGCCAGCGGCATTGGCGATACCGCCTACTTCGGCCCCGAGCCGGAGTTTTTCGTCTTTGACGGCGTGCGCTGGGGCACCGAGCCGGGCCACAGCTTCTACAAAATCGAAGAATACGAAGCGCCCTGGAACAGCGGCGCCAAGCTCGAAGGCGGCAACCGCGGCCACCGCCCCGCCAACAAGGGCGGCTACTTTCCCGTGCCGCCGATCGACAGCACGCACGACATGCGCGCCGAAATGGTGTTGATTCTGGAAGACCTTGGCATCCCGGTCGAAGTGTTCCACCACGAGGTGGCGGGCGCGGGCCAGATGGAAATCGGCACCAGATTCAGCACCCTGGTCGAGCGCGCCGACTGGACGCAGCGCATGAAGTACGTCATCTGGAACGTCGCCGACCGCTATGGCAAAACCGCCACCTTCATGCCCAAGCCCTACCACGGCGACAACGGCAGCGGCATGCACGTGCACCAGTCGGTCTGGAAAGGCGGCAAAAACCTGTTTGCCGGCAACGGCTACGCGGGTCTGTCGGACTTTGCGCTGCACTACATCGGCGGCATCATCAAGCACGCGCGCGCGCTTAACGCCATCACCAACCCCACCACCAACAGCTACAAGCGCCTGGTGCCGCACTTTGAAGCGCCGGTAAAACTGGCCTACTCGGGCCGCAACCGCTCGGCCTCGATCCGCATCCCGCACGTGATGAGCGACAAGGCGCGGCGCATCGAGGCGCGCTTTCCCGACCCCATGGCCAACCCCTACCTGTGCTTTGCCGCGCTGCTGATGGCTGGCCTGGACGGCGTGGAAAACAAAATCCACCCCGGCGAAGCCGCCACCAAGGACCTGTACCACCTGCCGCCCGAAGAGGACCGGCTGGTGCCCACCGTCTGCCACAGCCTGGATCAGGCGCTGGCCGAGCTGGACAAGGACCGCGCCTTTTTGACCAAGGGCGGCGTGTTCACCGACACCATGCTCGACGCCTACATCGAACTGAAGATGACCGAAGTCAACCGCTTGCGCGTGCAAGTCAACCCGGTCGAATACGACATGTATTTCTCGCTGTGATTTGGCTTGGCAATTTGGCGCAGATAGCGGATACTTGTCAGTCCATCAACCCGGCATCGACATGAAACCAGTCCCGCTGCTTGCCTCGTCGTATCTCGCGCTCGCCGCCAGCGCGCTGGCGCTGGGCGCCCCCGCGCTGGCGCAGGAGCGCATCTACCGCTGTCCCAACAACGAATACACCAACCAAATCAAGGACCGCAAGGACCGCGCCGAATGCACGCCGGTCGAAGGCGGCAACCTCACGATCGTGCGCAGCACTTCGGCGCCGCCCAGAAGCGGCGGCAGTGGCAGTGGCGCCGGTGCGCCCGCCTCTGCCCCGCGCAACGACTCAGCCGGGCAGCGCGAGCGCGACGCCGACGCCAAGGCCATCCTTGAGCAAGAGCTGCGCCGCGCCGAATCCCGCCAGAGCGAGCTGGAAAAGGAATACAACAACGGCGAGCCGGAAAAAGTCGGCAGCGAGTCGAAAAACTACCAAAAATACCTTGACCGCGTGGCCGAACTGAAAGCCTCCATCGAGCGCAACAAGAGCGACATCGATGGCATCAAGCGCGAACTGGCGCGCTTCAATCGCTGATCTTGCACTCCTGAATAAATAGCTGCCAGCGCTTGTTCAGCAAGCTTTTACGCATTAAAAAATGCTGTAAAGCTTATATAGCAAGCGCGGGCAGCTATTTATTTGGTAGTTTTCAATGTCACCACGCAGGGCTAGAGCATTTTCGATTCGGCTATGAACACTTTTGCGCTGCTTGCCCCCACCCTAACCCTCCCCCAAAGGGGGAGGGAACTTGGCCCCTTCCCCCTTTGGGGGAAGGCTGGGATAGGGGCAGCGGCGGCACACTCATGAATTGCGCCCGCAATTGTCAGCACTCAAATCAAAACTGCTCTAAGGATTTTTCGCCCCTACCCGGCTGGCGGCGCGCCTTGCAGCATGGCGGCGGCTTCAAAACCGAATAGCTGCGCCACCACCAGCGCGGGAAATTGCATGGCCGCGTTGTTGAATTCTTGCGCCTGATCGTTGTAGGTCTGGCGTAGGGGAGCGATGCGGTTTTCGGCGCTGGTGATTCCGGCGTTCAGTGATGGCAGCGCCGGGTCGGCCTTGAGTTGCGGGTATTGCTCTGCCAGCAGCAGCAGGCGGCCCAGCGCGCTGGCCAGCGACTGCTCGGCGTTGGACAAATCTCCGATGGCTACCGGGTTGTTGGGCATGGCGCGCGCGGTATCGGCGGCGGCCACGGCGGCGTCGTGCGCGCGGGCGGCGGCGTCCAGCGCGTCGGCGTCGCGCCCGGCGTGCTTGCGCGTCAGATCGATCAGATTGGCGATCAGGTCATGGCGGCGCCTGATTTGCGCGTCGATCTGGCCAAACACGCCCGCGATGCGGCTGCGCAGTTGCACCAGCCGGTTGTATGCGATCACGCCCCACACCAGCGCGCCGATGATTACCAGGGTAAGCAAGATTGCCATGCTTTTTTCCTCCAGTAGATAAGCGAACCGGCCGATGGTAGCGCACGGTCACGTGGCGGCGCGATCACTGGCGCAGCACATCTGCCCCGGCGGGCGGTTTGAACTGAAAGCGCTCGGGCGGCAGTTGCAGGTTGACTTCGACGTCGCTGAAGGTCAGCACCGAGCGCTGGCCAAAGCTGTCGGCGATTTCCAGCGTGGCCAGTTGCGCCCCGCCAGCTCCGGCGCGCAGGCCGACGCGGATGCTTTGCAGTTGCCCGTCGCCGGACTTGGGCACGGCCTTGACCCATTGCTGGCCGTCCTGGTCAGGCTCTTCGGTCAGGGTGAAGTCGCGCTCCAGCGCCTTCAAATCGGGCGCGGCGGCGACGATGGCCGCCGGTGTCGCGCCCAGCACCTGCTGCTGGCGGCGCGCGCTGACCTGGTTCAGGTCAACGTCGTACAGCCACAAGGTGTCGCCGTCGGCGACGATGATTTGCTCAAACGGTTTGCGGTAGTCAAAGCGGAATTTGCCCGGACGCTGAAATTCAAAGCTGCCGCTTTGCGTCTTGCTGCGCGGCGGCTGGCCGTCCTTGCCAGGCGTGGTGACGGTCTGGGTAAAGGCGGCTTTGCCCGAGCGCGTGGTTTTGACGAACTGCTCCAGGCTATCGAGTCCGCCCGCCCATACGGCGGGCGCGGCCAGCAAGGCCATGGCAAGCAGGGTTTGACGATGTTTCATTGCGCGTTTACCGGCACCAGAATTTCACGCTGGCCGCTGCTGCTCATGCTGCCGACCAGGCCGGCTTTTTCCATGTCGTCAAGCATGCGGGCGGCGCGCTGGTAGCCGATTTTCAGGTGCCGCTGCACCAGCGAGATGCTGGCCTTGCGGTTTTTCAGCACGATTTCAACCGCCTGATCGTACAGCGGGTCTTGCTCGCCGCCGGACTCGCCGCCATCGCCAAAGGCGCCATCGCCGCCATCGACAGTGCCGCCTTCCAGCACACCTTCGATGTAATTTGGCGCGCCCTGCTCGCGCAGGTAGTGCACCACGCGGTGCACCTCGCCGTCGCTGACAAAAGCGCCGTGCACGCGCATGGGCTGACCGGCGCCAGATGGCAGGTACAGCATGTCGCCCGCGCCCAGCAGCGCCTCGGCGCCCATCTGGTCAAGGATGGTGCGGCTGTCAACCTTGCTGGAGACCTGGTACGAAATGCGGGTTGGAATGTTGGCCTTGATCAGCCCCGTGATCACGTCCACGCTGGGGCGCTGCGTGGCCAGGATCAGGTGAATGCCGGCGGCGCGCGCTTTTTGCGCCAGCCGGGCAATCAGCTCTTCGATCTTCTTGCCCACCACCATCATCAGGTCGGCCAGCTCGTCGATCACGACCACGATGTAGGGCATGCGCTCCAGCGGCTCCGGGTCGTCGGGCGTCAGGCTGAGCGGGTTGTAGATGAATTCGCCGCGCGCCCTGGCCTCGTCGATCTTTTGATTGAACCCGGCCAGATTGCGCACGCCAGCCTTGCTCATCAGCTTGTAGCGGCGATCCATCTCGGTCACGCACCAGTTCAGGGCGTTGGCGGCCTGCTTCATGTCGGTGACCACGGGCGCCAGCAGGTGCGGGATGCCGTCGTAGGCCGACATCTCCAGCATCTTGGGGTCGATCATCAGCAGGCGCACGTCGCGCGGCTCGGCCTTGTACAGCAGCGACAGGATCATGGCGTTGATGCCCACCGACTTGCCCGAGCCGGTGGTGCCAGCCACCATGACGTGCGGCATTCTGGCCAGATCGGCCACCACCGGATTGCCCACGATGTCCTTGCCCAGCCCCACGGTGAGCAGCGAGCGGGCGTCGTTATAGACCTGCGAACCAAGGATTTCCGACAGCCGGATCGACTGCCGCCGGGCGTTGGGCAGCTCCAGCGCCATGAAGTTCTTACCGGGAATGGTCTCGACCACGCGGATCGATACCAGGCTGAGCGAGCGCGCCAGGTCCTTGGCCAGATTGACCACCTGCGCGCCCTTGACGCCGGTGGCCGGTTCGATCTCGTAGCGCGTGATCACCGGGCCGGGCGCGGCGGCCACCACGCGCACATCGACGCCAAAGTCCTTGAGCTTTTTCTCGATCAGGCGGCTGGTCATCTCCAGCGTTTCCGCCGCCACGCTCTCCGGGCGCGCCGCCGGCACGCCGTCGAGCAGATCGACTTGCGGCAAATGGCTGTCGGGCAAGTCGGTAAACAGGGGCTTTTGCCGCTCCTTGGCAACGCGCGCGCTGGCTGGCACTTGCGCCACGGCAGGCTCGATCAGCACCGGCGCGGGGTGCTGCTCATCGATCACCTCGCGCTCGTGGTGCACCACTTCCTCGCGCTCGCGCGCGGCCTGGCGGCCAAAGGCCACGTCCTGCGCTTTTTCGCGCCGCTCGCGCCGCGACTCGATCAATGCGTACAGCCAGGCGCCAATGCGCTCGGCCAACTGGTTCCACGAAAAATGCAACGCCAGCGCCGCCCCCAGCACCAGCACCGCGATGCCCAGCAGCGCCGAGCCGGTAAAGCCCAGCCACTTGACCGCCAGCGGCCCGGCCAGATAACCCAGCATCCCGCCCGACGAGCCGGGCAGCGCGCCGTCCCAGCGGTACAAGCGCGACCATTCCAGCCCCGAGCTGGCCGCCAGCAGCAGCGCCAGGCCAATCCAGGTGGCCCAGGGCGCGGCCACAAAACGCGCCCACAGCGTGCGCGGCGCGGCATCGCCGCGCGGCGGCGGCGCGTCGGCATCGGCATTCATCCAGCGCGCCACGCCGCCAGCCCAGGCGCGCGCGGCCACGGCCACGCACCACCAGGCGGAAAACCCGAACAGCACATACGCCAGATCGGCCAGCCACGCGCCCAGCTTGCCCGCCCAGTTGCGCACCGCCCCGCCGCCGCCCGAGGTTGACCAGGCAGCGTCCTGCGGCGAATAACTGAGCAGCGCCAGCGCGGCAAAAACGATCAGCGCCAGGCCAAGCACCAGCGCCACGTCCTGCACAAAACGGCCCAAACCAGAGCGCGCTTGCGCGCCGCCGCTGTTGAAAGTGTTGAGAGGGTAAGCCATGCGAAAACTACAATTTTCGTAGCTTACCGCAAGATCAGTTCGCCGCGCCGGTCTTTCGCCCTGTCAATGAGCATCCACGGCGCGCAACGCATTGGTTGTGGGCAGGGGCGAAAGATTTTTCGCCCCTACGAAGGCAAGCCGCGCCACACATGCAGAAAGCCGGCAGGCCATGCCAGATTCCGTGGGCGCTCCATTTCACTCCAGCGAAGTCAGCCGTTCCCTGATTTCGATGAAGCCGCTGTCTTGCGTTTTGATGAAGCCGCGCTCTTCCAGATCTTTCATCACGCGGCTGACCATTTCGCGCGATGCGCCCACCATCTTGGCGATGTCCATGCGGGAAATTTTGTCGCGCACCATCTTGCCGCCTTCTTCATCGGCCTCGGTCGCAAAATCCAGCAGCGCGCGCGCCACGCGGCCGTACACGTCCAGCAGCGCCAGCGATTCAATCTTGCGGTCGGCGCGGCGCAGGCGCTGCACCAGGCCGAGCATCACGGCATAGGCCATGGAAGAGTTTTCCGGCAGGCAGCGCGCAAATTCGGAGCGGCCCAGCATCAGCACGTCGGACTGCACATCGGCGCGCACGGTGGCCGAATGCGGCTCGTTGTCGATCAGGCTCATCTCGCCCACGTAGTCGCCCGGCTCCAGCGTGTCGAGAATGACCTCGCGCCCGCGGTTGTTGGCCGTGATTATGCGCGCCTTGCCGTTGAGCAGGATAAACAGCGCATTGGATTTTTTGCCCCGCTCGACGATCGCCTCGCCACGCTTGAAGCGGCGCTTGACTATGGCCTCGGCGATCGTGAGCGCCTGCGCATCGCTGAGCACGGTAAACAGCGGCACACGGCGAATCAGGTCCAGACTGGTCAATCCCGTCGTCACAGTAGCTTCCCTTTCAGGTTATTCTCGCGGCACTCTTAAAATTAACACAGCGCGCGCGGCAAAAAAGCGTAGCCAGTCTTTCATCTTATATCAATTACACGCCATTCTTTACATACCGATGAACCACAAACATGCTCAGGTACTGATTTTGGGATCAGGCCCCGCCGGTTACACCGCCGCGGTTTATGCCGCGCGCGCCAATCTCAAGCCGGTGCTGATCACCGGCATGGCCCAGGGCGGCCAGTTGATGACCACCACCGAGGTGGACAACTGGCCCGCCGACGCCGCCGGCGTGCAGGGGCCGGATTTGATGCAGCGCTTTTTGGCACACGCCGAGCGCTTTGACACCGAGATCGTGTTTGACCACATCAGCGCGGTTGACCTGTCGCGCCGCCCGTTCCTGCTCACCGGCGGCGAGGGCGCCTACAGCTGCGACAGCCTGATCATCGCCACCGGCGCATCGGCCAAATATCTGGGCCTGCCGTCCGAGCAGGCGTTCATGGGGCGCGGCGTGTCGGCCTGCGCCACCTGCGACGGCTTTTTCTACCGCGATCAGGACGTGTGCGTGATCGGCGGCGGCAACACCGCCGTTGAAGAGGCGCTGTACCTGTCAAACATCGCGCGCAAGGTCACGCTGGTGCACCGGCGCGACAAATTTCGCGCCGAGCCGATCATGATCGGCCATCTGATGGAAAAGGCCGCCGCGGGCAAAATCGTGCTCAAAACCTTCCACGTGCTCGACGAAGTGCTGGGCGACGCCAGCGGCGTTACCGGCATCCGCGTACGGCACGTAAATTCCGGGCAAACCGAGGATATCGCCCTGCAAGGGTGCTTTATCGCCATCGGCCATGCGCCCAATTCCGAGCTGTTCACGGGCCAGCTTGACATGGAAGGCGGCTACATCAAAACCCAGGGCGGCATGCAAGGCTTTGCCACCCAAACCAGCGTGCCCGGCGTATTTGCCGCTGGCGACGTGCAAGACCACATCTACCGCCAAGCCATCACCAGCGCCGCCACCGGCTGCATGGCCGCGCTGGACGCGCAGCGCTATCTGGAACAGCGGGCAGGCTGAACGCTACATCAATCATAGCTGCCAGCGCTTGATCAGCAAAGATTTGCTGCTTGAAAGTTGCTGAAAACCTTGCATATCAAGCGCTGGCAGCTATTGAAAACATAGTTACGATCGGCGTCAGGGCGCAAATCACGCCGTGCGCCCGCCGCCGCGCCAGTTTTACCGGCTATAATTAAGAGTTTTTCTGTCCGCAAGGACCACGGGGCCACCGCCACCCCTTTTTTGGCGAGGTGAGGCCAAAGCCAGTTGCGGCACGCGCGATGTGCGCCAGCAGCGCCAGCAGCGGCTGTTTTTCGGAGTAAATGCTCATGGCTCGCGTATGCGACGTGACGGGCAAAAAGCCCATGGTCGGAAACAACGTTTCCCACGCCAACAACAAAACCAAGCGCCGGTTCCTGCCGAACCTGCAATACCGCCGTTTCTGGATCGAAAGCGAAAACCGCTGGGTGCGCCTGCGCGTGTCCAGCGCCGCGCTGCGCCTGATCGACAAAAATGGCATCGAAGCCGTGCTCGCCGACATGCGCGCGCATGGTCAAGCCTAACCCCCACATTCCCAAGGAGCTGACATCATGGCCACCAAAGGCGGACGCGAAAAAATCAAGCTTGAATCCTCGGCCGGTACCGGCCACTTCTACACCACCAGCAAAAACAAGAAAACCACGCCGGAAAAAATGTCGATCATGAAGTTCGACCCCAAGGCGCGCAAACACGTCGAATACAAGGAAGTCAAGCTCAAGTAACCCCCAGAGCCGCTCCCCAAAAAGCCCGCCCCGCGCGGGCTTTTGCTTGAGCGCGCACCGTTAGAATGGCCCGCCAAACGGAGGTGTGGCAGAGTGGTCGATTGCACCGGTCTTGAAAACCGGCAACGGGCAACCGTTCGTGAGTTCGAATCTCACCGCCTCCGCCAATCAATTGCAGCCAGCAAAAGAAGACTGTTCCATGATCAACGTCGTTGCGGTCATCACCGCGCAGCCCGGACAGCGCGACAAAATTCTGCAAGCCTTTGCCGCCAACCGCGCCGCCGTGCTGGCCGAAGCTGGCTGCATTGAATACAGCGCCGTCATCGACGCGGCGGGCCTGCCGCCATCGCGCGGATCGCTGGGCGCGGACACCCTGATGGTGCTGGAAAAGTGGGAATCGCTGGCCGCGCTGCAAGCGCATGGCAAGTCGGCGCACATGGCGGCCTACTCAGCCAAAACGCGCGAGTTCACCGCCAAGGTGGCGATCCATATACTTGAGCCGGTTTGAGCGGTTTTCCCGCTCAAACACCCCTTCATTCCATTTCTCAATCAATCGAGCACGCGAAGGCAAAGCGCAGACAGTGCTGCTGCACGGCAAGCGAAGCCGACAAAGTGATCGTTTGATTTAGAAATGGAATCAGCGCAGCAGCGCCGCCCGCGGCGAAAAGCCGTGATTGAGCGGCCCCACGCCATGCCCGGTGGCGACCAGCGCGCCCTCGGCAATCGCATCCAGCGTGTAGCTGTGCGCCGCCTCCACCGCCAGCGCCAGCGGCAAATCCTGCGCCAAAAAAGCCGCCACCGCCGATGACAGCGTACAGCCCGCGCCGTGCAGATTGCGGGTATCGATGCGCACGGCCTGCATCATGTGCGGCTCGCCGCCGCGCTCCAGCAGCAAGTCGCCAATTTGCTCGCCCGCCAGGTGGCCGCCTTTGAGCAGCACGGCGCGCGCGCCCATTTGCAGCAGCGCCTGCGCGCAAGCGGGCATGTCCTGCGCCAGCTCCACCTTGCGGCCCAGCAGCAGCGCCGCCTCGTCCAGATTGGGCGTGACCAGCGCGGCGCGCGGAAACAGCTCGCCAACCAGCGCCTGCACGGCGGGCGGCTCGATCAGGCTCGCCCCGGCGGCCGACACCATCACCGGATCCAGCACCACGTGCTGCAACGCATGGCGATCGATGGCCTGCGCCACCGTGCGCACCACCTCGGGCGTATGCAGCATCCCGATCTTGACCGCGTGCGCGCCAATGTCTTGCGCCACCGCGTCAATCTGCGCCGCGATGAAATCCGGCGGCACGCCGTGGATGGCATCCACACCCAGCGTGTTTTGCGCCGTCAGCGCGGTAATCACGCTCATGCCATAACAGCCCAGCGCGGCAAAAGTCTTGAGGTCAGCCTGAATCCCCGCCCCCCCGCCGGAATCAGACCCGGCAATGGTGAGCACGCGGACGTATTGCTGCGAACGTTGTGCGTCTTTCATGATGGCTGGCGTGGTTGCTGCAACACGGGGCACTGTACGCCAAACGTGCCCGCCGTACCTGCTTTGGCAAGTATTTTTACCGTTAACCTGATTGGTAAATTCACCAATCAGGTTATGATATTTACATGGAAAAAGGCACCCCGCACTGCAAGCTGCCGGTTGTCAAAGCCTTGATCGAAGCCGGGCAGGTCAGGGCCACGGCCAGCGCCTATAGCGGTGCGCGCGAGCTGGGCATCAACGGCCTAGCGGGAATGTGCGCGGTTGTTTTGGCGCTCACGCCCGCCGACTTTTACAAGAGCATGACGACCCATGCCGATCATCACATCTGGCAAGACGTGTACCGCGCCAAAACCGCCAGCGGCGCCGAGGTGTACCTGAAACTGACCGTCATCGAGGACGTGCTGATCGTTTCCTTCAAGGAGTTATGACCATGAAATGCCCCGTCTGCGGCGCGGCGGAACTGATCCGCGATACGCGCGACATGCCCTACACCTACAAGAGCGAATCGACCGTGATTGCGGCGGTCACGGGCGACTTTTGCCCCGCGTGCGGCGAGGCCATCCTGAACCGCGAGCACGGCGACCGCTACAGCGAGCAGGTTGGCCTGTTTCAGCGCCAAGTCAATTCTGCCTACGTCGATCCGGGTTACATCGCCCGGGTGCGCAGAAAGCTCGATCTCGACCAGCGGCAGGCCGCTGAAATTTTCGGCGGCGGCGTGAATGCCTTTTCGCGTTACGAAAACGGCAAGACCAAGCCGCCGCTGGCGCTGGTCAAGCTGTTCAAACTGCTGGATCAGCACCCAGACCTGCTGACCGAAGTCCGGGCAGCATAGCTTGGGTTGCCCGGTTCACAGCACCGGATGCGGCCAATCCGGCGCTGGCAATGGCGGCGCGGCGCGGCCTGCGGCCAGGGCGGCTTGCCAGCGCGGCAGGGTTTGCGCCGGGTCTGCGCCCAAGCCGCGCACCACGCACACGCCACTGGCCCCGGTGCGGGCGGCCTGAGTGAGCTGATCGGGTTCCAGAATGCCGCCGATGGCGACCACCGGGCTGCCGGCCATGCGCACCCACCAGGCCAGGTTGTCCAGACCTTGCGGCAGCCAGGGCATGTCCTTGGTGAGCGTGGGCCAAACGGGGCCGCAAGCCACATACCACGGGCGCAGGGCGCGGGCGCGGCACAGTTCCCACAGGCTGTGGCTGCTGATGCCCAGGCGCAAGCCGCTGGCGGCCAACTCGGCACGGCCTGCCGCGCCCAACGCCAGCAAATCTTCCTGCCCCAGATGGACGGCGCTGGCGCCAAGTTCCAAGGCCAGCCGCCAATGGTCGTTGACGATCAGCGCCGCCCCCGCCGCACCGCACGCCGCCAGCGCCTGCGCGATGGCTTGGCGCAGCGCCGCATCGGGTGTCTTGATGCGCAACTGCACGGTGCGCACGCCGGCGGCCACCACCTGGCACACGCGCTCGGGGCTGTCGACGATGGCGTAGAGGCCGATTTCTGGCTGCCCTCCCCTTTTGGGGGAGGGTAGCTCCGTTTTCCCTCCCCCTCTGGGGGAGGGTAGGGTGGGGGCACGCGGCGCTGAAATAGGCGCTGCGCTTGTGATGCGCCGCTTGCCCCCATCCCAACCTTCCCCCAAGGGGGGAAGGAGGAAATCCGGCAGGGAATTCCCAAAAGAAAAATCTTCATCCCACGACATGAACGGCAACAAATCAGGCCGCACGGCAAAGCCCACCCGCGCCGCCACCGGCCCCGCGCCCTGCCCTGCGGCGTAGCCGTGCGCGAGCGCGTGGGTGGTGGCCATTTTGGCGAGCACCAGCGCGTCGGCGGCCACATACCCCAACGCCAGCGCAGCGGCGGCGCTGGTGGCGAAGGTGCAGCCGGTGCCGTGCGTGTGCGGGGTGGCAAGGCGCGGCAGCGCCAGCCAGCCGCTGGCGTGGGGGG
>Ga0209628_10001678_pt1 | contig 14526 bp, 17 predicted proteins | sample TergutCu122P4_FD_187285 | JGI IMG/M metagenome (GOLD analysis project Ga0209628, IMG submission 187285) | Cubitermes ugandensis P4 segment gut microbial communities from Kakamega Forest, Kenya - Cu122 P4 (SPAdes) (version 2) | ecosystem: Host-associated > Arthropoda: Insects > Digestive system...
ACGAATTGGGTTGGGAGCCAAGCTTGCAATTTGAAGAAGGAATAGAAAAAACTGTCCGTTGGTATCTCGAAAATGAAGATTGGGTGGAAGAAGTTACTTCGGGAGATTATCAAAAATATTATGAACAGATGTACGGAAACCGGTAGGGTAAATGCTATTTTACCACACTTCTCAATTCAATTCTTGTTTTAAGAGTTCGTATATTTCGGTCCAATCTTTCTCGTTCATTCCAACCTGATTACCTGATTAAAATCAGGTTGGTGTTGACTTTTATCGGCGCATTGACGGCACAGGTTAATGCTTATGTATGCAATATACTGTCAATAGCATTGCCTCGCTTGTAGAACAGCCGCTGAAAGTAGGAATTTCATTCAATGTCCTATGTGCATTTTCCAAACGATAAGCAACTATTGCTTCTCTTGTTTCTTCATTCATCATAGTACAATCCCTTCTTTCATTACGTTATGGTAAAATGGTGTGATAACCAATTGATTTCCCCACTGTTGCTTGGAAAAGATTTTAGGGCTGATAATTACTCCGGTTTCCAACTCTACATCATAAAGAGGGTAGGTTATCACTTGACGGTCGTGTAAAGTAATTTTATCTTTATCCAACAAAACCAAAATATCTAATATCACTATCTTTACGAGCTTCGCTGCCGTACAGAATTGCCGTTGCATTGGGAGCCACCTTGTGCAAAACAGTTTTTAGCGATTGAACAACTTCGGGACGTTTCATGTTTTTTCTTCACAATAAGATGAATACAAAGGTAAATCTTTTTTATTAAAACAAACGATGTATCTTAAAAATCTTTCTATATTAGTTCCAACCTAATTGGCTCTTGTCGTGTTCACTTCGTTCACACTACACACAACAGGTTTTGTTGAAACTCTATCGAAAAACGGATTTTTTGACGAGGCACTAATGGGAATACCGTAAACAGCGTTGCAGCCATTGAGCCAGCCAAGTTCTTTTGCCGCCAATCCAACTGAAAACATCACGCGACTATCGACACGCCAATCGGCTGCCGTTGCCGTTGCCGATCCAATAGCGATGCCTACATCGGTAACATTCAGCGCACAGGTAACGTTTGCATGACTATCTTTTTCGGCACAAGTGGCAAAACCACAATAACCGCAATTCAATCCGAGATTTTGGTTTCGAGTGCCGATGATGAGTATGGCCTCGGCGAGCAAAATATTTTCAGCATCACGAATAAAGAAATTCAGATTTCTAACAGATGCTATTTCTTTCATCTTTTCAGACAGCGAAACAATCTCATTACCATCGACAACGATGATTTCCAAAATATCCCATCCTTTGCCTTTGGGTGCTGTGCGTGCTGCAGTTGCCATTTGACGGACAACAAGTTGCAAATGCTCATTGCGCAAACAGCGTTCATTTAGTATCATATTATATTACATTGATTATTTTATTTCAAAATAGTAAAGGAGGGTGTTCTCTGAGAAACCCTCCTTTTTAACTGTTACCGGATTATATTATGCCGGATGAATTGCTTCCGTAGGACACACACTTGCGCATGCGCCACAGTCGGTACAAGTGTCCGCATCAATCTTGTAGATATCACCTTCAGAGATTGCGCTCACCGGACATTCATCGATACAAGTACCACAGGCAATACAGTCTTCAGAAATTACATAAGCCATTTTGTAAAATTTTTAATTATAGTTTATAAACCACTGCAAAAATAACTCAAATAACTTTCTCCACAAAAAGATTTTCTAAAAAAAATAAATTTTTCACAATATATTTATTTACTTTGCAACGATATATTTACAAATATTAATTTAATAATTTTTGAACATGAAAATTGGGAATAAATTTGCTGCCGAATTAATCGGCACATTCGTTTTGGTTTTAGGCGGTTGTGGTACTGCCATATTTGCAGGTCATGCTGTTGGTTTTTTAGGAGTTGCAATCGCATTTGGTTTAACAGTTGTTGCAATGGCTTACGGAATAGGTTTGGTATCCGGAGCACATCTTAATCCTGCTGTTTCTGTAGGTGCTTTTGTTGCCGGAAGAATGTCGGGAAAAGAATTGGGGACCTATATTGTAGCTCAAATATTGGGTGGTATTATTGCTGCATCTGTTCTTGCTTTTATAGTAAATTCTTGCGGTATGGAACGAGGTACTTTCGCAGCTAATGGTTTTGGTGAATTCTTCGAAGGTGCAGCTAATTATCTGCAAACCAACGCTGCCGGAGCTTTTGTAATTGAAGCCGTGCTTACATTTATTTTCTTGATTGTGATTTTGGGTGCTACCGATTCTCGCTCTGTTAAAGGTTTCGCCGGAATTGCTATCGGTTTAACATTAACTTTGATACACCTTGTTAGTATTCCATTAACAAATACTTCGGTTAATCCTGCCCGTTCTATCAGTCAGGCAATTTTTTCTGAAAATGCGTATGCACTTCCTCAACTTTGGCTCTTTATTGTTGCTCCAATCGTTGGTGCTGCCATTGCCGGAATTGTATATAAAATGATTGCTCCCGATAAGACTAAGAAATAAGAATTTGATTTCTTCCATAAAAAAACCGTGCCGGTAAAAGTTTTTAATTTAACTTTTACCGGCACAGTTTCGTCTATAGCGTTTTTTACGCTGTTATTTACTCTTAGCGATTGGCAATTAATTCCTGTGTCGACATCAATTTGCCGGCTTTATCGTAAGTTTCGGATTTCACCACACCTACGCCTTTGGCATACCATGTTAGCGTTGTACTTTCGGTTTTCATGCCCATTGTCGATGTGTTGCTTTTTTGTGAAACCTTGTAACAACGGAAAGTACCTGCATCTACCTTAACATCTTCTATTGCCAAACATTTTCCTTCGGTAATTGCTATCGAGCAGTTCATAAAGCCGATTTTCACTTTCATGTTTGCATCTTCGAGCGTTTGTCCGACCGTAAGGCTGCTCGGAATTTTCATCGTAATTCCGCTCACTTGTACATCGCCGAATCCGTCCATTGAACTAAACATTCCTTTCATATCAAGATACATTGTGCCGTCTTTTACTACAATCCGGTAATCGTAAACCATCGGATTGTCTTTGTCGGCAGGATTACCCTTCTCGTCAAGAATTTGAGATTCATAAGCAATGGCAAAGGCATTTTTCGACCCGGTAATTTCTTTAACAGTGTTACATATCTGCGAAGTAACTTTACCTTTGGCATCTTTGATAGCCATTGTCTGCTTTGCGCCTTTTTTCATCGCGAAAAATACGAATTCGCTTTCAGAGGGCGTATAAGGAGTATTACTCACTTCAGGAATTTCCGTCATCTCGATTTCCGATTCTTCCACGACTGTTTCCATTGATTTCTGTGCACTCTCCATCATTGTACCCAACATATCAAGTGCTCTTGTGGTCTTTTCCTCATCCGATGTTTGTTCTTCTGTTTCACCAAGAGCTTGGTCGGCCGCTTTGTTTATCACTTGATCGGTTTTTTCTTCTACTTTTTTCTCTACCGCTTTTTCGATTTTGCTTTCGATTTTGCTTTGTACAGCTTTACGAAGTCCACCCAATTGGGCGTTTGCATTTCCGCACATCAATATAAGTGCGATGATTGCGATTAATAATTTTGTTGCTTTCATGTGTAATTAAGTTTAGAAATTAACGATTATGCAGGATTATCTTTTTTTGCTCTCATGCTATCCCAAACAAAGTAGGCAATAAGTCCGATAAAGGCGAATAAGGCTACAATTTGTGCACCTATGCCTTCCGGGTTCTCCCACAAACCAAGATTCAGCACATCATTTTTTCCTGTAAAGAAAATAATCAAAGCCCCGATAACGCCAAACAAGGCCGCACCGGCAATAAATCCGGAGGATATAAGTATCGCACGTTGATGACGAGCATTGTTTATTTCTTGGTCTTTCGAACTTTTGTTAATCCAATGATTCAACAATCCACCCACAACAAGCGGAGTGTTTAAATGAAGTGGGATGAACATTCCCAAAGCGAATGCCAAAGGTGAAATTTTCAGCCAGTTCATAAGAATTGAAATCACAGCACCAATACTTAACAGCATCCATTGCGCACCGCCGCCCGACATTAAAGGCTCAATAATCGCTGCCATCGCGTTTGCTTGTGGTGCAATCATTGGGTTGGTTTTTTCAGGCGTTGCCACAAAACCGTATGCTTCGTTCAAAATGAAAATAACAGCACCGACAGTAGCCGCCGAAACGAGGGTTCCGAGAAATTTATATGATTGTTGTTTTGCAGGTGTCGTACCAAGCCAATAACCCACTTTCAGGTCGGTAATAAAACCGCCGGCCATCGAAAGTGCCGTACACACGATTCCTCCGATAATCAACCCGCCGACCATACCTTGCCAACCCGACAAACCTACGGAAACAAGAATGACCGAAGAAAGAATCAAGGTCATCAAGGTCATCCCCGAAACAGGATTTGTGCCGACAATTGCAATAGCGTTCGCTGCTACGGTTGTAAATAAAAACGAAATAACAGTAATCGCGAGCAGCGCCACAATTGCTTGGACAAGCGTAACTTTAACTCCAAGAAGTAAGAAAATGAAAACAGCGACAAGCGTGAGGAACAAGAAAAGCATCACAAACGACATTTTCAAATCGCGCTGCGTCCGTTTTGTATCTGTTTCTGCTACCGCGTTTTTATCTTTTTTGCCAACGGCTAATTTAAACGCACTGCCAATTACGCCCGACGACTTGATAATACCGATGATACCCGCCATAGCAATAGCCCCGATACCGATAGGACGAACATACGCTTCGAAAATCTCTTCTGCCGACATGGCTGCAAATGGATTGATGCCGCCGCCTGCTGTCGCTGCCAACGCACCAATTTCGTTTACCAACGGTATGAGAACCAACCACGACAACAACGAGCCTACCGTAATGATAAGCGCAAATCGCAATCCGACGAGATAACCAAAACTGAAAATCAATGCACTCACATTGAATTTCAATACCATTTTGAATTTTGTGGCAAGCGTCTCGCCCAAAGGAATTATCCGTGTAGTGATTTCCTCGCTCCACAAACGAAACGCAGAAAAACAAAAGTCGAACAATCCACCGATAAGTCCGCTTATCACAAGCAATTTAGCTTGATTTCCACCTTTTTCGCCCGTCATCAAAATTTCGGTTGTAGCCGTAGCTTCGGGAAACGGAAGTTTGCCGTGCATATCTTTCACAAAATATTTGCGGAAAGGTATCAAGAAAAGAATTCCTAAAAATCCTCCAAGCAGCGACGAAAAAAATATTTGCCAAAAATTGACTTGCATTTCGGGATATTTCGCTTGCAAAATATACAAGCCCGGAATGGTGAAAACTGCTCCGGCAACAATCACGCCCGATGATGCACCGATGGACTGAATAATCACATTTTGTCCCAAGGCATTTTTTTTGCGGAAAGCAGCCGATGCACCCACCGCAATAATGGAAATGGGAATAGCGGCCTCAAAGACTTGTCCGATTTTCAATCCTGAATATGCAGCGGCTGCCGAAAAAATAACCGCCATCAGCAGTCCCATTCCTATCGACCACGGCGTAATCTCCATAATCGACCTTTCTGACGGCATTACCGGTTTATACTCTTCTCCCGGCTCCAATTCGCGGCAAGCATTTTCCGGCAAATCTGTTAGTTCTTGATGTTTGTTTTCCATTCTTTTGTATTATGATTTAATTTTAAAAAAATCTTTTGGAAACAATATAACTTTCATACAGCCAAATGTCTTTTTCTCGCTTCTGCAAGCGTTACTCCAAGTCCTTTTTCTGCATCTTCAATCGATTGTTTAAGTTCACAACGCAGTTCCGCCTCTGTCATTCGACACGGCTCTTTGATTTTTTCATTGGCAATCCATCCCATTTTCCCAATCAGTTTGTTGAAAAAAGCTAAATCGGAATATGGCACATCTACCGAGTAAGTTCTTAGTGCTAAACTCATAATGTTATAGTTTTATATCTCTTGCAAAGGTAAGATTTTTTCTGATGAAAAATGAAAAGATTTGTAAGTAAAAGATGAATGGCGTTCTGAACACTAAAAAATAGCCGTTAAATAAATATACTTAACGGCTATTGTGTTTTTATACTAAATGATAGTTTTATTTTCCATTTGATGTGATTGGTAAAAGTACTTCGGAAGAAATTTCTTCGATGCTTGAAGCACGATTTACTGGGGCATTACTTTTCGAAGAAAGTCTTTCAGAAAATCCATCAGAATCGTAAATTAATCTTCCCTGACCATTTTCGATTAAATTATTATCTGGGTCGCCACCATCATCAACCATAACAAGCGCAATATACAAATCTTTTATTCCTCCATCAGTCAGTATACCGGAATAGATCCTTACTGTTTTGCTTTCATGTCCATGGTAGTCCACATCATCAAGCCCTACAAATACGGTGAATTTTTCCTCTTTACCAACTATAAATCCTCCTATGCCATTTCCTTCCGTCAAAGTACCCTCTATGTTTTGTACTTTGATGGTAAGTTTACTATTATTCTGATCAGAATAGATGATTTTTTGATCTACGAATTTATGACCGGGTTTATACGCGTCATTGAAATTAGATGCTGCAAGAATCGCTGGCGAACAAAGAAATGTGCCTGTGATATTCGGCGGAGTATTACCACCATAAATTGGCATTCCCAAATCTTCAATATTTTGAAAAATTTCCTTAGGAACTAAATCTCGAATCTCTTTTGTTAAACCTTGTTTATCTACTTTTGGTTTGTCATCACCTTTATTACACGATGTTAAACTAAATCCTGCCAATAAAGCTACTACAAGCAAGAACACTAAACTTTTTACTGCTTTCTTTATACATTTAAAATTATTATATTAACAAATTAATGTTAATTGTTTGCAAAAGTAATGACATTTTTTGCAACTGCAAAATAAAAGTTAAAAAAATGAAAATAGAAAAGATTTGCATACAAAAGACAAATAAGCTACTTTTGCAGAAGATATTTAACAATACTCAAATGACTCGAAAATTTCCGTCGGTTTTATTGGAAAATGCGGTAAATGAATTTTCAAAATTACCCGGAATTGGTCGGAAGACAGCATTGAGATTGGTTTTACACTTATTAAAAAAAACACCGGCAGAAGTTGAAACTTTTGGTAGCGCGATAATTAATTTGCGTAACAACGTCAGGTTTTGCAGTGTATGCCATAACATTTGCGACGGAGATATTTGCAGTATTTGCGCCAATCCGGGCAGAGACAGTTCGCTGGTTTGTGTGGTGGAGAATATCAAAGAAGTGATGGCCATAGAAAATACCGGCCAGTTTTCCGGACTTTATCATGTATTGGGGGGAATTATTTCTCCTATGGATGGAATCGGCCCCGGTGATTTACAGATAGGGAGTTTAGTTGAAAGAGTAAAAAACGAAGAAGTAAAAGAAGTCATTCTGGCATTGAGTACAACGATGGAAGGCGATACGACCAACTTCTATATTTACAGGAAACTTTCAGGAACAGATGTGAAAATAAGCGTTATTGCGCGAGGAATTTCTGTCGGAGATGAAATCGAATATGCCGATGAAATTACTTTAGGGCGCTCAATCATTAACAGAACCGTTTTTAGCGACTCATTCAAAACCCCTTAATTATTAATTGTTAATTATTAATTATAAAGATATGATTATTGCAGTAGATTTCGACGGAACCATCGTTGAACACGAATATCCCAAAATTGGGAAACCGATTCCATTTGCAATCGAAACATTAAAAATGTTGCAAAAAGACCCGGAGTTTAGATTGATTCTTTGGAGCGTAAGAGAAGGTGCTTTATTGCAAGACGCTATTGATTATTGCGAAAGCAAAGGGTTAAAATTCTATGCTGCCAATAAAAATTATCCGGAAGAAGAAACTCCTACTCCAAGAAAACTCAATGCCGACCTTTTTATTGATGACCGGAATCTTGGAGGTTTGCCCGAATGGGGAATTATTTACAAACTGATTCAAGCCGGAGGATACACACTTTATAATTTCGAAGAACTCATCCATGGTGCGAAGGAAAGTGGCAAGAAACGCAAGAAAAACTTTTTCCTGCGGATTGGTGAGGCCATTGATAGACAACAAGGGAACAGGTATTGAAATGAAGTTATCAGTTATCATTGTCAATTATAACGTTAAGTATTTTTTAGAACAATGTCTGAGGTCTGTATTGAAGGCATCAAAGAACATCGAAACCGAAATCTTTGTTGTCGACAATAATTCTTCAGACGATTCTGTGTCCTATTTAACACCCTTATTTCCGGAAGTTACTTTTATCTCGAATAAAGATAATCCCGGATTTTCCACAGCCAATAATCAGGCTATCGAATTGGCCAAAGGAGAATATATTTTGCTCCTGAATCCGGATACCGTGGTTGGGGAAGATACTTTTTCCGACATCTGCCGTTTTATGGATGAACATCCGAAAGCCGGAGCCTTGGGCGTGAAAATGATCGACGGCTGTGGAAATTTCTTGCCTGAATCGAAACGGGGATTTCCTTCTCCCTGGAATTCGTTTTGCAAAATGTTCGGCTTATCGAAAATATTCCCAAAATCACCGTTTTTCTCCAAGTATCATCTTCGTTACTTAGACGAAAATAAAATCCATGAAGTAGATGTCTTAGCAGGGGCTTTTATGCTTTTGAGAAAATCCGCATTAGATAAAGTCGGTGTTTTAGACAATGCCTTCTTTATGTATGGAGAAGACATCGACCTCTCCTACCGGATGACATTGGGCGGTTATAAAAATTATTATTTGCCCACTCCGGTAATTCACTACAAAGGAGAAAGCACGAAGAAAGACATCAAATATGTCAAAATTTTTTATCAGGCAATGCTCATCTTTTTTAACAAGCATTATCCGAATAACAGCAAATTATATACGGCTCTGATTTATTCTGCAATTTATATGCGGGCAAGTTTTGATGCCGTTGGCAAGTTGATTGTTTTTAAGGACTCTAAGGAATTCAAAGACCTTAAATTCCTTAGAGTCCTTAAGAAGTGTGACCATGTTGTATTTTCGACAGACGATATTGATTTTAAAGAAATTATCAATGAGATGTCTGAAAAAAAAGACAAGCCAACGATATATTATATTTATCATCCAGAAACAAAAATATTAGTATCTTCGGGCAAAACACAAACAGACATCGACAAAGGAGAATATGGTTTATCTTGAAAACAATCAAATCAAATTGCGAGCACTCGAACCCGAAGATTTAGACATCCTCTACAAATGGGAAAACGATGCGGATTTATGGCGATGTGGAGCCACCATTGCTCCTTATTCCAGATTTGCCATCAAAGAATATATCGCAGAATCGAGATTAGATATTTTTCAAACCAAACAACTTCGATTGATGATTGTTTGGAAAGACAACAACGAACCTGTAGGAACAATTGACTTATACGATTTCGACCCGACGAATCAACGAGCCGGAGTCGGAATCTTGATTGATGCCGCTTACCGAGGAAAAGGCGTCGGCAAACAAGTATTACATCTGATAAAAGATTATGCTTTCGATTTTCTTTTGCTCAAACAATTATTTGCCCACGTTCCCAAACAAAATGAAATAAGCTTGAAATTATTCTCTAAATCAGGATATTCCAATACTGCCTGTTTGAAAGAATGGGTCAAAACCAATGCCGGATTTGAAGATATTTATGTGATGCAATTGATAAATGACAATATAATGAAAGGGGTTAAAATTTAATTCATATTCATTCTTCTTGTTATTTCGCAAAAAAATACTATCTTTGTATTTATAGTAAAAAATAAAACGATGACTCAGATAACTTTAAAAAATAGTATTAACAGTATGCAGATGAGTGTATTGATGAATCTTTTTGATTCGTGGAATGTAAATGCTGAAATTACAGATGAAAAAATACCCGAAAATAAAAGTTTCTCTCAACTTTTCTCAAAAACTCGCGGCATGTGGCAAGATTATGCTATTGACGGAGCAAAACTACGCAATGAAGCATGGGGAATAAACGAAAAAGCGGCTCTATGATACTTGTTGATACAAACATATTTATTGAATATTACAAAAGCAATCTTGAAATTTGCGAAATTTTAGAGCACATTAATCCGCAGGAAATAGCTGTTAGTGATGTTGTGTGTGCCGAATTGTATTTTGGCGCAAGAAATAAACAGGAATTAGCAGATATTGTTGCTGACATGGAAAAATAACTGTGTTGACAATTTCTCCCCAAATTTCCAGACTTGCGGTAGATTTGGTTAAGCGGTATTGTTTATCGCATAAATTAAAATTACCCGACGCACAAATTGCAGCAACAGCACTTCATTATGACGCTGTGCTTTTTACACTTAACAGAAAAGATTTTGCATATATTCCCAATTTGAAACTGTATGAACAACAATAAACACCCCGACCAAACTGAGAATTTAATTCATAAACGGTTGCTTGGGAAAATTTGCCCATGATTTGTACTGACCGCCTAAACTGTGAAGTGATTTTTTCCAAAAAAGTTCGCCTTCGGATTTCATAATTTTCGACTGTTCGATTTTGCCGACAAGCCATGAGTGTTGCGCGATTTCTCCGTCCAATTGTTTTTGTTCCCAACCCGAATAACCCAGAAAAAACTTAATTTTCCCCTCGGTCGAATTGCCGGAAGTGATATACGATTTGATAATATCAAAATCGCCACCAAAATATAGCCCTTCCACAACTTCATAAGTGTCGGGTATAATATCGCCTAATGTGTGAATGAAATACAATCTATCCGGACCAACAGGCCCGCCTCTGAATACCGGAATCTCATTAAATCCTTTCATCTCCGGAAAAAAATCACTCATTTTCTCCTGTATCATTTTGTTAAGGACAAAGCCCATCGTTCCTTGACTGCCGTTATGCTCGACAAGCAACACAACGCTCCGTTCGAAATATTTATCGGACAAAAATGGTTCGGCAATCAGTATACTGCCTTTTTCCGGTTTGATGTTGTTGTTGGCTATTTTAAACATATCATTGATGTTGTTTTTCAAACATAGTCAATCTTTCATCCAATAGTTGATATTGATTATCCTTTATGAAAGAAGTACACGCTCTTAATCCTTCCTGCTTGCTACCTGTCGTTACCAAAGAAATAGCACTGATTCCATACGGGATTAATGCCCGCATCAATTCTCCACCCGTCATTCCGGGATAAGCTATCGTAAAGTAAAATCCGTCGGCAATATCTTCGTTCAAATCTTTGTCGTACACGATTTTAAATCCATGTTTCAAGAATATTTCCTTTAGCTTATTGGCTCTGCGACCGTATTCTTTCACATCTTCCAAAAATTGGAATTTCCCGTCGGAAACAGCTTTGAACATGGCCGCCAAAGCGTATTGCGCAGAATGGCTCGTTCCCGAAGAAATCGCATACAAAGCCCTGTGAATAAAAACAGAACCGAATGTACCGCCACCATATCTTTGAGTTAAACCGGAATAAGTTCTGTGATATAGCTTGTCGGACATAGCTACGATTCCTATTCTTTGTCCGGCATAGCTAAACGCTTTCGAACCGGAAATTAAAAGCACATAATTATCTGTATATTTACCTACGCTTGGTTGAAATGGCGCTTGAAAAGGAACGCCTAAATCTTTTCTGAAATCCATGGCAAAATAAGCCAAATCTTCCAAAACAATCGCATCATATTTACTCGCAGCCTCGCCAATGATTTTCAATTCTTCTTCTTTCAAGCAAAACCACGCAGGATTATTCGGATTAGAATATATAATAGCTGCGATATTTCCTTTGCTTAGATAATGCTCCAAGATAGCTTCTAACTTTTCGCCCCGATAATCATACGCATCGAAAGATTCGTATTTATATCCCAATACCGTAATTTGCTGTTTTTGAACGGGGAACCCCGGGTCGATAAAAAGAATGGTGTCTTTTCCGGCACTACACTGACCGGCAACCAAAAACGAAGTAAAAGTGCCTTGCATAGAGCCTACAACCGGCACACAACATTCAGGAGAAATATCCAAATCTATAAACGCTTTGATAAAGCGCGACGATTCTTTTTTCAGTTCGGGCAATCCGTCGATAATGGGATAAATAGAAGCTACGCCTTCTTCCAAAGCTTTGATTTCAGCCTCTACGCCTACTTTCGCTGCGGGAAGTCCGGGCACTCCCATTTCCATGTGAATAAATTCTACTCCTGTTTCACGTTCTATTCTGCCGGCAATGGCGACAACTTCCCTGATGGTTGCCCTGCTAAAATCTGCAATATGCAAATCTGCAATAATTTTTTCGACCAGATTGTTATCTATAGGTGTTTGCATTTCATCTAATTTTGATTTCGTGCAAAATTATAAAAAAATCGTCAAATCCACAGAAAAATGTTAATTATCATCGTACTGCACCAAATCAAGCAATAAAGAGATGATGCTTTCTTCGACACCGGCAGCAATTAAATCCGGGAGGTCTTCGTTGAAGACTTCCGAAAATTTGGCAAAAGAACCAAAGTTTTTCGCAGCCGAAACATATAATTGTATTGCTTTTTTGATGTTTTTCGTAACTAAATATACATGGCCTGTATTTAAGTAATCCAGACTTTCCGGTTTATGGTTCAATATTTTTTCGTAGTAATCTAATGATTGCTCATATTTTCCGGCAAGGAACGAACACCAAGCAATCGGCCGCCAAGCGCGACTTTCTTTTTTATCCAAGAATTCTACTTTATAATAGCATTTCAGAGCCTCTTGATAATCCTTCAATTCGAGGAAACAATGTCCTATGTTTAGTTGAGTAGATAAATTTTCGGGATTTTGCTGTTCTGTTTTCCGGTAATATATCAAAGCATCTTCCGGTTTTTTCAACATCTTGTAGCACGACGCTATTTTTTTAATCACCCACGAATTCGATGGATTCAAAGCCTCGGCAATTAAATAGTCGTTCAAAGCCTCTTCAATTTTCCCTTGCATTTGCATACAATAAGCTCTTTTTTGGAAGAAGGTATCGTTATTGGGATTCAATTTCAGCAACTTATCAAAAACATCCGCCGCCTCTTTGTAATGGTCTTTATTGAAATAATATTCTCCGATAATTTGCAAATTTTCTTCGGTCGATACTACCTGAAAAATATTTTCCGACTGATAAAATTCTTTTTGCCCATCGAAAATATCCTGAATGCCTCGTCTTTTTGAGGATAATTTGTAGAAACGATATAAATCTCTGATATACTGGCTTGCAATATTTTTCGACTGTTTTTCGGCATCCGGAAGTTCTGTCTCCTGCATTTCTTTTATGGCAGATGCCTCGGCCGAAAATTGTCCGGTCATCATTTTTCGGAAAGATTCCGGCATTTGTACTACGCTTAAATAAAGAGAGTATTTGTCTGAATTACAGAGAAATGGCGATTTAATAATTGCATCTGAAAACTCTTTCAATCCGGCGATTTCCGAATAAGAAGAAAATTCGGTATTATCAGCAGAAAACGGCAAGAACCAATTGGAAATTTCATTGAAAAACGGATAAGTTTTCAGGTGAGCAAATGAAGAATGCATCACATCTGCACCCGACATTTGCAATTCGGAAAACTCTTGCAGTTTATCGCTTAAGCCTGCCTCTTCAATGAAATTCTGCCATTCGGGATTTTTATCATCCATTCCGGAATCGGACATTAAATCTTCCAATTTGATTTTTTCATTCAAAATCGGATTGATTTTCATCATTTCCGGGATAAGTTCTTCGTTTATCCTTCGGGTTATTTTCTCGGTATCTTTACTGAGTATAAACTGCAAAAGTATCGTTACAACACTCTTAATGAATGATTTATCTTCTGATAGATGTTGCCACCGGTTATAAATCTCAGGATATAAATACAATCTGTAATCGTATTTTCTGAATGCCAACAAAACTCCGATAATTGCCCGTTGACGTATCTCTTCATTTTTATTATCGCAAGATTCTAACAAAAGTTCAATTTTGTTTTCATCAAAAATTTCCTGTAAATTCAAGGTTAATGCCGTGATAATCAGACACTGCACAGGATGTGAATTTATCTGGTCGGACAACAAGCCTGATAAAATTTGTTTGTTTCCTTTACCCAAATCATCACCCAACCAAATGTAATTGAAAATTAGTTTGGTCGTTGATTCCAATTCTTTCCTTATTTGCATAGTCTGCTCGTTCTCTTGCTCTAACAGACTATTTAATGCTTGTTTATTCAGACTTTCTTCTAACGAAACAACAAGTTGTTCTAAAGCAGGATAACGTCCGGCTTGCTTAAAAATTCTCTTCCTATCGTAGTAATATCCGGGTGAGTCTATTACCTGCAACTGCGACAAAACATGATCACCAAGGCTGTAAGCAGAACGTATTAAATTTTGATAAACTTTATTTCTTTGCGGATCTTCAATGCCTTCCGAAACGTAACTCAGCATGGCTTTGTAAGTCTGCTCCAACTCATTTAACTGTTCTTTTAACTGCCAATTTTGCAAATTGGAGAGCAAAAGAGAAAGTGAATCAAAAACATCTTTCAGTTTTCTCTGTTCTAAGCAAACTGCAATATTCCGG
>Ga0209628_10001679_pt1 | contig 14523 bp, 9 predicted proteins | sample TergutCu122P4_FD_187285 | JGI IMG/M metagenome (GOLD analysis project Ga0209628, IMG submission 187285) | Cubitermes ugandensis P4 segment gut microbial communities from Kakamega Forest, Kenya - Cu122 P4 (SPAdes) (version 2) | ecosystem: Host-associated > Arthropoda: Insects > Digestive system >...
AAATCAAGGGCGAAAGTAGAAAAAAAATAATTAAAAAGAGTATGGGGTATGATTTTTTTGTTTGTAAAAAGCAACCTCCTTCACTGCCCTATTCGGCTGATAGGCTGTTAATAGGGATTTTTAATGATTTTGTCCTGCTTATTTCAGATATTGTAAAAGAAAAAAGATACTTTCGCTTTTTCTTTCTCATTTACTTAAATGAATATTAGTTAATCAGTTACCTAAAAATATATAAAATATGAAAAGAGATTCACAAGTTTTTGAATTTATTCAGCGGGAGCGTGAACGCCAAACGCATGGAATTGAATTAATTGCATCAGAGAATTTTGTTAGTGAGCAAGTAATGGAGGCTCAGGGGTCTGTTCTTACCAACAAATATGCAGAAGGATATCCGGGAAAAAGATATTATGGGGGTTGTCAAATTGTAGATAAAACCGAGCAACTTGCCATTGACAGGGCAAAAGAACTTTTTGGAGCCGAATGGGCCAACGTGCAACCCCATTCCGGTGCGCAAGCCAATATGGCAGTTCTGCTTACCTGTTTAAAACCGGGAGATACCTTTATGGGATTGGACTTATCGCACGGCGGACACTTATCACACGGTTCTCCAGTAAACTCGTCCGGAATTTTATACCAAGCAGTGGCTTATAGTGTTGATGAAGAAACCGGTACGATTAACTACGATAAAATGGAAGAAGTAGCTCTTCGCGAGCGTCCGAAATTGATTATTGGAGGGGCCTCTGCCTATTCCCGCGACTGGAACTGGAAACGTATGCGTGAAATTGCTGATAAAATAGGAGCTGTTCTTATGGGTGATATTTCACATCCGGCAGGTTTAATTGCCAAAGGATTATTAAACGATCCGCTGCCTTATTGTCATATTGTTACTACCACTACCCATAAAACTTTGCGCGGACCGCGCGGCGGACTTATTCTTATGGGCAAAGATTTTCCAAATCCCTGGAAACTTACTACGCCAAAAGGTGAGATTAAAATGATGTCTCAATTGTTGGATTCTGCAGTTTTTCCGGGAGTTCAAGGAGGCCCCCTTGAGCATGTAATTGCTGCAAAAGCCGTAGCTTTTGGCGAAGCATTGTCCGATACTTATTTGGAATATATTAAACAAGTGGCTAAAAATGCCCAGACAATGTCAAAAGCATTTACCGACAGAGGGTATAAAGTTATTAGCGGAGGAACAGATAACCACTTAATGTTAATAGATTTGCGCTCCAAATTTCCTGATATTACAGGTAAACAAGTAGAAAACACATTAGTATCGGCAGAGATTACTATTAATAAAAATATGGTTCCTTTCGATAGTCGCACACCCTTTACTACTTCGGGAATTAGAGTGGGAACACCCGCAATAACTACCCGCGGACTAAAAGAGCATGAAATGGAATTTATTGTAGAACTGATAGATAGAGTGATAGCGAATATTGATAATGAAGAAGTGATCAGTAAAGTTGCCAAAGAAGTGAATGCGATGATGGCACACCGTCCCTTGTTTGCATGGTAAACTCCGTGTTCATTGCAGTATCTATATTTATAGTTGAGAAGAAATAAATGTAAGATTTTCTCATTTTTATCGTTAAAATATTTATTGTTTGTAGTTCAATTCCTAATTATGAGATCGCTGCTTCAAGTTCAACCAACACTGTTAAAGCCTGTTACGGGTATGATCCTCATTTCTGTACCCTACTATAATGACCCGCTTTTTAATCACAGTGTAGTATTAATTATTGAAAAAGATAATAAGAATTGTGTGGGATTAATAATCAATCAGGAGTTAAATTGTACAGTACGTCAAGCTGTAACAGGAATAAAAATAGATATGCCTGTGTATGCAGGAGGCCCTGTAATGCACCATTCGGCTTTTGCTTTGCATAATTTTGAAAATTGTAAACGGGCGGAAGAGATTTTACCTAACGTTTACACCGGCTATGATAATATTCTGTTAGCCATCTTAGAACACCAAGTTATTAAAACTGCGAATTTTAAATTCTTTATCGGATATTCGGGTTGGCATCCTGGGCAATTGGAAAATGAAATCAGTAATAAAATGTGGGTGGTGGCGGAAGGCAATGAAGAACTGGTTCTCAAAACACCTGCTTCAAAAATCTGGGAAAAAGCGGTAGAAAGTTTAGGAAAAGAATATACCCACTGGTTAGATGTTCCAAAGAATATTTATGATAACTAATAGGGTACCTGCGTTTTGAATCAGCAATGATAATTATTTGGAGAATCAAATTATTAATACCCTAAAATCTTTAACATTGACTTATAACTCTGTTCTTTAGCAAAAAGTTTGGTTACAATCTCTCCTTCTTCGTCTAAAGTGATAATAATATGTTTCGGCGCAGGTGTCAAACAATGCTGAATTCCACCGTAGCCACCTATTGATTCTTGGTAAGCACCAGTATTAAATAGTCCAATATATTGAATATCAGACTCGTCACGCTCTTCTGAACCATTCTCGGTGGCTGCACTATTTTCAACTATTTTGGGTAAAAAAACGGCATTCAGATAGGCTTCGGAATTATAGAAATCTTGACTATCGCAGGTTAGGCCTCCCAAAAAAACACGCTCATATTCCCGCTCCCAATTATTAATGGCCAAAATAATAAACTGCTGGTTAATAGCCCAGGTATCCGGCAAGGTGGTCATGAAAGAACTGTCAATCATATTCCAAAGCTCTCTATCGTTTTGTCTTTTTTGTTGTAAAATAGAAAACAAAACCGCACTGGCTTCACCTACCGTATAGGATCCGAATTCCGTAAAAATATCAGGCTCCTGGACTTTTTCTCTGTCACAAATCTGTTTAATCTGCGATACAATTTCTTCAGCCATGTACTCATAATCGTAGTTAAATGAAAGCGAATTCTTAATTGGAAATCCGCCGCCAATGTTTAAAGAGTCCAAATCAGGGCATATTTTCTTTAAGTCACAATATAAATTAACACACTTATTTAACTCATTCCAATAATAAGAGGTGTCGTTAATTCCAGTATTTATAAAGAAATGCAGCATCTTAAGCTGAAATTTTTTATTTTTTTTAATTTTATTTTCATAAAACGGTATGATATCGTTGTATCTAATTCCTAATCTGGATGTATAAAATTCAAATCTCGGTTCTTCCTCTGCAGCTATGCGAATACCTAATTTACATTTTGACTGAATGGCGTCATTGAGTAAGTCAAACTCCTGTTTATTGTCTAAAACAGGAATGATATTTCTATACCCATTATCCAACAAGTTGACAATATTCTCAATATATTGTTGCTTTTTATAGCCATTACAAATGATAAACGTATCTTTATTGAATTGCCCCGTTTCATTCATAGTTTCAATAATATTAAGATCAAAAGCCGATGAGGTTTCAATATGTACTCCATTTTTCAGTACCTCACTCATAATAAATTCAAAATGAGAAGATTTTGTACAATAGCAATAATGATAATCTCCTCTATAATCCACTTTAGCAATTGCCACATTAAACCAGCGGCGCGCACGTTGAATATTTTGCGTTATTTTTGGCAAATATGTTATTTTTAAAGGAGTTCCATATTGCTTAATAATATCCATTAAAGGAATATTATAGAAAAGCAATTCACCATCTTCTACATGAAACTCTTCCTGCGGAAATTCATAAGTTTGAGAGATTAAATCCAAATATTTCGTTTTCATAAATTAAGATAAAAATTTGTAGATTGAATAATTTGTATCAAGTAAACAAAAACTTTATATTTACTTTGGCGCGAAAATATATGAATTTTTTAATAATACTAACTTTGTTAAATAACCCCTTTTAAGGCAATGTAGCACACTCCGCCTGTATTATTTCCTCTGTATCCATATCAATTAGATAAGCAACTACACTGCAATTCTTAATTACTACAGGAATATTTGAATAGGGGAAACTATTTTTATAAGAGAGCGTAAAGGTGCTAATATATTTCTGTTGTTCTTTTACTATGCCATTTGGAGTAAGTTTTATACCATAATTCCCATTAAAACCGGATCTGAGAACATGATTATGAACATAATTCTGAATTTCTGTACTCATATTAAACTGACCGGAGATGATACTGTCTTGCTGAAGTACTATGCACAATTGTACGGGATTCGACAGGGCTTTCATAATCGTTACACCCGCCTTTACTTCAATTTCCTGTTTGGGTTCATTGATCTGGCACTGCAATTCTATTCCTGCACGAACGTTGTTTCTATTAATCTTTGCTATTTCACTACGCCATTGATTTCTATCTATACCCCACTCCTGAGAATTGTTTTTCTTTCTGTTAATCATCGCTTTCGGAAGGGAATTGATATTAAATTTTTCGCAGATAAAATCTCCCATAGGAGTTTTATGATTTTTATCAAAAGGAAATTTCTTGGGATTTGCAAGTTCTGTACAGTGAATAGCCGTAGCGATAACCGTAGAATCTTCATTCATAATTGTTTTTAAAATTTCAGTGCCTTCAGGACAATAGATACAAGTATGGGCAGTAAACTCTTCTATATAAATTTTCTGAACAACGGTTTGGGCGTATTCCGGATCCCATGGGATCACTTCTACCTTTCCTATAATTTTAAAAACCTCATGGGTGGTATCAATTTTGTTACAAGAGGTTATGGTAATTAACAAGGCTATAATGAACAGGGCTTTTCTTTTCATAATAATTAAAATGTAGTGGTTACTGATAAGCCCAACCCAAATGATGCAGGAACGGTTCTGCAAACGCCTCCTACGCACAAAATCCCCGCACGAGTCTTGCCAAAGTTGAGAGAAATACGCGTGGTATTATAAACAAAAGTTACTGCTGCATTGGGATAGTGCAATTTCTTTTCGTTTCCGAAATGCCACTGGTCGCTTACGGTAATGAACCATCTTGGAGAAATAGAGTACTCCAGCAACATAAACATCCAACTTCCTTTCTCTTTATCCGGCAAATCGTTCTTTTTTGATAGTATCAAATATTGATTTTCAAATCTAAGTGCATGAATATTATTGATTTTATAGGTTAATTCAAAACCCACGTGATTTCCTTTAAGCATACCCTGTTTCCCCTGCAAATTCATATTATAATTGATATAGTTGTACATAAGCATCAACTTCCAATGTTGCGTAAAACGGCGCGTAATATCAAAACCAATATCCTGATATAACAGATTCTTTCCAAAACCAAAAAACTTGGAAGTGTAACCCTCTGTTCCGGTTATGGTGCCTATAGAATCGGAGAGTGGAATAAACGTTTTTTGGAGGTCATGAAAGCGAGCATAATTTACCGTAATATCGGTTCCGTATTTTCCTCCTATTTTTGTTTTTTTGGGAATTTGGTAATTGACCTGCGCCTGAACCCCTATCTGTCCGTTGGGCTGGCTGGCGTAACTGTAATTTCCCAGCAGTTGATAAGAATACTGCCGATTTATGGCGGGAATGTAGTTTAAAGTAAGCGCACCGTAAGCAGGCGAAGCGTCTCTTTGAGCGCGGAAATCCATATTGTCGGCACGTAGAAACGAAGCGGAGACCCCTAACCCTTTCATGGAATAGGACGCGGTCATCAATAACGCTTCCCCCTTTTTATAAATGTAGTTGTTGGAAAGATTCGGATCGTTCACTTTGGAAGCATATTCTCCTTCAAAACGAAACCCCTTGATTCCAAAATTCAAACGGGCAGCCCAGGAAGCCACATTTTGGGGAATATTTTCCGACAAAATCACGCCTTGGCATTTTATTACATTAGGTTTATCTGTCGGCAGAAAATCAGAAATTGCATGATCATTATAGTAGTTGAAATATTTAAGCGTATCAATATAAATATCAAACATTTTATCTGCTGCTTTTTCAAACCGGCTCACGAAACTACCTCCAATCGTTAAGGTTACTCCATTTTCGGAAAGTTTTGGAATTAAATCAGCAAAGGCTAATTCGGCGTCTAACCCTCTCACCTGGTCATTGCGCTTTGTGTAATCGAAGTTAAAGTTATTCCTTTCGATTCCCCACACTCCCTTAATTTGAATACCTTTGTAGGGCGTAACTTTCACTCTTCCACCGAGCAAACTGTTATCAATTCCCAGATTTTTGTCTTCAAAACTCCGCAATGTTAATCCCTGTCCGAACTGTTCATAAAAATATCCTCCGGTTACCTGAATAAAGTTGTTTTTATAATCGGCAAAGAAATTTGTAATGCCATGTCCCTGATAATTCATGTCCTGAAAATCGATTAACGGAAAAAGGTAGAACTCGTATCTTGCGCCGGCAGAAAATCCACCGTTGGTGTAGTTTAAATTGAGCCACGCATTGCCGCGTACTTTCGAATCCACTGCCCGTGCATCAATGGTTGAATCGGGAATATAATACATTCCGTTAAAAGAAAAATCGCCGCTTATGGTTCCCGATCCTACTTTAATCTGGGCATTAGCAGAAAAATGCAGCAAGCAGAAAGCAGCAAGCAGAAAGCAATAGCTACGGGTTAGTGTTTTCATTCTTTTTATTTATGATTTTTTATTTCTTCCCCTTTAGCAATTTTCTTTACCAATTCAAAAACTTCTGTTTCGGAGCCCGGCGCATAGGAAGTGTGCGACCACACAATTTCGCCGTTTCCGTTAAGCAGGCAGAGAAAAGGAATATCCACCACGTTCATAGCACGCTTGAAATCCCAATTAATATCTTGTAAAACAATATAATCCCAACCCTTTCCATTGACAAAAGGGGCAACTTTTGCGGAGGTTTTTGTATCATCAATCGAGATGGCATAGAGTACCACGCCGGTTTCCTCTTGCCACTCTTCGTACAAATCATTAATTGCCATAAGTTCTGCAACGCAGGGTTTGCACCAGGTTGCCCACAGACTAACCAGAACAGGCTTTCCGTTATTTTGAATATCTTTTGTGTTAAAAATCTTCCCGTCTAAAGTTTTAATATCAACCGAAGGAAGCGTTGCTTTGGCTTTCTCTTGTGCAAAACAAAATGTTAAAAAACAGATTGTTAACAAAAATAAAGATATTTTTTTCATCGAAATAATGATTTTATGTAAAACAGATGCGCAAAAATAGATTTTTAATTAATAACATTGTTTCTGCCTAAAACTTTTTTTTAGCGCCGAAAAAATCTTGTCAGTATAAAAGAGTTATGCAGTTTGCAGTTGAATAAAAGAATTTATTATTTTTGTCGGATATTAATGATTTTTATCTAAAAAATGCAGTTAAAATCGTTTTTTTACCTATTCCTGTTTTTAATAAGCCCGGTCTCTGTTTACTCACAAAGTCTGGTATTTGATTCTTTAGCCAATGAAATCAACAAAATTTCACTAAATAACAGAACTAAATCATTAGAAATATTAGATAGCTTGTACAAAATGGCGTATAACAATCCCGACAGTTCTTTGCTTATTTCACGTGCTCTTTGTGAGGAAGTATCATTGAATAAACGTCAAGGTATTGTGGATACCCTTTTAACAGGCAAAATAAAAAGACGCCTTTCACGAGAGCATTTATCCCCTTTTGAAAATACCATATTGTTATATGCTTTGGGGGTGAATATTGCGAGTCAGGGAGAATATTCCGAAGCATTTACCATACATTTACAGACATTGGAAAGATGCAAACAACTTCAAGACAAACATTTTATTGCAAAAGTTTTAAACTCTTTGGGAAATATTTGCTTTTCCATCTCTTTAAACAATCTGGCAGAGTATTATTATTCCGAAGCCTTAAAGCATGCGCAACCCAAATCGTACGAGTATTATTCAATAAAATCAAACTCTTTTATTATGCTGTCAAAAATAGATAGATCGGCCGCGGTTGATTCTATGCTATCTTTAATTGAAATCGTAAAAAGAGATAATTTCAAAGAGTTCTTGCCCTATTTTTATCTCAACATCGGAACATTTATTATGGATACGCTTCCTGAAAAGGCATTAATATATTTTAATAAAGTTCAGAATGCAGAAGTTGAAAACGCAGTAATTACGGCTGCCCTATATGGAAATATGGGGTATTATTACTATATGAAGAAAGAGTACTCTAAAGCCATAGGATATTTTAAAAATACTCAAGAAATCAAAAATATCAAAGCCGATTTAAAACTTTATACCTACTACTGGTTGTCTCATATATTTGAAGAGCAAAACCAAAAAGACAGCGCTTTGCTTTATGCGAGAAGATACGAAAACTTAATCCAAGAAATTCGTTCAAACATCATTGCCCTTGAAACACATCAAAAACTGATTACTACTATTTTAGCAGACTCTCAAAAGGATTTAACCATTGCCGAGCAAAAAATTGCTCTAAGAAACAGTCTTTTTGTTCTTTTTGCCATCATATTACTCGCTGCCATTTTGTTGATTTTGCTGTTTCAGCAACAAAAAAATAGAAAAGCAAGCGAAAACCGTGAACTATCTGCAAAATTAGAGCACGAAAAAAAAGTACAACAGTACGAAAAACGACAACGACAATTAGAAAAAGAGAAACAGAAAGAGGTATTAGATGCCAAAGTAAGAGAGATATCCTCTTACTCGCTGTTGGTATCCTATAAAAATAATCTTTTGAGACAAATTCGAGAATATAACGCCCAGGCAATTAATAACAACGAAGATTCGACAAAAGCACAGATGAAGATTGAAGAAATTATTCACTCAAATTTTAATATGGACGAAGAGTGGGACAATTTTAAAATGCACTTCGAAAAAGTACATCCACACTTCTTTAAAAAATTAAAAAAAATGGGAAATGAGTTAACGGAAGAAAATATGAAACTCATTGCATATCTCAAAATGGGAATGAGCACAAAGCAGATAGCACAGATGCTTAACATTACCGAAATGTCTGTTTCAAAAAGCCGGCAGCGGATTAAGAAAAAATTGAAATTGGAGGAACAGGAGAATTTGGCAGAATTTATTGGTTCGCTGTAATTTTAGTACTTTTTTCCCAACTAAAATTATGTTTTGTCCTGATTTTTAAAACAAAAATCAAAGCAAAATATAATATAAATAACACATATATAACAATATATACATTTTTTAAATGTCCTACTTTTGTCCGAGTCTTTTGTACTGTTGAGTATATATTTTTGTTTTCTTTGCAGTTAAGATCACAAATTAAATATATACTATTATGAAAAGTCTTATGAAAATGTTTTTATGTTTTGTTGCAGCCTTAGCCTTTCCATTTTTTGGCATGCAAGCGCAAAATCCCGTTATCAAAATTGAACCGAACAATGGAAATGCGCAGAATGAAATTAATAATGATAATTTAGGAACGACATCGGTTGTTTTTGATGAAACTAATTCTGCTAACCGGAACACAAGGGGAGTCTCTTTGGCTTTTTATGATTTTGAAAGCGGTTGGCCCGCCGGATTTGAATTTATTCAAAACTCCTGCGATTGTTGTCCCTGGAAAGTAGGAGCAAATGGAGCCGGTCAACTGTTTCCCATTCCGCCTCACGGAAATTACGCATACGTTAATGCAAACGGATGCGAAGGTGATTTGAGTAATGTCTGGATGATTTTACCTCCGGTTGATTTGTCCGGAACATTTGCACCGCGGATTGTTTTTGACCAATATAGTTATCGGATATATGAGTACGATATTACATCATTAAAAGTCTCGATAGATAACAAACAAACTTGGACAACCATTCCCGTTCCGGCTGTACCTGTTAAGCCGCCGGCATGGGGTACAACGACCATAGATTTAAGTGCTTTTAGCGGAGAAAGCAATGTTTATATAGCCTTCCACTATAATCAAGGAGCCACTTTTAAATTCGGATGGGCAGTGGACAATATTTCAATCGAAACACTTGCAGGAAAAGATCTTTTGGTTAGCGATATATTTCCCTACGGAGGTCTCCCGGGAAAAACAATAATTCCTAAAGTTGTTGTTCTAAACGATGGACAAAACTCTGAATCTGCATGGAGTGTAACATTAACCAGCAATACAGGTTATTCGAGCACTAAGAGCGGAACTGCATTGGGAGCAGGACAATCTATGACAGTTTTGATGGACAATTGGACGTTAACTGAAGGACAGCACGTTTTAACGGCAACTGTTACGATTGAAAGTGATGATGTCCCGGCAAACAATACCATGATAAAAACGATTAATGTAGCGAATTATACAGCAGAAGCATATATAGGAAATACTTCTACCGAAACATACTGTACATTTAACATCAGTACAGGCGTTGCAACTCCAATTGGAACTATGCCCCGCGCACCTTTCCCTACTTGCGACAAATACAACGGAGAATATATTTACAGGCTGCGTTTTGACAACACCATTGGTTATGTTTACCCAAACGGAGTATTTGAACCTGTTGCAAAATTAACAGGATTTGCAAGTGGCGACTATGGAGTTTCATTTACTTACGATTGGACTAATAAGGCTTGGTATTTAATTGATGATAAAATTGCATTTTACAGTGTAGATATGAATAATTTTACGGTTACAAAAATATCTAACAGCGGTTTGCCGACAGCAAATACAATCATTGCGATGGATATGGCACACAATGGATATATTTATGGACCAAGTTTTAATGGATTTCTTTATAAGATTGACCCTGTAACCGGTATCTTTACACAAGTTGGACCTATTGGCATTCCACTCAACTCAGGGCAAGATGTATCGTTCGACTTTGAACACCTAAGGCTCTACACATTAAGTTTTTACGACGGTTCCCGTTATGGCTTTTATGATATCTATACGGGCGAATTCCGACAAATAAAAACTATGAATAACGAACAATGGATTCCGTTTACTATTATGAAACAACCTCAACCATACTATCAATTAATCATGACCATTACAGATGATGGGGGTTATCCTGTGGACGGGGCTGAAGTAACCATATCGTCTACTTCTATGCCGGCATCAACAGTTTACACTACGGATGCAAATGGTAAAATCATCATTGATTTTACAAATGGTAGCTTTAAGTATGATATTTATCATTTCGCTTTTCCACCCAAATCGGGACAATTTACTATTAACAACGCTAATGCCATTGTAAATGAACAACTCATCGGCAGACCCAAACATTCGGTTACTTTCAATATAAAAAATTTGGTTGGAACAAATTTGAATGCTCAGGTTTCCTTAAAATATCAAGAAGACGTTTTACATCAGGGTACGGCAATAAATGGTAAAATTACATTCCCGAATGTTATAGAGTATCCTTATACGTATGATGTTACATTTAACAACTATAAATCAGTAAAAGATGTAGCGCTGTTAGTTGATGATAATAAAACGGTTAATGTTACTTTGAATGAAATATTTGGTTTACCTCCCGCTCATCTCGACGTTTCGGTAATGAATAGTAATGCCACATTATCATGGGTAGATTACGGTCTTCATCCTTTTTCGTATTGGAATCCTGCTTTTGATCCGAATGGTGTCATGGCTGTTTACCAAAATTTAAATACAGGTTTCGGAGTTATTTTCGATTTAAAGGATTATCCCGATGCGATTCTTTCGGATGTAGATTTTTTTCATTGGGACTTTTTTAAATTAAATCGAGATTTTGACTATATTATTTATATTATTGATGTGGATAATAAAAACATCATTTATCAAACAGACGTGTTAACCACAACAGGTGATAAAAAATGGGAGAAAGTGAAATTAGATTACCTTTATGATTACGGCGGTAAAAAAGTAGGCGTATTTCTTCAAGGAAAAGATATATATCAAAGCGGAGCTAATCAATTTACCAATCCGATGTTAGCGTCTGACAATATGTCGCCCGCACCGGTAAAATCCTGCCAAATTAACTTAGATAATTTGAATGTTACTCCTCTTGGAGGTTACATAGGAGAATACTTGATGACTCTTTGGATTTCGACCGATGAGGGTAAAAAAGTTCCCGTGGGCGGGAGAGTACAACAAGGTTATGAGGTTCTTTTAGACGGCGTTTCAAAAGGAACAACTACAAATAAATCGTATGAATTGTCGGGTCTTAACAGCGGAACTTATTTAGCTGGAGTTAGAGCAGTTTATGAAACCGGAACCACCGAAACCATAGTAAGAGAGTTTACCGTAAACCTCGGTATTGAAGATACAAAATATGTGCTCACTTATTATATTGACAATTCAGGCTTACTGACTGTTAAAGCTGATGCGCAAACGGTTAAATTGAGTGTTTATTCACTGCTCGGGCAATATATTGGAAATTCCGAATCAAACTCCATCAGGCTGCCGAAGCAAGGCGTTTATGTTGTTAATGCATGGATTGACGGCAAACCGATGAATCTTAAAATTGTTTGGTAATTTAAAAAAAATTTAATATGAAAAAGTTAATTATTGTAAGTAGTATGTTATTTTGTGTGGCATTAAACGCACAAACATTTGTATCCACTGAGCCTTCCCAAAAGAATGTGATACTGGAAGAATACACAGGTATAAACTGCATGTATTGCCCTGATGGTCATAGAATTTCTAATCAATTGATGCAAAATAATCCGGGACGTTTATGGGCTATTAACATTCATCAGGGAAGTTTTGCCCAAGGAACTCCGGACTATCGTACTGACTTTGGAGACGCCCTTGCCAATCAAACAAATCTTACAGGTTATCCGAGTGGAACAGTAAACAGACACTATTTTTCGAGTTCTATGGCATTAGGTCGTGATAAATGGGGTAGTTCGGCAACTACAATTCTGTCGCAGAACTCGTATGTAAATATAGCGGCAAAATCTGTGATTGATGCCGATTTAAGACTATTGACCGTAAATGTTGAGGTTTATTACACCGCAAATGCAACAGTGCCAACCAATAATATCAATGTAGCGCTGTTGCAGAATAATATTTTGGGACCACAAGCCGGAATGGATTATAATCCTGATCAAATTGTTGGTGATCAATACAATCACACACACATGTTACGCCATTTATTAACCGGTCAATGGGGCGATGTAATTACTCAAACCACCCAGGGAAGTTTTGTCAGCAAAACATATACTTACTCTATTCCGGAGTCTTTGAGAAATGTAGAAGTAGTTCTTTTAGATTTAGAGGTTATAGTATTTATTGCAGAAGGAAATTCGGAAATCATTACCGGCGCAAAATCTGACATGAAAATTGTTAACGGAAAACCCGTGATGAAGGCGTTTAAAGAGTTCGAAACTTATTCCTGTTCTGATCAAATTGTACCATTTGCCACTGTATATAATTTTACCGATACGGATATTAATAGTTTACAGTTTAAATATAAAGTAGATGACGGTACAGAGAATACGTATATTTGGAATAATAAAACAATAGATCCTTTGGCAACAGATACAGTGTTTTTCAGTGCAATCCCAATCACCTCAGGAGTGGAGCATACCATTACGGCAACTTTGACTGCTTACAACAACGGTGAGAATATCGCAGGAGCAACACCTTTGGAATTAAAAGTTAAGAAAACGATTGTTGAAGCTACAGGCAATCAATTTATATTTGTTTTGGCAACCGACCGTTTTGCCAGCCAAAACTCCTTTAAATTTTTCGATGCAAACGGCAATGTTATTCTGCAGGATGGGCCATGGACTAACCTGCCCTATAACGGAATTACGCTACGCCAGTACCTCTTTGAACCACCTGCATCCGGGTGCTATAAATTAGAGGTTTACGACAAAAATGGAAACGGAATTAATTCAGGTAATGGAATAGGTTATATTACATTTTCCGATATAGACGATAGTTTGATTTTTGAGAATGACGGCAAGTTTGGATATCAAGCCAATTACCATATCAATATTAGTAAAAATAATAGTATAATAAATAACTTGCTGGAAGAGAAAGTGAGTGTATATCCCAATCCGGCAAACAATGAATTACGAATTACAAATTGTGATTTACGAATAGACAATGTGGAAATTTTTGATGTTTACGGAAGAAATGTAGGAACTAAATTCCCATCCGTCATTCCGAACGCAGCGAGGAATCACGAACATTACGGACCGCAGGCTGACGGGGTGGTTTTTGACATCTCCCACCTCTCCTCCGGTATCTATTTTATTAAAATATATGCGGATAACAAATCTATTGTAAAGAAATTCATTAAAAACTAAGAACCTCTTTACAAACAATATAAATTAGCACTATTTAACGACAAAAATTATTAAACCAACATTATGTATAATTCAAAAAATCTTAAAAGCATGAGTAATATTATTATTTCAAATTGGAGGATTGAAGCAATCCTTATGGCAATTATTTTATTTTTTGCTCCATTGGTAACCATGGCGCAATTTTCCGGTGGAGATGGTTCGGCAGGTGACCCCTATCTCATAACCACAGCTGATCAACTTGCGCAGTTAGCAACTTTTGTTAACGAAAATAATGCGGATTACAAAAACAAGTTCTATAAACTCGACAACGACATTGACTTGTCCGCTTATCAACCCTGGACACCGATTGGCGCAGCAACTTCAGGTTATTTCACTGGTTGTACTTTCGACGGTAACAACAAAAAAATTACCGGACTGACAGTTAACAACACAACTACCAACTACACAGGATTGTTTGGCTATTGTT
>Ga0209628_10001680_pt1 | contig 14522 bp, 12 predicted proteins | sample TergutCu122P4_FD_187285 | JGI IMG/M metagenome (GOLD analysis project Ga0209628, IMG submission 187285) | Cubitermes ugandensis P4 segment gut microbial communities from Kakamega Forest, Kenya - Cu122 P4 (SPAdes) (version 2) | ecosystem: Host-associated > Arthropoda: Insects > Digestive system...
ACAAGGGCGTGCACGTCAACCTCATCAAGCTCTACGGCAGCATGGAACTGGCCCCGCTCACGGGGCTGGCCGACGCCATCGTCGACCTGGTCTCCACCGGCAAAACGCTCAAGGCCAACAACCTGGTGGAAGTCGAGCACATCATGGACATCAGCTCCTACCTGGTCGTCAACCAGGCCGCACTCAAACTCAAAACCGCGCCCATCCGGCGCATCATCGATGCGTTTGCGGGGGCGGTGGCGAGCTGAGGTTGGCTAAAAAAGCGCTTCTATCGGTTTTGGCGCGGATAGACCGCGTGCGGTTAATTGCTGATCGGCTTCAGGAAGCGGGAGGTCAATTAACGCGACGGCCCAATCAATGATGCCCCGCCGTCGAGGCAGATGCTCTGCCCGGTCATGAACTTGGATTGATCCGAGAGCAGAAAGCGCACCAGTTGGCCGGTGTCCCAGCCTGTGCCTTCACGTTTCATGAGTGAAGCCTGTGCGCGCAACTTGCGTTTTTCGGGCGTGAGGTCGCGATTGATATTGGGCGTGAAGACCGGTCCCAGAATGATGCAATTTGCGCGGATTCCTTGCGGTCCGTGATCGACCGCAAGCGTTGCCGTAAGTGCAATGACAGCACCTTTGGTGACGGTGTACACGGTCGAGGCCTGCGGTCGGATGCTGCGCAGCGACCCGATGTTCACAATGGCGCCGCCGCCGCTTTCAATCATCGCGGGGATGGCGTACTTGCTCATCAGCATCATGCTATCGACGTTGATGGCGAACATCTTCCGCCATTCTTCAAGGCTCATTTGCGTTACGTCGCCCGGGGCGGTACGGCCCACGTTGTTGTCCAGGCAGTCAAGACGACCGTAGCGGGCCATCGTTGCTTCGACCACGCCCTTGCAATCTGCTTCGGAGGTCGCGTCGGCAACGTGGGCGAACGCCTCGCCGCCTTCCTTCATGATGATATCCACCGTGTGCTGCGCGAGCGCCTGCGTGCGTCCGACGACACAGACTTTTGCGCCTGCGCGCGCGAGCAGGATGGCGGCAGCCCGTCCGTTGGTTACGCCTTCTTCCAGTCCGCCGCCAATGGGGCCGCCTGCCCCTGAAACAATAGCAACTTTGCCGTTCAAACCGTAGTCGTTGGCAATGGTTTCGAATGCCATATCAGGTCTCCTTTTCCGTGAGCTAGTGCGCAAATTAGCGCAAAGCGCCACATTCAGCGCCATGCTGCCTTGCAACGTATAGCAAGGCTTGCCAAGGTTTCAATCGATGGGCGGAATGCCGGCTTTCTTCACCACGTCAGCCAGAACTTGGCGCTGGGCGCGAGAAAACGCAGCGAATTCCTCGCCGAATGGCGTGTCGTAAGACATGCCGCTGCGGTCGAAATGCGCCTTGATATCTGCATCGTGCATCGCCGGTTTCAGCACCTGGGTGATACGCTGAATGATGGAAGGAGGCGTTCCGGCCGGCGCATACAAACCCAGCCAGTTGGAGAATTGAAGCGCGGGCATGCCCAACTCGGCGGTGGTGGGGACATCGGGCAGCACGCCGATGCGCTGTGGCCCCATGATGGCCAAGGCCCGTACCTTCCCGCCCAAGACTTGGGGGGCGGAATTGGTTGGCGAGTCGAACATCATCATGACCTGCCCGCTCAACAGGCCGTTCATCGACTCGGCGGCGGTTTTGTAGGGGACGTGCAGCAACTGGATTCCAGTCTCGCTGGCGAACAACTCCCCGGCCAGGTGCAGTGCGGTGCCTAGTCCCGAAGAGCTGTAGCTGACCTTGCCAGGATGGGCGCGCGCGTAGGCGATTAACTCTTGCAAGGTGTTGACCTGCAGCGAAGGATGCACCACGATCACGGACGAGGCTGGGCCGGTAGCCACGATAGGGATCAAATCTTTTTCCGCGTCGTAGGGCATGGACTTGCGCACTGCGGGTTGCACGACTTGAGTGGAGGCTGATGTAATCAGCAGGGTGTAGCCGTCAGCGGGAGCCTTGGCGGCCAGAGTCACGCCGATCAGGCCACCGGCGCCCGGATGGCCTTCGACCACGAACGGCTGGCCCAGGCCGGTCTGCAATTTGAGCGCCAGGAGCCGGGCAAAGATATCGGTGGGGCCGCTGGGAAAGGGGTTGATGATCTTGACTGGACGGTCGGGGTAGGACTGTGCTGCAACGGGAAGCACGATAAATGCCGCCAGGGCGGCGGCCAGTCCGAGAAAGTATCTGCGCATGAAAGACTCCTGGTTGATTGACACAATGCTTGTTTTGTTACGGAGCCGGTCCTGGCTCCGGATTACCCGCGTGTTCCCGCCCCGATTGGCTGCCCGTAACAATCAAGATCTCGCTCATGCCGCTTTCTCCGCAAAGTGACATGCCACGGTATGTCTGGTGTCGAGCTGTCGCAATACTGGCGCGTCCTCACGGCAACGGTCGGTCGCATAGGGACAGCGCGGATGGAAGTGACAGCCACTAGGTGGGTTAAGCGGACTTGGCACCTCTCCGAGCAGCATGGTCCGGCGATGGCGACGACGCGGATCCGGCACGGGAATGGCTTCCAGCAGCGCTTGCGTATAGGGGTGGGCCGGATGAGCAAACAACTCATCCGTTGGCGCCAGCTCCACAATGCGGCCCAAATACATGACTGCAACGCGATCACTGATGTGTCGTACCACGGCCAGATCGTGGGCGATGAACAAATATGCCAGCCCGAGATCTTGTTGGAGGCGCACGAGCAAATTCACCACTTGTGCTTGCACTGAAACGTCCAGGGCAGAGACAGGCTCATCCCCAACCACCAAGGCTGGCTCAGGCGCAAGCGCGCGAGCAATGCCCAAACGCTGACGTTGTCCGCCGGAAAATTCGTGGGGATATTTAGCCATGTCAGCGCTGCGTAGCCCTACCCGGTCGAACAGATCCTCTACCCGGGCGCGCCGTTCGGCGGCATGACCCATGCCGTAATTGATCAAGGGCTCTTCCACCAAAGCGCCCACTGTCATTTTGGGGTTCAGAGAAGAATACGGGTCTTGGAACACGGCCTGCATATGCCGGCGTTGAGCGTGCAACGCACGTGCAGACAGGCCAATCAACTCCGTGCCGCTCAGTAGCACGCTGCCGCTAGTGGGCTCGATCAGGCGCATCAGCGTTTTGCCAGCGGTACTTTTGCCGCAGCCACTCTCTCCTACAAGGCCCAGCGTTTCACCACGTTCTAGCGTAAACGAGATGCCGTCCACGGCTCGTATCGAGGCCTTGGTACGCCCCCAGAGTGACCGGGCGGCGTGCGTGTAATATTTGCGCAAATCCCGTACCTGCAGCAGTGCGGCAGAGGTTGTGGTCGGTGCCGGCATCATGCCCCCGCCCGCCAACAAGCGGCTTTGTGATCAGGGGTATGGGAAATCAGAGGCGGCTCCTCCGAGCATTGCGAAGTGGCCAGTGGGCAACGTGGAGCGAAGCGGCAACCCTCCGGCAAATTGGACAAAAGGGGAACCATGCCCGGGATCTCCTGCAAAGTGCCGCGTTTACCTCCAGTCGGACTGTCCAATTGCGGGACGGAAGCCATTAACCCGCGCGTATAGGGATGTAGCGGTGCGTCAAACAGCGCATGTACCGGCGCTTCCTCTACTTTCTTGCCCGCGTACATAACCACCACGCGATTGGCCGCCTCGGCGACCACACCCAAATCATGTGTGATCAACACAATCGCCGTGCCCGTGCGTTCCTGCATTTCCTGTACGAGATCCAAAATCTGCGCCTGAATCGTGACATCCAGAGCAGTTGTTGGCTCATCGGCCAACAAGACTGTGGGATTGCACGACAGCGCCATGGCGATCATCACTCTTTGCCGCATGCCGCCGCTCAACTGATGGGGATATTCTTGGGCGCGGCGTTGCGGCTCTGGGATGTGCACCAAACGCAACATCTCAATAGCGCGATCTACCGATTGGCGGGCCGTTAATCCCTGATGCAACTGCACCACTTCTTGTATCTGCCTGCCAATTGTCATGACCGGGTTCAGGCTGGTCATCGGCTCCTGAAAGATCATGCCAATCTCTTTGCCTCGCACTTGGCGCATGCTGGCCTCATCGAGTGCCAGCAGATTTTGTCCATGTAGCAATACGCGACCACCCACAATCCGGCCAGGTGGATCTTGTATCAGGCGCATGATCGACAAGGCGGTGACCGATTTGCCACATCCGCTCTCGCCTACAACGCCCAAAGTTTCACCGGGGGCTACATGGTAGGAAACACCATCGACGGCTTTTGCGATGCCACGGCTCGTCAGGAAATAAGTGCGCAGATCCTCGACTTGCAAGGCATTTTGGGGGCTGCCACTGGATCCCTCGGACGGGGATGATGGTAAAGTCGTCATCGCCCAATTCCTCGAGCAAGTCGTGGGTCCAACATGTCTCGAACTCCATCGCCAAGCATGTTGACAGCTAATACCAACAAGGCGAGAAATCCACCAGGAAACATAATGTTCCAGATCGCCAACTGTACAAAGGATCGGCTCTCGGCAATCATGTTGCCCCAACTCGGTATCTCGGGTGGCGGGCCGGCGCCAAGAAAACCAAGATAGGCTTCCAACAACACGGCCGAAGCACAGATATAAGTGCCTTGAACAATTAATGGTGTCAGAACGTTCGGCAAGATATGTCGTATTATTAACCTAGGCATGCGCGTGCCGGCTGATACGGCAGCTTGCACATAGGTTTGTTCTCGTATCGTTAATACCATGGCACGGACCAATCTAATAACGCGTGGCACCTCCGGGATAGTAATGGCAATAATGACTGTTTCCACACTGGCCTTGGTCAACGACATCATTGCGATCGCCAATAGGATGGCCGGTATGGACATCAGTCCATCAGAAATGCGCATGACGATTGGGTCGAGCCAGCGGAAGTAGCCGCCTAACAAACCAAGCGTGGTACCAATGAGTGTCGCAATTGTGGCAACGCTGGCGCCAATAAGCATGGAATTTCGCCCGCCATAGATGGTACGTGCGAATATGTCACGGCCATAAGCATCCGTGCCAAATAAATGCAATGCACTGGGCGAGCGCAGCCGCTGCGCCACATCCAATGCCGTCGGATCATATGACGTGATGAAAGGTGCAAACACAGCCAAGCCCAACAGCACGCCCAACAGCAGTACGGACAACACGATCCGAGGATGTCGGGCCACGACGCCGCGATGGCGGAAAACCAAAGGTCGCGTTATCCGGAGGCTGGCATTTGTTGCTGACATCAGTAACGTATCCGAGGATCAAGCAGCACGTAGGATAGATCGATGACCAGATTTACCAGTACATACGCGAGCGATGAAACCAAGATCACACCCTGGATAACCGGATAATCCCGCTGTTGCAAGGATTCCACCGTCAGACGACCCAGGCCAGGGATGGCGAAGACGCTTTCAGCGACCACCACGCCTCCCAGTAACAATGCGATGCCTAAACCGATCGTGGTGACGATGGGAATTGCCGCATTGCGTAACCCATGTCTCAGCAAAACTGCCGTCACGCCCAGTCCCTTTGCTCGCGCGGTTCGGATATAGTCCTCGCCCAGCACTTCCAGCATCGCACTGCGCGTCATCCGTGCCAGCAACGCGGTATAAATCAGGCCCAACGACATTGCCGGCAGCACCAAGTGCTGCAGGAAAGGCAGCAGCCCATCGGCAATGGGCGTATAACCCTGCACAGGTAATATCCGCCAAGTGATTGAAAATTGCCGAACTGCCGCATAGCCGATCAGGAATACCGGACAAGAAAAAGCTGCAACAGCCAACGCCATGATCGCATGGTCGATGAAGGTGCCGACCCGCCAAGCCGATAGCACGCCTAGAGGTACCGCCACCGACACTGCGACCAGTATGGTCAACACTGTCAGTGCCAATGTCGGTTCCAACCGCTGCGCGATCAAACTGCTGACTGGCACGCGGTTGAATATGGATACCCCCAGGTTTCCGTGGAGCAACTGCCACAACCAGCGTAGAAACTGTTCCGGCAGTGGCCTGTCCAGCATCAGAGACGCACGGATACGCACGATATCCTCTGTGGTTGCATTGTCGCCAGCAATAATGGCTGCCGGATCACCATTGCTGAGGTGCAACATCGAAAAAACCACAATTGCAACAACCAGCATCACCAAGAGCGTGGACGCTAATCGCCGCAGGATGAGTCGCAGCATGCTATTAGGTCTTTTCAATGTTCCAATAGACAGGTTGCCCCGACACTAAAGCACCCTTAATGTTCTTGCGAAAAGCGATGGGTTGGGAAAATTGTCCAATTGGCACGTAAGGTACGGAAATATAGGCTTGGCGCTGGATTCCATCGATCATGGCGCGCCGTTTTGTCCGGTCAGGTTCACGCGCCCAAGCACGAATAAGATCATCCAGTTTTGGATCACAAGCCCAGCCGGGATTGGCTCTCTCACATCTTGAATTGAACCAAAAATTATCGACAGGTGAAGCGGTTTCCGATCCGCCTTGGGAGGTAATGAAAAGGTTCCAACCTCCCTTGTCCGGTGGGTCGCGTCGAGCTCGCCTGGCACTGATGGTGCTCCAGTCGGCTGCTTGCACATCCACGGTGACTCCCGCTTTGCGCAGGCTCGACACGAGCACCGTGGTGGCTGCGTTATATTGGGGGCGGTCGGTAGGTTGCAGTACTACTATCTTTTGCCCAGGTTGGTAACCCGCGCTGGCAAGTAGTTGTCGTGCCTTGGCGTAATCGGGCTTGCGCACCGCATCCACTTCTGTCCCGTTTTCAGAGTGGCAGAGAAAGAAGGCGCCACAGTACGGCATGTAGAGGTCGGGATTGCCAACGACGGCACCCATATATTCCTTCTGATCAACCATGTGCAGCAGTGCCTGCCGCCCTTCAAACTTATCAAAGGGGGGGTAAAGCGTGTTGGGCCTGATTAATGCTTGTATTCCTAATGGATCAATATTAAGCACTTGAATATCAGGCGAGCTCTTCAGTAAGGCGATGAAATCGAGCGGGGGTGCCTCATAATAATCAATCTCGCCCGCCATCAAGGCGGACAAAGTGGTATTGTCATCAGGGATATAGAGCCATTCAATTCGGTCCAATTTTGCTATCTTACCGCCCGACATATAGTCTGGCGGCTCCGAGCGCGGCACATAACCTGGGTGACGAACATAAACGGCGCGATTACCTGGTTGCCACTCGTCGCGCTTGAACATGAAGGGTCCAGAACCTGTCGGGTCTGTTATTTGTTCGGTTGCTGGAGTTTTTGCCACACGCTCAGGCATGATATACGCAGCCCCATAGGCCTTGCCAAGTGCTTCCAGCACCAAGCCGAATGGTTCCTTGAGCGTCAGACGGAAGCTGCGATCATTGATAACCTCCAATGAAGCCATGACGGAAGCCAGCATTTGCCCCGTCGGATTCCGCGAAGACCAGCGTTTGATACTTGCAACGCAGTCGGCAGCACGCACGGGTTGGTTGTCATGGAATAACAGGTTGGGGCGTAGGGTGAAGGTATAGACCAAACCATTGGGACTGAGCGTATGACTTTCAACCATCTGCGGTTTTGGTTCATACTTCGAGTCAAGCGAATACAACGTGTCATACACGAGGAGCGCGTGACGTCCCGTGATGTACGCAGAAGTCCAGACCGGGTCGAGAATTTTTAAATCGGTGTTGACCACCGCTTTCAATGTCTTTGCTTTGCTGGCTTGCGCCCAACCTCGCATGGCGGGCAAGGTCATCAAAGCCGCAGCCCCAGATCCCATCAGAATTTTCCGTCTGTCAAACATGATGTACGGTCTCCTTATTGATAAAATTGATTATGTACTGGTGATAACTGCTATTTCACAGTAGTTATCCTCCACTTCGGAAGCGTTACCTCTTCAGTAACGTGGTCGAACATGACCTCGACAGGCGCACCCAATTTTGCATTCGCATCGCCTCCAACCAGATTACTGACCATGAGTGGCCCCTCGACCAAACGAATCAGGCAAACATCATAGGGCAATTCATTCTTGAAGCCTGGCCAATAGGCGCGATGGAACTGAACCCAGGATTCCAACGTACCACGCCCACTGACTTGTAGCCAGGATTGCTTATCACTGTTGCACTTTGGGCAAACAGGTGAAGCCGGGAAATGTTGATCGCCACAGTCATCACAGCACTGGATTACGAGCCGCCCTTTTTGCGCATGCTCCCAAAAAGGTCGGGTTAGCGTATCGATTTGCGGCAAAGGCTTTGTGTAGTTGTCCATGATCGTTCCTACTGTCGAGTATAGATAATAGTGCGATTGCAGGGTGTGGCTTGCACATATTGGACAACCCGTGCGTTAGACACCTGTCGTTCACCGCATTCGCCACGAAGTTGTCGCACCGCCTCCACATTCAGTGCCCAGCCTTGCATATAAGAGTTGGATAGGTGCCCCCCGTCGGTGTTGGTTGGCAGCTTGCCGTCCAGACGCAATGTTCCGCCCTCGACAAAGCGCCCAGCCTCGCCACGCGGGCAGAAACCCAGACCTTCTAGGCTAAATAGCACCGTTGGGCTGAAATTGTCGTAACACATTAGTGCATCGACATCGGACTGCGACACTCCGGCCATGCCGTAGGCTTGGCGCCCGATTTCCGCCAGCTCGTCATACCAAAAATCAGCATCGAAGTTGCTGATGGAAGATCGCGTGAATGGATCGCGCGCACCAAAACCGCTAATATGGATTGGAACTTTTTTCGCATCCCGCGCACGCTCAGACGTGGTCAGGATCATGCAAACTGCACCATCATTGATCAGGCAGTAATCAAGAAGCCTCAGCGGGGCAACAATGTAGGGAGCTGCCTCGTGATCGTCGATGCTGATCGGTTTCTTCATTACCGCACCTGGATTTAGCCCAGCATGGTGACGGAAGGCTACTGATACCTCGGCAAGTTGCCGCGTGGTCGTACCATACATCTCCATATGCCGGCGAAACATCATTGCGTGCGACGCTCCAGGTGAAGTAAGACCCCACGGGTCCCATACGGATGGCAACTCGTCTCCACCATAATTGACTCGACGCGATCTACCGATATTTGCATAAAGCAGTGCCACATATTTCGCTTGACCGGTAGCCAGTGCTAGGGTAGCTTCAATGATGCTCATGCCAGACATGCGGCCATGCGGCGGCATGGTGAGCGTCCAGCGTGGGTTGAGCCCCAATACCTCGCCCATTCTGGCATAGTACGGAATGCGGCAGACAAGTAAACCGTCAACCTCATTTTTGTTGATGCCACAATCAGCGATCGCGGCACGGAAAGCTTGGGCGGCAAGACCGTATTCATCAGTTTCTGGAAAGCTGCCATAAGCAGTATTGCCGACGCCGATCACTGCCACTTTGTTGCTTAAATCACCAAGATTGATCACGACATGCTTCCTTTCTTGATAACTTCAGATGTGAGATAGATTTCATCAAGAGCGTATCCTTATGCTAGTTTTTAAATCACATTTTCCGCAGCCAAGCGGGCAATCTCGGCCTCGGACAGGCCGAGAAGCGTAGACAAAACATGTGCGTTATCCTCTCCGTATCCTGGTGCCCCGCGATTGATGGGGCCGCCGACATGGGGGGGAGTGGCGCTGAACTTCATGGGTAACTCAGCCACTGGCCACGTTCCAATTTTGGTGCCCGTGACTTCCGTGAGCCAATTCAGTGCCGCCAACTGAGGATCGAAATCGCAACGGTCTTCCGCTGTCTGGCACACACCGGCTGGTACACCTGCGTTCTGCAAACGCTCCATTGCAGCCCGCGCGTCTTGTGTACGTGTCCAGGCACTCACCGTTTCGTCCAATGCGTCCTGATGCAGCAGCCGCGATTCGAGTGATGCAAAGCGTGGATCCTGTAACCAGTTTGGCTGTCCTGCCGCACTCGCCAATGCAAGCCACTCCGTCTGATCGAAACAGGCGATCGTCAACCAACAGTCCTGCCCCAGGCACGGATAAGCGCCATGCGGCGCAGCAGGCTTGTAGGGGGATCGATTCCCTATCCGGCTCCATATCCGCCCATTGGCCGACCAGTCAAGAACCGGAATGCCTCCCATGAACAGGCCCGACTCGCATTGGGAAGCGTCGATCCATTGTCCCTGTCCCGTGCGATCACGGTGATAAAGCGCGCCGAGAAGTGCCAGTGCATAGCCGTAGGCCCCCATCCAGTCGAGGTAAGAGTAACCCCACCCCGCTGGCATCGCTGGCTCAGGTAAACCCGACATTTCCGACGTGCCGGCAAAAGCTGCTGCCACCGGTCCCACTGTACGCAGTCGCCCATAAGTGCCGTGGCTGCCCATCCCGGATTGCTGGATATAGATAATATCCGGTTTGATCTGTCGCAGTACGTCGTAACCTAAGCCGAGTCGCTGCAGCACGCCAGGAGAAAAACCCTCGGCAACAATATCAGATTGCCGGACCAATTCCTTGGCAATCTCGAGCCCCCGTGGATCGCGAATGTTAAGCGAGAGACCACGCTTTCCGGAGTTTTTGTTATTGAATTGGCCTCCCATATCGGGATCGGTTACGCCTTTTAGCGGAGCAGTTGCTTTACGGCGAGCTTCGCGTCCGCCCACTGGCGCCATGGCTGCCAAACGTGTATCTGGGTTGTCTTTCCATTCGACTTTTAGGCTTTCTGCGCCCAATGCTGCCAAGAATCGCGTACCACCAGCAGAGGCAAGAAACCAAGAAAAATCAAGGATACGAATACCTTGCAGTGGAAATGGCTTGCCGTGCGGCGACAGCTTCTGTGCCATCTGTGTGCGCGGGGTCGCTGGAATCTTGGGATATGGAGCTTCTGCCAGCACGGCTGTCGTATCTTCACCCAAAAGAGGCGGACGACGACCTATCTGCCAGCTTGTCTCGGTACTCAACCACTTGCTGACGGCGTAGCGGAATGAGCGACCGAGCTCTGGGTGTTCAACATCCGCGAAGGTGCCACGGCGCAGCCAATGCTCATCCAGTGCATTTTCGTGCGGTTTACGCAGCGGTGACCAAAGCAAGCCTGCCTCTTGCGCCTCTCGCCAAGGGACATCTTCATAGCGGAAGGAACGAACAAATCGCTGGATGATATCCAGCGTGTGCGCTGTTTCCTCGTCGCCAGGGCCAGATCCCGGTATGCTGCGCGCCCGCAGGTCTGCATCGCTTCCCGGTGGCTTCAAATCACCCTGCATGCCATATTGTTCCAGGAAAGGTACTAGCTTTGCCTTATCGCGTGCGCCAACTCCCCAGCTGATGAACCAGCGTCCATCTTTGGAGTGGCTTATGTTAGGTGTGTGATTGGGTTGTGCGACGGCATGACGACAAGTCAGGCGCCACAGCGGTGCATGTTGCATGACCCAAGACATCAAGTCCAACTCGGTATTTTTAGCCACCGCTTCATGCACGGCGCAGGAAACGTCTTGGCCTTCTCCTGTACGATTACGATGCAGCAGGGCAGCCACGATACCAACCGCCATTTGCTCTCCGGCAATGTTGTAGGCGTGCCAAAGCTGCGGAGCGATCGGTGGCATGTCGTAATGCAGATGCGGGTCGGGGTCGTAGCCGCAATTCATCATCACGCCGCCCAGAGCCAGATGCACCAAGTCCGATCCTTTCCACTTGGCCCACGGACCAGCATCACCAAAAGGGGTGATGCGCGCGGTAATTAGACTTGGGCAGCGACTGGCTAATGCCGCACGGTCTAGTCTTAGTTGTTGGTTAAGTGTTCCGCCGGTACTGTCTAATAATATGGTTGCATTGTCCAGTAATCTAAGTATATTGTCTCGTCCATCCGGTGTTTCAAGATCAAGCACGACCGAACGTTTTCCGCGATTATGATGCCAAAAAAACAGTGAGCGTTCAGGATTTGGAGTGTCGCCAGCAAACGGGCCGATGCGACGGGTTGGGCTACCATGGGGTGGCTCGATTTTAATGACGTCAGCACCCATTCCGGCCAACAAAAGGCCAGCATATTCGCCTAACTCGTCTGCCACCTCAATAATACGAACCCCATGCAGCAGGCCAGGTCCAGTGGCCCCAAGCATGGGGCCAATATCTGATTGCTTGTTTCCCATTAATGCCGTCTCCATGGATGATGTCGGTTCGTCATGCAGGATGGAAATTTACTGCTCGACACGGATGCCCGTATCCCGGATCAGCTTGCCCCAGCGCTGAGTTTCTTCTGCGATGGTGTGGCTGAACTCCTCCGGCGTGCTGCCCACCACTTCCGAGCCATCGGCCGTCAGCACTTGTCGTACCTCGGGTTGTGCCAGAGCCTTGAGCACTTCCTGATTCAGACGGAGCACCACTTCGCGCGGGGTGCCTGCAGGCGCCATCAGTCCGTTCCATGAGTTGGTGTGGTAGCCGGGCAAGCCGGCCTCTTCCACGGTAGGCACGTCAGGCAAAAGTGGCGAGCGCTTGCTTGAGGTGATCGCCAGAGCCTTCAACTGCCCCGCTTTGATGGTCGACACGGCCGACATGGTGTCGAACATCAGGGGAATTTGACCCGCGCGCAGATCAGCCAGCGCCTGCGCGCCGCCTTTGTACGGCACATGGATAAGCTTGATCCCGGCCATAACCTGGAACAGCTCGCCGCTGAGGTGCGTCGAAGTCGCCAACCCGGACGAGCCGTAGGCGATTTTTCCGGGGTTGGCCTTCGCCAAGTCGATCAATTCGCGCAGAGTGTCGACCTTGAGGGATGGATGGGCCACGATGATGTTGGGTGTGGCCGAGAGAAGGGAGATAGGTACGAAGCTGGTTGCGACGTCGTATGGCGTGTCGTGGCGCAGGTTGGGGCCAATGGCCAGCATACCGATGGAACCCAGCAGCAACGTATGGCCATCCGGCGGCGAACTTGCTGCGGCTGTGCCGGCGATGATGCCGCCGGCGCCAGGGCGGTTATCGATCACGATCTGTTGGCCCATGTTCCGGCTCATCGCTTGGGCGACGGCGCGGCCGATAACGTCGGTAGCGCCGCCTGCGGCAAATGGCACCAACAGCTTGATCGGGCGGTCAGGGTAGGCTGCCCGTACCATTCCGGCCGCTACTATCAAGCCGGTCATTGCAAGCACGCTTCTACGGTGGATCACCAGTATGTCTCCTGCTGTTGTTGAACAGGAACTGTGCCGGAAGAGCGCCCGTGGTGTCCAATTTTTTCTGTAGAACAATCGAGCTGATCGATTTGTTTTGTGGATGCTGCCGGCCTGCTGGTCGGCAGGTCAGTCAGATGGTGGGTGCCGAGGCCCGCAGCTGTGTTTGGACGGTTGCAATCAACGCACGTACGGCGGGTGACATCGACTCCGGGTTCCAAATGAAATTGCTTGTGGTTTGCGCGTCTTCATCGTCGAGCGGCACGTAGTGGACCCGTTCGATGTTGGCGCGCTGTAGCGCCGACGGCACGATGGCGATGCCCTCGCCGAACGAGACCAGCATGGCTGCCGTGATCCACTGCCGCACATAAGCTGCTTCGCGTGGGTGGAAGCCGGCCCGGGCGCACATCATCGCCAAGCGCCCGTACCCGCCTGGTAAGTACTCCCGGATGAAGACCACGAAATTTTCCTGAGCCAGCATGGACAGTTTGACCGATGACCGCTGAGCTGCCCAATGATCTTCCGGGACGCAACAAACGAACCGGTCCGGAGCCATCGGAATGCCGGCCAGACCAACCGGGATGAACGGCCCGGTGCTAAAGCTGGCGTCAATCATGCGTCGCTCGAGCGACTGGTACTGTTCCTCCGTGGGCATGTCGCGCAGCTGGATCTGGATATCCGGATGTTCCACACGGAAACGCGCTAGGATTTCTGGCATGCCACGGAACAGCATGGTGCTGGTAAAGCCAAGATGGAGCTTGCCCTGCTTGCCCGCAGCCAAGGCACGTCCAGTATTGTGCGCGGCGTCCGCCTGCGTTAGTACACGCAGTGCCTCGGGCAAAAAGGCCGCGCCGAACGGTGTCAGCCGTACGCTGCGGCTGTCGCGCACAAACAGCCTTGCGCCTAAGTCTTCTTCGAATTGGCGGATGTTGAGCGACAAGGGCGGCTGCGTGATGTGCAGTCGCTTGGCTGCCCTGCCAAAGTGAAGCTCTTCGGCAAGGGCAACGAAGTAACGAAGGTGCCGCAGTTCCATGACTGCCATTATCAGGTTTGCGTCGTTGGCGTTGTAACCACAAGTTTCGGAGCGGATTGATATTCAATGTGCCCGCAACGTCATGGTTGTTGCGTGCCACTCCGTCCTGCGCTTATCAAGTCGTTCATGGCTTGGGAGGGTTTCATGATTGAGCCGCGTGATAGCGTGACCCAATGCGACAATGGACCCGCTAATTCTCCTTCTCTTGCCATGACCGCCACCCCCCTGCGCCTATCCACCACCCAACCTGACTTCGACGCGCGCTTTGCCGAGCGGCTGCATTGGAGCGCGGAGCAGGATGCGGCGATTGAGCAGCGCGTGAAAAGCATTCTGGCCGACGTGCGCGCGCGCGGCGATGCGGCGGTGCTGGAGTACACCGCGCGTTTCGATCAACTGCCCGCCCCCGACATGGCCGCGCTGGAATTCACGCCGGGCGAACT
>Ga0209628_10001681_pt1 | contig 14515 bp, 11 predicted proteins | sample TergutCu122P4_FD_187285 | JGI IMG/M metagenome (GOLD analysis project Ga0209628, IMG submission 187285) | Cubitermes ugandensis P4 segment gut microbial communities from Kakamega Forest, Kenya - Cu122 P4 (SPAdes) (version 2) | ecosystem: Host-associated > Arthropoda: Insects > Digestive system...
CGCAAGCCTTCGCCGCCGCCCCCGGCATCCGCTGCTGCTTGCGCCGCGACCTGCCGCCGGCGCGCCGCCAGGCCGGTCTGGCGCTGGCCGGCGGCTCGCTGCTGCTCGCCCTGCACCACGCCCACACGCTGGAACTGGCCTGGCGCGCCGGCCTGTACGACCTGCGCCAGGCGTTGCTGGCGGCGGCCGCGGCCATCTGCTTCGCGCTGGGCGCGTATGCCTTCGGGGAGGGATAATTCCATTACTATTTCAATGCGATAACCGCGCCCTTCGTCATTCTGCGCGTAGCGAAGCGTAGTCGCAGAATCCAGACGCTGCATGGATTCCGCGACGGAGCGCGCAATGACAGAGCACCTCGATAATTTGTCGTTTGAAGTGGAAATGGAATAATTCGATTTTTACTTCAAAACGACAACAATAGTGCCCGCCGTCATTCTGCGCGTAGCGAAGCGTAGTCGCAGAATCCAGACGTCGCATGGATTCCGCGACTACGCGCGGAATGACGGGCCATCTAAATAATTTAACGCTTGAAGTGGAAATGGAATAAGGCGAGTTTCAAGTCGCCCCTCATCAAACCGGCGGCGCGGATCAGTTCGTCATGCCCGGCGCGGCGTACATGAACAGGACGATCAGCATGGCCAGCAGCACCAGCGCGAGCATCAGTTCGGTCAGCGTGAAGCCCGCCGCGCGGCGGCGCGGAGGGCTGCTGCATGAAATGCTCACTGCCTCAGTTCCCGCCAGGTGGTGGTCAGGACTCTGAAGGCGCGGCCGGCGCCGTCGGGTTTGTCGGGTGGTTTGCGTCTCATTCTTCCCGAACGGCCGCGGCCGTCCTCCGTCTGCGTGACGAAATACGGATCCTCGTCATTCGCATCCCCCTTCCCCATCTTGTCATACGCAACCCTCATGAGGCTGCCCACTCCGCCCAGGTAGAGACCCGCCACAGGCCCGTGCTCCTCGGTGCCGATATCGAAAAAGCCCCACGTGAATCCGCCGCCGGTTTCGGGATTGAAAGCCATCGTCCAGCCGGTTTGCCGGCCGGGGTTGCATGCCTGGGCGTCGATTACCGGCGGCTCGGCGGTATTCACCATGATGGCCCCTTCGATCATCGCCGGGTTGTAGATGATCTGCTCGCCGCTGCCGGCGCTCAGATTGACGTACCAGCCGTATTGCTTCTTGGCGGCGCAGGATGCCAGATCGGCCCAACACACCGCCTGGTCGGCGGGCAGGGAGCGGGTGGTGGCGGAAGTCTGGGTCATCGTTTGCGAGAGCAAGGCGTTCAGTCCGACGGTCGGCGCCGTGGCAAGCCTCGCCAAAGGCCCGCCGGCGGGCCAATCCCAGTCCCAGATGCCGTAAAACGCCTGCTGGCCGGCGGCATAGGTGGCGCTGCCGCTGCCGCCCGCCGGCGTCAGGCGGCCCGTGCCGAAATACACCATCATCCGCTTCACGCTGCCGGTCTTCACCGGCAGCACGACGGGGGCGGTGCTGATGGGCTGCGTGCCGGGCGTCGAGAACAGCGGGGTCGGATTGCTGCCGTGGCCGTATGAGGAGGGCGCCCAATTGTCGGCATCGGCGGCGGTCAGGTCGAAGCGCCAGACATTGCCCTGAATGTCGCCGCCATATACGTAATCGACGACGCCGTCGCCATCCGCATCGAGCGCCGTGATTTCGACGATGCCGTTGGCGGTGGAGGCGGAGGCGCCCGTTTTGGTATCGAGAAACCTGAAGCTCACCGCGCCGTTCACCTTGTCGACCAGCCCGATATAGAGGCCGGCGCTGTAGGCGCCGCCGTTTTTGCGCTGCGTGCAGTTGCCGCTGTTGTCGGGCATGCCGTTGCCGAAAAGGATGGCCCACTGGCCGTTGTGCAGGCGCGCGACGAGCGGCTTGCCGACGGTGCAGTTGAGGCGGTTGAGTTGCGCGGCGCTGGCCGTCCAGTCGCCCATGACCAGGTTGGCGGCCTTGCTTTCCGCGAAATTGCCCGGCTCGGTGATGTCGAGCGCGTAGATTTCCTGCCCCGCCGAGCCGACGCCGCCGACCAGCCAGGTATGCCATTGGTTGCCGTAAAACAGATCGCCGACGCCGGGCGTGGCGTCCACCACGTACTTGTGCGAATACAGGGGCTGAGCGACTTGGCTGGCATATTTCAGGAGTTGCCCGGAAGGCATGAAGCCCAGCACCTCCAGCCCGTCGTTGCCCGCCGAATCCGGGGTGGCGTCGGCCCCGCCGGTGCGAAAGCCATGCAGGAAACCGTCGTTGCTGCCCGCGTAAACCACCGGCCGGCGCGTCGCGCCGGCAGCCACGTAGGCGCTGTGCGGCGTTTCGGGCGAGGCTGTGCCGGGAAAGACCTCCGGGTAAGCGCCGGCTTTCGGCGGGCCGACCCAGGTCGGGCTGGAGTTGATGATGTCGCCCAATACGCCGGTGCGGGCGCGCAGACTGCCTGGCGACGATCCCCACAACTGTTCGGTCGAGCGGTTGCCGCGCAGCCAGCTCAGCACATTGGCGCTCAGGGCGCTGGCGCCCGGCGAAGCGGCCCGGAAGGCAACGCCCAGCCCGCTGGCCGGATCGCTCGTCAACAGCACGCGGCTGTTGCCGGTGGCGTCGCCGCCGGGCAGCGGCAAGGGCGATGCGTTGCCCGCGGCATTGGTCGTGCCGCTGCCTTTTCCGGTCGAAGCGCAGGCGCCGCCGGTCAGCATGCAATTGGCATCCCAGGCCGGAACGCTGGCAAGGGCGAGCGTCGAATCCGCCTTGACCACCAGCGGCACGGCGCGCACCGTGCCCGTCCATTCATCCGCCAGATAGCTGGCGAAATAGATCTGCGAACCGACCTGCACCTGGCTGGATACCGTGTTGCCGCCCGCGCTGCTGTTGGAGGCGGCCGGCGTGACCTGGAAACAGGTGATTTCGTGAATATTGTGGCTGCCGCCCGTGCCGGCGGTGAAGCCGAAGCGGAAAGAGTCCGGCACCGGGCCGTTGTCATTGGTGATCGGATGATTGACCAGCACCGGCTGATAATCGCCATTGTTGTAGCTGAAGGAAAAATTCAGCAGCCTGCCCGGCGAAATGGAAAGCTTGTAGGTAATGGGCCAGACCTCCGCATTGACGACAGGCTTGGTGACGGCCTGGGTCATAGGCTGGCCCTTGCCGTCCAGCTTGGGCTTGCCATCGGCATCCAGCGCCGGCTCGACGACCGGGTTGCCCTTGGCGTCCAGCACCGCCACCGTGCCGACCCTGGGCTTGCCGGAATTGGAGGCGATCTTCTGGGTGTTCGGCAGCACCTTGTAGCCGTTGGCAATGGCCTTGTAATTGTAGGGAATGGAGGCCGTGGTGGTGCCGCTTGCGTTGGTGGCATACGTCCCGGTTTTGCATGCCGCCTGCACCTTGGCCATATTCACCGCGCCGGAGTAATAGGCCGAATTTTTCGCTTGCAGCCATGCCCAGGTCGTGTTGCCGGCCCCGCGCAGGCCGATGCGGTTCGGCTGATATTGTCCCGTCCCCCACGGATTGGCCGTGGTGGCGGCAATGCCGGTATTGGTGTTGTCAGCGGAGTTGAGGAAATTGCCCCACTCGTCGATTCCCAGGCCCAGATAGGCGTTGGTCATGCCCTGGTAGGCGCTGGTGTTGGCATTCGCGCAACTGTAGCCCATGGAACCGCCCGAACCACCCACGGTGGTCGGCATGGGGGCGCTGCCATCGGTCAGCATGAAGACGATGCCATCGGCGCCCTGGCCCGCCGGTCCGTCCCTGGAACCGTTGTAGGTATAGGTGGTGAAAGTGATCTGGATGCCCTGATTGGTGGGAAAAGTGAAGTTGGAAAGAATGCCGCCGACCTGATAAGTCGCGGCCGGCGTCAGGCGCAGCGCGCCGTGGCCGGCCGGATCGCTCACCGCCGAACATTTGGGGATGCCGCCATAGGCGCCGCCCTGGCCCGGAGCATCGGCGCTGGCCGTCATGCAGGCGTAGCCCAATGCCTTCCAGTCCAGTTGCGTGGTGCGCCCGGAAAAGTTTTCCGCATATTTCGTTTCGGCATTGGCCGCGCCCAGGACGAGCAGGCCGCAGGCAAGACATGCCGATTTGTGGGCAAATCCGGGATTCATGAGCTTCTCCTAGGGCGGATGCCGGGGGCGGCAAATGGCGTGCAGCCTTGGCGACGCGCGGGGGGCGGGGCAGGGCGTGCCCGGATTCGACCCGTGATGGCGTCGGCGCGAGCGCCGATCTGTCCATGCCTGGCTCCCTTGCGATAGTTGGCTGGCAATGAAAGTAAGTTTGGTAAAAATCTTACTTTCTTGACAATTATCACAGATTTTTTATATATCGTGGGATCGCAGCCGAAAAATCTCCCCGCGCGGGGCGAGTTCCGGCCCGCCGGCTCGTTTCGCCGGGTCAGGTCGGTGATGCCGGTTCGCGCTCAAGACGCAAGGAAAGGCCCCCGGAACCCGTCATTTCCGCGCAAGCGGGAATCCATTCGGCGGTGCAAGACGCGAGGTTATTCGATTTTTACTTCAAGACAACAACAATAGTGCCCGTCGTCATTCTGCGCGTAGCGAAGCGTAGTCGCAGAATCCACAAGGTGTATGGATGCTGCGACTGCGCGCAGCATGACGTGGCAAGATGTTCAATACTTAGAGCATTTCTCGTTCAGGTATTTACGTATCGCCCGCTCCATCGTCATTCCGCGACTTCGCGCGGAATGACGTAATCACGGACTGTTCATGACTGAACCGAAACCGCTCTAATTGCCGGTTCCATAGTAGATTCCCGCTTGCGCGGGAAGGGCGGTTTCCTGGGCGTTTTCTTGTCGTTTGAAGTGGAAACGGAATCAAGCGCCAAATCGAATCAGTTCATCCGCCAGCACTCTGCCGCGGTGGCGCCAGTGCCGGTGACGGCGCGCACCGAAAGCTGGTTGAGGGTGAAATTGCCGCATTTGTCGCTGGCCTGGGTCGTTCCGGCGACGGGCGTGGCGACGAGGGTATAGGCGGTCGCCGTCGGGGTCGCGTTGAAGCTCACGGTGTAGAAGCGTTCCGGCGAAGCGCCGGGATACACGTCGGTGGCGCCGGCGCCCAGCGTCGCGCCGGCATAGGAGTGGTTCTGGCTGAAATAGCGTTCCATTGCCGCGGCGGCTTCCATCAGGGCGCGGCTGGCGTCGGCGCGGCGGGCGCGGCGGACGCTGTCCATGTAGGAGGGGTAGGCGATGCCCGCCAGTATGGCGATGATGGCGACGACGACCATCATCTCGACCAGGGTGAAGCCGCGTGTTTCAGCGCGCATGGCCGCCTGCTCCGGCCTGGACCGGGCGGCCGGCGTCGCGTTTCGAGGCTTCCGGCGGCGGCTTTGGCGCTTGCGGCGCCCTGGGCGGCGCCGGGCGCGCCGTCCTCTGCGCGGGCGGCGGTTTCGCCGCGCCATCCCCTGTCTGCATCGGGCTGGTGAAGGCGTGGGCCGCGGCGGCGGCGCACAGCAGGGCGCCGAGCAGCATTAGTCGTGTTTTTTGCATCGTCGTTGCCTCTATCGAATTTCCCGCCAGGAGCGGCTCTTGCTCGCCGATCCGCCGGGAGGGTCGCACTTCCATTCGGGTGTTCCGGTGCTGGTGTTCATGATGACGACGCCGCCCTTGCAGCCGGGGGGCGGCTCTCCTTGCGGCGGGGGGCCGCCAAGAATCAGCGGCGAGGACGGCCCGCCGGCGATGGCGACGCCGGATGCCGGAACATTCGCGCCGTCCAGGGTCAGGAAATCCGCCGCGTCGAAGGCGCCGTCGCCATTGGTGTCGAACGAGGAATCGGCCGTTCGCCCTCCGCTAATGGCGTCGAGTTCCATTTCCCAGCCCGTTGCGCCGCTGCTGCATGGGTCCGGGGAGGGAATCGTCGTGGTGAATATGATGCGCCCGCGATCCAGTTTCGGGGCGGTGATCGCGCGCTCCAGCGCAGTCGGCAGATCGAGGTACCAGCCTTTGTGCGCCGTGGCGCCGGGCGTGGCCGCCGTCCACTGCGGCGCATTGGCGCTGGTGATGCGCCAGTTCTTGCCGCCGGCGCTCACTTGCGCGTCGACGGTCTGCTGCAGCAGGCTGGCGCGCCCGCCGCTCACGGCGCCGCCGTTATCCCAGATGGCATAGAAGCTGTTGCCCGTGGCAAGCGTGTTGTCGCCGCTTTCGATGCTCTTGCCGGTGCCGAAATAGACCATGTAGCCGCCCTTCGGGTGCTTGCCGACGATGGGCTTCGCCGTGATGGCCTGAATCTGCCCGCTGCCCGATCTGGCGGTGAACAGCGGAAGGCCGCCGTAGGCCACGGACCAGGCGGCCGAACTGGCGTCGGTCAGGTCGAATTTCCAGAGATTGCCGTTGAGATCGCCGGCGTAGGCATAATCCGCGACGGCGTCGCCGTCGATGTCGACGACATAGGGCGAGGACAGGCCGTTGGGCTTGCCGGCGGCGTTCATGCCGCTGCCGGTGTCGAATTTCTTCAACAGCACGCCGGTTTCGAGATTGACGACATAGAGCGCGGCATTGCCCGTGGCGCTGACCGCGCCGTCGGCGGCGAAATTGTTGTAGCCGTTGCCAAAAATGGCCACCCAGCCGGCGCGCGTCTTGACGATGGTCGGCTCGCTGAAGCTGTAGCCCATGTCCGCGTCGTAGTTGACGGTGGTCGACGTGACGCCGGTCTGGCGGTCGGTGAATTCCCACAGCACGCGGTTTTGCACGGCGATCGACGGGTCGGCCGGGGCGGTGATGTCCAGCGCGTAGATGCCCTGGCCGCCCGCGTTCAGGCCGCCGACCAGAATGGTGCGCCAGGCCGCCACGCCGCCGGTGAGCGGCGTCTTGATGTAGGCGTCGGCGGCGAAGGGCGAGCCGTCCACGTAGAAGCGGTGGCTGTAATCCTGCCGCGCCAGTTGGCTCAGGTTGGCAAACGCCTGCGACGGCACGTAGGCGAAAGTCTCGACGCCGGTCGTCGCGTTGAAGCCGTGCAGCATGCCGTCGTTGGCGCCGACATAGAGCATCGGCGTGCGCGTCGCGTTGTTTCTGACGAAAACGCTGTAGGGGGCGGACTCGATGCTGTCGCGGTAGCTCATCGGCGGCTTGCCGACATAGACGGGCGCCGAATTGACGATGTCGCCCAGCTTGCTCACCGTCCGGGGGCGGAATTGAGCGGCTCCGGCGCCCTCTTTCGAGCCGTCGCCGGCGATGTAATCGAGCAGCGTGGAATCGTTGTCGAGCGCGCTCCTTTGCGCCGCGTCGAGGTAGCTCCACGAGAAGGGGATGCCGCCCTTGTTCGCCGGGCTGTAGGTGGCGATGTGGTTCTTGCGCGTCGAGAAGGCCGGCAGTTGGGCGCCCGCCTCCCAGTTCCCGGAACTCGCCAGCGCGCCGCCCGCCATCGAGATGGCGAGCAGGCTGCCCCGCCAGTCGGTCGAATCGAACTTGGCCTGGTAGATGACGGTGCCCGCGGTGACCCTGCCCATGTTGGCCGTCAAGGCCGAGGCGGCGCCGGAGCGGGCCAGGATGTTGGAAAAAACCCCGCTCAGGGCCGTGACGAGGGTGGCGGGATTGTTGGCGAAATAGGCCGCGCCCGTTCCGCCGGCCGCGGCGATGCCGTCGAGTTGCGCCGGATTGGCGCCATAGGGCAGCGCAAAACCGATCATGTAGGTATCGACCGCGGCCGCGCTGGCGCGCAGCGCCGCCGCGTTCGCGACCACCTCGGCCAAGCCGGCGGCCGGATTCGCCACCGCCGCGCCCGCGGCCGTGGTCGAAGGCAGGCCGTCGGTCAGGAATACCACGAAATTCTTGTTGCACGACTGCGGCAATGGCGCAAGACCGGCCACATTGCCCTGGGCTGCGCCAAAGGAGGCATTGCGGCCATTGAAGTAGTCGTTCGCCGTATTCAGGGTGCCCGCCATCGGGGTTTCCCCGGCGTTCTGCAAGGGAAACGCGGCATTGGTCGGCTGGTTGTCGGCGAACTGCGACACCGCGAGTTTGTTCAGCAGCCGGGTTCTCTGCGCGGCATCGACCGGGGCGATCGGAACATGCAGATAGCCGAGCCCGGGAGAGCCATTGGCGAACCAGGTCGGCCCGACATATTCGCTGACCATCCACCGGCCAAAGTCGGTAATGCCCTGGGCTACGTCCGAGTCGGTGGGGTAGAAAAAATAGCAGGTGATGGCGCCGGCAGGCAGGTTAGGACAGTTCAGCGCCGCTCCTGGACCAGCGCCGGCAGCCCAGGTGGTCATATTCCTGTTGAACACTACCCTGCCAGGCACCGCGGTCACGCCGGTATTCGGGATCTCGGCGCCGATCAGCGCATCGTCGTTGGTATCCGTTTTGCCATCCAGCACGTAATAGGAATTCCACGGGCCCCAAGGATCGACTATGGCGTTGGCGCCCCCGGAAAAACCATCCGGGTTGCCTGGGGTTGGCCTCGCGTCGGCGGTAGGTGAGTAATACAACTGACTGCCCCCGGCGTCATTGTTATATTCCGGCAGCGCCACGTTGTAGTAAATGAAGTTGGCGGGATTCCACGGGTTGGGTTTGCGGAAGCGCTTGGTCTGGGAAGCGCGCGAGCCGGCAAAGGCGGGATTGTAATTGGCCGGATCGAAACTGGCGTCATAGGTCGAATCCCACACATGACGAGCGACTACCCCGCTTTGCTGATACGCCATCAGGCCGATGTTCGTTTGCAGGCCGAAGGTGCCGATGAGGGTCATGGCGGCCTGGCGGGCGATCTCGGATTTGCTGTCGGGGCTGGCGCTGCCGACCGCGTGGCCGTCCGCCGCCTCGTCCATGCTGTTGGAATTATCCATGACCAGCAGCACGTTCGGCTTGACGTTGATCGACATGAACAGCGGCAGGTCGGAGAGCGCCATCGGAACCGGGGCCACCTGGGCGCTGCCCTGGCTGGCCAGGGCGATGCCGAGCAAGGCGCCGATGCAGGATTTCAGCCGGAAGTTGGGGCGCATGAGTCCTCTCCTTGACATGACGGGTATCAGTTTTCGACCAGGCTTTGCAGCACGACCCTGGCGGCGGGCGCGCCGCTGGCGTTTTCGATGCGGCCAAAGCCGACGGCGGTGACGCGATAGGCATGGCGCTTGCCGCCGCTCCCGTCGACCTCGTAACCCGCTCCGCCCGATGCCAGACCGCCCCCGCCGCCATCGCCGACGGGGCCGAGATACTCGATGACATAGCGCGGCTGGCGCAGCGGGTCGGGCAGCGCGGCGGCGCTGGTGACCGCGCCGTAGGTCTTGCTGGTCGCGCTGGCGCTCGCCGCGCCTTGCCAGGCGTTATCGGCGGAGGCCAGTTTCACCCAGACGGAAACGCCGTCGGCGCTGGGCAGGCACAGGCCGTTGGCGCAGTCGGCGGCAAAGAGGGAGGCGTCGCCGTAGCCCGACGCCGCGATGTCGGCTTCGGCGTCGCGCAGCGCCGCTTCGGCGGACTGGAAGGCGAGATTCTGGTCCTGCGTGTTGGTCGCCATGCGCGTTCCGGTGATGACGCCGCGCATGGCGACGACCGCCAGCAGACTGAGCACGACCAGGAAGATCATCGCCGTCAATAGCGAGAAGCCGGCCTGCCGCGCGCAGCCGCGAGAGGGGCGGGAGGGGGTGAAGGGATTCATTGGTTGCGCAGCGAAAAGATGGCGGTGTATTCGCGGTAGATGCGGCGGTCGCCGGCGGCTGGCGTGATGGTGGCGCCGTTGAAGGTGTAGGCGTTCGAGCCGGTGCTTTTGGCGCCGGAATCCGGCAGGGTCGCCAGCAGCAGGCGCACCTGCACGGCCTTGACCTGCGTCCAGTCGGTGATGGCGGTGGGCGCCAGGTAGCCGTTGATGCTGCCGTCGCCGTCCGTGTCGACAGCGAAGCGGAAGGCGAGGCGCTCGACGCCGCCCACCAGTTCGCGCGCGCTGAGGCCGCCGCCGACCTCGGTGGTGGTGTTCCACAGCGAGCGCCCCTTGTCGGCATTGCTGGCCGGGGCGACGTAGTAGGCGTTGGCGACCAGCGGCACGATCAGCGCGCCGGGGTTCAGGGTGTAGGAGGCCGACCCGGATCCCCCGTTGGCGCAGGCGTCGCCCAGGGCGGCGCTGCAATTGAGGGTCGCGCCGTGCACGATGGTCTGCGTGCTGCCGCCCCCGGCGCTGCCGCCCGTCTTGATGAACAGGCTGTTGAGCTGACAATCGGTGACCAGCAGGGTTTCGCCGTTGGCGAAGGCATGCCTGCCGGTGGTGATCGTGGCCGAGGCGGGGTCGTCGCTGACGACGGTGGTCTCGCGCGACGAGTCGATGCCGATCAGCGTCAGCGCATCGCTGTTCGCCACCGAGTTGGCGAAGCGGCTATCGGTCGCGCTGAGGCTGTAGCCGCGCACCGGATTGCCGATGTCATTCCACCAGTCGGTAAACGCGCCCCGGCGCGTGTCGCCGACGATCGCTCCATCAGAACCCCGGCAGCCGTCGAAACGGGCCTGGCGGATGCCGTTGCCGATCCAGGCGAAGGCGGTGCGGGCGTTTTCGTCCATGATCGTGGCGGAATGGGTGACGACGAAAACATTCCGGGCGGCGATATACACGCCGGCGACGGCGGCGACCAGAAACAGGCCGATGGCCAGCGAAATCATCAGTTCGACCAGCGTCAGGCCGGTCTGGCCGCGCGCGCGCAGAAGGCGCGAGGCTTTCATGGCCGCACCCGAAGCGAGTAACTCTGCTCCTGCTGCCCCGCCGGCAAGCGCGGATTGAGCCAGTTGACGGTGATGTCGAAGGCGTCGTCGCTGCGCTTGACCGAGCCTGTGCCGCTGGCCAGCGATGCCGCCAGTTCTTTCGACCATTCGCAGTAATCCAGGGCCGCGATCTCGGCCGGGTTGCAACCGGTGGTGCAGACGCCGCAGGCGGCGGCGACGCTGCCTTCCAGATCGTCGTAATCGCCCGCCGCGACGCCGGCCGGATTGAGGCGGATGCGGTCGGCAAAGGAATAGATCCGTTCCGTCGAAATGGTGCGCGCATAAGATTCCCAGGCCAGCGACGTGCTCCTGGCCAGCAGCGCGGCCAGGCCGAGCAGGCCGAAAGCCAGCACGGCGGTGGTGACGAGAACCTCGACCAGCGAAAGACCCAGCGCGCCGGCAGGCATCCCGCCGGCCCGCCAACCAACATTCATGAACATGCCGCCCCCCGGCTCGTTTCGGTGCGCCCCGTAACGGAGAGGCTGACCAGGCGTCCGACATTGCCCGTCCGGTCGTCGCACACCCTGAGCGCGCCGGCGTTCTGCGCCTGCCCCGTCGGCCTGAACTGGATGAAATTCCCGCCGCCGAAATCGGTCGTCGCGGCAGCCGCGATCTGCAGGCTGGCGTTGGTGAAGGGGGCGTACTTCAGAATCTCGTCCTGCCCGCCGGTGACCCCGCCATCCCCCGCCACGTCGGCAAAAACCAGCAGCCCCGCCTGCCAGCCGCCGCCGCAGGCGCTGCCGTTGGCGCTGGGACAAACGCTGACCGGCAGCCGCCGCGTCACGGCCTCGGAACGCGCATAGCCCAGCACCGTCTGAATTTCGCTGCTGACCGTAAACAGCCGCGAGTTCTTGACGAAATCCACGAAGGACGGAATGCCGATGCCCAACACGATGGCCAGCACCGCCAGGGTGACCATCAGTTCGATCAGGGTGACGCCGGCCGCTCGCCAGCGGCCATGCGAGGCCTGGCGAGGAACGGATGAGCACGGGTCTGCACACATATCGGCTTCCCTTGAATGTCCAGGCAATGGCAAAAAAACCAAAAAATTTCTGCGTTTTGATGATTATCACAGATTTTGGATTTTTTCAAACAATGAGCTTCGTTGACTATATCTGCATATTTCCGCATTTTTTTCATAACCAGACGACCGGATTAAAACGTCATGCCAACGGTCATTTCCGCCGCCTGAGCCGCTTGCGGTGGCGGCGCGGCGATGGCGTCGGATGATCGGCGCAATGCGCTGCGCTTATTGGCGCCCTACGGCGCCGGCGTCAATTTCACGGCCCGAAATACCTCACGATGTCTTGACGTTGTCTGGCATCCTTGTCAGGATGCTCCCATGAGCATGCACGCCATCCGCACCGAAAAGCTTGACCTTCGCCTGACGGCTCAGGCCAAGCACACCCTGGTCGCCGCCGCTCGGGCGCAGCGTCGCTCGCTGAGCGAGTTCGTGCTGGAAAGCGCGCTCGTCCGGGCCGAGGAAGCCCTTGCCGACCGCCGCGTATTCCAGCTTCCCCCTGAAAAGTGGGAAGCCTTCGTTGCCGCCCTGGATGCTCCGCCGCGCGACCTGCCCCGTCTGCGCGAGCTTCTGCGAGAGCCGGGCGTCTTTTCGGGCGACGAGGGGGCGTGACCGGTTTTCGGATCGAAAAGCTCCACCGCCGTCACGCGGTGGAAACTTTCGATTGCGGCGAGGAGGCGCTGAACCGTTTTCTCGTTCGCTTTGCCCTCGCCAACCAGATGGCGAACGCTTCGCAGACCTATGTCGGCCTTGCTGATGACCACGGCGCAAGCGCAAGCCCCGGCCTTCAGGCCGGGGTCAAGCGAGCCAAGCGTGATTTCGGCGCCGGAGGCGCCCCAAACTCGTGGCGAGGAAGCTCCGGGCTTCAGCCCGGAGTGACTCACGAAATCATTGGCTTTCATACGCTCGTCGTCGGCGAGGCGCGCCATGAGGAAGCGCCCGAACGCCTGACCAAGGGTCTTGCGCTGCACCCCGTGCCGGTCATGTTGTTGGCCCGGCTCGGCGTCAGCGTGCGGCGGCAAGGCTGCGGAATCGGCGCGGGGCTGTTGCGGGACGCCATTCTGCGTACTTTGCAGGTGGCCGACATTGCCGGCGTTCGCGCGCTCGCGGTGCATGCCAAGAATGAAGGAGCGCGCTCCTTCTACGAGCGTTTCGACTTTCTCCCCTCGCCCACCGATCCGCTGCACCTGTTCGCGCTCATCAAGGATCTGCGCAAGCTGCCGGCTTGAGCGGGGAGTTATCATCGCGCGCTTTCGCAACCTTTGCCCGAATCATGAAACCCGACACCTCGCCGACCATTTACCTGAAGGACTATACCCCGCCCGCCTGGCTGATCGACACGGTCGATCTCGATTTCGACATTGGCGGCGAGGCCACCGTGGTGACCGCCACGCTGGCGGTGCGGCGTAATCCGGGGGTGGCCGCGCAGCCGCTGGCGCTCGATGGCGAGGAACTGGAGACGCTGGCGGTTCGCTTGAACGGCCAGCCGGCGGATCATGAATTGACGCCAACCACGCTGACCCTCGCCAATACGCCCGAACAATTCAGCTTGCAGACCGTGGTGCGCATCCATCCCGACCGCAATACCCGGCTGTCCGGCCTTTACCGTTCGCGCGACGGCTATTTCACGCAATGCGAGGCCCAGGGCTTTCGGCGCATCACCTGGTTTCTCGACCGGCCGGATGTGATGTCCGCCTACACGGTGACGCTACATGCCGAGCGGGCGCGCTTTCCGGTTCTGCTGGCCAATGGCAACCCGGTCGCCGCCGGCGAGGAGGCGGACGGACGGCACTGGGCGAAGTGGCAAGACCCATTCCGCAAGCCGGCCTACCTGTTCGCCATCGTCGCGGGCAGGCTCGATGTGCTGCGCGATACCTTCCGCACGGCTTCCGGGCGCGAGGTACAGCTTGCCATTTACGTCGAGCCGGGCAAGCTCGACCAGTGCGCGCACGCGATGGCGGCGCTGAAAAAGTCGATGCGCTGGGACGAGGAGCGCTTCGGTCTGGAATGCGATCTCGACCATTACATGATTGTCGCGGTCGGCGATTTCAACATGGGGGCGATGGAGAACAAGGGCCTCAACATCTTCAATACCAAGTACGTGCTGGCTCGGCCTGATGTCGCTACCGACGCTGATTTCGAGAATATCGACCGCGTCGTCGCCCACGAGTATTTCCACAACTGGACCGGCAATCGCGTGACTTGCCGCGACTGGTTCCAGTTGTCCTTGAAGGAAGGGCTGACCGTGTTCCGCGACCAGGAGTTCGGCGCTGACCTGCACGATCGCCAGATTGCCCGCATCCGCGAGGTGCGGGGCCTGCGCGCCGCGCAGTTTCCCGAGGACGCCGGGCCGATGGCGCATCCGGTGCGCCCGTCTTCGTACATCGAAATCAACAATTTCTACACCGCCACCGTTTACGAAAAGGGCGCCGAGGTCATCCGCATGATCCAGACGCTGATTGGCCGCGACGCCTTCCGCGCCGGCATGGACGAGTATTTCCGCCGCCACGATGGGCAGGCGGTGACCTGCGAGGATTTCGTCGCCGCGATGGCCGCAGCCTCCTCTTTCGATTTCAGCCAATTCATGCGCTGGTACCGCGAGCCGGGAACGCCGCGCGTCGAAACCGTCGGCGTCTGGGATGCCGGGCGACGCGCCTATACGCTGAGTTGTACGCAATCCAATCCCCGCGCCAGCGACGATGCGCCCTATCTGATCCCGATCCGCGTCGCGCTCTTTGACGCCGATGGCAGCCTCTTGCCGGGCAGCGAGCGCCTGCTGACCCTGCGTGACACGATGCAATCCTTTGTTTTTGAAGGCATCT
>Ga0209628_10001682_pt1 | contig 14513 bp, 14 predicted proteins | sample TergutCu122P4_FD_187285 | JGI IMG/M metagenome (GOLD analysis project Ga0209628, IMG submission 187285) | Cubitermes ugandensis P4 segment gut microbial communities from Kakamega Forest, Kenya - Cu122 P4 (SPAdes) (version 2) | ecosystem: Host-associated > Arthropoda: Insects > Digestive system...
TAGAAATAACACTCAGAAGTGATAAAAAAACAGATTTTAAGCCATTGCCAAAACGCTGGGTGGTAGAAAGAAGTTTAGCGTGGTTTAATGGTTATCGCAGATTATCAAAGGATTACGAAAAATTAACCGAAACATCCGAAGCAATGATAATGATAACATTTATATGTTTGATGCTCAATAACAAAATATTTAATTAAAATTTAAACAGACTCTATTGTTCTAAAATCTGAACGAAAAATGCAGGTATATTCTGATAATCAACTTGTTAAAACATATAAAATTGCGTTGGGCAGAAACCCGATTGGTGCAAAAGAATTTGAAGGCGATAAAAAAACACCCGAAGGAATTTTTAAAATAAATTTCAAAAGTGAAAGTGTCAGTTATCACAAAAAACTCGGAATTTCTTACCCCAAAAAAGAGAATATTGAATACGCAAAACAATTTGGGAAATCGGCAGGCGGCGATGTTTTAATTCACGGCTTGCACAAAAAATTAAAATTTACAGAAAAATTTCATCGTTGGAAAGATTGGACTTTTGGCTGTATCGCATTGACAAACAACGAAATAGACGAACTTTACAAAGCCGTTGAAATCGGAACAATAATCGAAATAAAACCTTAAAATAACTAAAAAAATATGAAACAACTCATTAAACGTAACACGTTTAAGTACGATAACGAAAACACTGTACAATTTAAAAGTGTATTGCATTAAAAAAATATTTCTAAAAACGTGTTACGTTTGAAAGTCGCAGTAGCCGTTGTGTTTGTAGAACGCAAAGTCCCGAATGAACGACAATATGAATAACCCCGTATGTAGTGAAATGGAATGCGGGGAACGAACAAAAACCTGATTTTTACTTGATAAAAAAAATAATTAAAAATAAAAAATATGGTGGAATATTTAGTAATTTGCTCTTTAATAGGGCTTGTAATCAGTTTTTTTTATAAAGGTATTTTTCACAAAATCATTGCTTTTGGCTTAGTTATACCAATATTACTTGCATTTGTACTTTGGGCAATACTTGAAAGCATTATTGATTATGAGATTTTTGTTGTAATAGACGAGGTTCTTGTTACAATAATCTTTTGTAGCACTATGATAATGGCAATTTTAACAATGATTTATGGGTTTAAAGAATTGAAACACAATAAATTAAAACAAATTAGCATTATTTGTTTTGGTTTTTGGTTTTTTATTGAATTTATTTTTAAATTTATGTACTTGCCATTTGTAAACTATTTTGTAATTGCAATTATTTTATCTTTTATTGCTTATATAATCAGTTTAATTATTGATAAAAAACATTTTACAAAAGAAATAAGTTTTATGATTATTTGGTTAGGTTATACTCTTCAACTTTTACAAAATCTTAAAAATTTGTTTAAATAAACTTTTAATTCTTAATTAAAAACAAAATGAATAACAAAAAAATATTAATTCTTGGAGCGGCGGAAAGCGGTGTTGGTGCGGCGGTATTGGCGCAAAAACAGGGCTTTGAGGTATTTGTATCTGATAACGGAAAAATCAAAGACAATTACCGAAAAATGCTTATTGAGAAAAAAATACCTTTTGAAGAAGGTACGCACGAGGGTGCAGCAAAGTTAATAGCCCCCCTAAATCCCCCCTTGCGGGGGGACTTAGCGCAATCTTCAAATGTTGCACTTCCACAAAGTCCCCCAGAGGGGGATTTAGGGGGCTTAGAAATTATCAAAAGTCCTGTGATACCCGACAATGTTCCGTTGCTTGTAAATGCGCGTGAAAAAGGTATTCCGATTATTTCGGAAATTGAATTTGCGGGGCGTTATACCGATGCAAAAAAAATCTGCATCACGGGCAGCAACGGCAAAACCACAACCGCAATGCTAACATATCACATTCTCAAAAACGCAGGACTGAATGTCAGTTTGGCGGGCAATGTGGGTAAAAGTTTTGCGTTGCAGGTGGCGGAAGAAAATTTTAAGTATTACGTCCTCGAAATCAGCAGTTTCCAACTTGACGGAATGTACGATTTCAGAGCCAATGTCGCAATTATCACCAACATCACGCCCGACCATTTGGACAGGTATGATAACAATTTTCAGAATTACGTCAATTCAAAATTCCGTATTCTGCAAAACCAAACAAAAGACGATTATTTTATCTTCTGGAGCGGCGATGAAACGATTATTACAGAGATTTCACAAAGATATATCAGAGCAAAAAAATTGCCTTTCAGTTTGGAAAAAACCACTGACTACGAAATAACATTTACAAACGTAGATTCAAAAATTCAAAAATCAGAAGAAAATTTTGCTTTTACCGAAGACAATTTTTTAAAAATTTTAAAAATAGAAAAACAACAACCAAAAACCAAATCAACAAATCAACAAATCAACAAATCAACAACAACCGACAACCAAAAACCAAATCAACAAATCAACAACAACCAACAAACAAATCAACCATATATGACAATGGAACTTGAAAATATCGCCATTAAAGGTGTTCATAACCTTTACAATTCGATGGCGGCAGGACTTGCGGCGCAAGTGGTAAATATTCAAAGCGATAAAATTCGCCGTGCGCTCGAAACTTTTGACGGCGTTGAGCATCGAATGGAATACGTTGCTTCTGTGCGCGGCGTGCGCTACATCAACGACTCAAAAGCGACTAACGTAAATTCCACGTGGTACGCTCTTGAAAGTATGCAAACGCCTGTGGTACTGATACTTGGCGGCGAGGACAAAGGCAATGATTACGCCGAAATTGCTGACCTTGTGCGTAAAAAAGTGCGTACTTTGATTTTCCTCGGCAAAGACAACGAAAAATTGAAAAAGTTTTTTGCCAATTTTGAGAACAAAGAACAAGGAACAAAGAACAAAGACAGTTTATCAGCAACCAACAACAAAATTAAGATTATTGAAACAAAATCAATGCAAGAAGCCGTTGATGCTGCTTATGAAGTTGCCAAACACGGCGACACGGTTCTGCTTTCGCCATGTTGCGCAAGTTTCGACCTATTCAAGGACTACGAAGACAGAGGCAGGCAGTTTAAAGAATGTGTAATAAAATTATAATTTTTGGGTAAAAGGTTAAAGGTAAAAGGTGAAAGGCGTAGGGGCGTATTGCATACGCCCACAACGAAACAACCCGTCATTTCGACCGAAAGGAGAAATCACATGAAAATAAAAAATCATTCCGTTAGGAATAAAATGCTCGGTAGAAAAGCAACACAGCCACAGGACGCATTCCTTCGGAATGCACCTTGCTACCAACAATTTCTCTACCAAGCGACACATTCCTAACGGAATGTAAAGAGCAGAAAACCAAACCTGATTTTTACCTGATTTTCAAACAAAAACAACCTGAGTAACAGGCAAAGACACACTTAAAAAACCTGATTACCTGATTAAAAAATTTTTTTTTAACCAATTATAATTAACAAAATGAAAAAATCAATTTCAATATTTATGCTTGCTTTATTTCTGTTTTCTTGTGGAAATAGAAGCAATAATTATCAGGTTGCGAATGAAAATATGCAACTTAAAGAAGACGGAATTTATAACGATTCTAATCTGCTGATGCTTTTTAATGAACCTATTTTAAACAAAAATTTATCGTCTGAAACATATAGGTTTATTTATTTACGGACTTTTCATAATCCGATTATTGTGAGATTGGAAAAAGATGATAAAGGTAAAGTTAAAATTTATTGGAAAATTACTGATGGAGCGGGGGGGTATGACTTTGGAAAAATGTTTGTTAATGAAACAAAAATATTGTCAATAAAAAAATGGAAAGAGTTTGAAAAATTGGTTTATAAAAAAAAATTTTGGACAATGAGTTCTCTTGATAATGAAATGCCGCCAGAAGATGGCTCAACTTGGTTGATAGAGGGGAAAAAACAAGGAAAATATCATATTGTAAAACGTTGGGGTGGAGGAAAGATTGAAGTATTAGGAAAAAAATTATTAGAATTAACAGATATAAAATTTGATGATGAAAATAGTATTTATTAAAAAAATAAATCAGGTAATCAGGTAGCGTAAGAGTTTAATTTTCTGTTACTTAGGTTGTTTTGTAAAAAATCAGGTAAAAATCAGGTTTTAGTTTTCTACAAACAAAAAAATATGTTAAAAGATAAAGAAATAGATGGCAAAAAAGCGCATTTTGAAAACAAAGTTTATAAAGTTGGCAGAATTCGTTATAACAGTTGGGCAACTGCTGTATTAAAGGCGTGCAATATTGTTATTTTTGAGCGTGAATTGGTGCATATACACAATTATCACGGCAAAGAGTTGGAACTTTTGGGCTTGAATGCTCTTGATTTTGTAAAATATGTAACAGGGAATTTTAATGCTGTTTATAAAGGTACGGGTAGTTCTCTATTGTTGGTGGTAAAGCACGCTGAATTGTCGAAAGTTGCAGCGATTGAGTTGATAATTTCAGAGAAAAAAGAAAATTATCAAATAAAAACAGCCCTTCCAATGAAAACAGAACGGCTGTCATCTAAAAAATTGTTATGCACTAACATCGCAAATTAGCGTTAAGGTTTACCTACCCCCTTAATTTCTTACCGTTTTCGTAGTAAAAGGTAGGACTACGAGAAAAAGCAAATCGAAATAAACAATTTTAGACCGCAAAGATAATATGATTTTTTTAATTAAACAAATTTTTATAACAATTATAACAAAACAATTAATCATTAATCACTAACCATTAATAATTAAAATAAAATGGAAAATTTTTTAAAACGTTATTTTAAAGGCGATTACGTTATTTGGGTAATTTATCTTTTACTCGTAATGGTCTCAATTTTAGCACTTTACAGTGCGTCATCACCACTGATAGTAGATGATTCAAATGCTTTTGTAAATCACATCATCTTTCTGTTTTTGGGCTTTATTGCATTGATAGCAGTATATTTATCAAAAAGAAATTATGTAAAATTTGCTGCGTGGGGGCTTCTTATCTTTGCATTTGTTATGCAAATTGTGGCATATACTTCGTTAGGGAGTGCAGACCACAGGCGTATCTCTTTTTTTGGCATATTTGATATTCAGCCGTCAGAGATTATAAAATTTGCGCTGATTGTCATCACTGCCTATTTTATAGACAGGTTTCAAAATCCCGATTATTTGCAAAAAAGATTCAAATTATTTTTTGCAATAATTTGGCTGCCATTGCTGTTTATTATTCCTTCAAATTTATCAACGGGCATTATTATTATACTTCCAATAGTTTTAATGATGATGATTGGGTCGATTTCTTGGAAAAAAATTGGTTATTTTATCGGTGTTCCTGCTTTGATTATCGGTGTATTTTGTTCTATTGCGCTGATGATTCCCAGAGAAACATACGAAAAATATGAGAGTCGAGACGCAGAACTATCGGTTACAAAAGTTGTGGTAAATGTTCTTGCGGTGCCGCGTGTGCATACTTGGAAAAACAGATTTGGGGTCTATGCTGACAATAATCCGTTGAACCGCTCTCAGGCAGAAATTAGAAAAGACGAGCAGGCAGAATACTCCGAATGTGCCATCTATGACGGGCGCGACCCAAAATTGCCGGGCAACAGTTTTTGGCGAAATCAAATACCGCAAGGGTGGTCTGACTATATTTTTTCAATTATTGTGGAAGAATCTGGCATTTACGGCGCAATTTTAATAATTTTACTCTTTGTTTGGCTGCTTTGGAGGGCGGGTGTGCTGGTAAAAAAATGCGAAACGGTATATTCTGCCATCGTTATTGTTGGGGTGGCAACGGCGATTGTTTTTCAGGCACTTGTACATATAGGCGTTTGTACTCGGCTTTTCCCCGCTACGGGACAGCCATTGCCGCTAATTAGCAAAGGCGGAACATCAATTTTGGTAATAAGCGCATTTTTTGGACTTTTACTCAGAATGTCGTGTGAAGTTGAGGAGAAGAGCCAAGAACCAAGTGCCAAGAACCAAGACGAAGAAACGGTTGCTGAGCGAAGTCGAAGCACGGAAAAAGAGATTGTTAAAAATGAAATTTCGGAAGAAAAATCAGATGAAATTATTGAAATATTCGAAAATGATGAAATTGCAGAAACAACGGAGATTGCAATTAATTAAGAATGTAGAATTAAGAATTTTTGGGTAAAAGGAAAGGGTGAAAGGAGTATTGCATACGTCTACAATGAAGAATAAAAAATAACAGCAACTTACCAACTTACTAACTTACTAACTTACTAACTTACTAACTAAAATTATGAACTTCCTAATTAGCGGCGGTGGTACCGGTGGACATATTTTTCCTGCGATAAGCATTGCTAATGCGTTGCGCAAAATTCAACCCGATTGTCAGATACTTTTTATCGGGGCGAATGGTCGTTTGGAGATGCAGAAAGTGCCGCAGGCGGGCTACGAAATTGTTGGACTTGACGTAATGGGCTTTGAAAGAAAGCAAGTATGGAAAAATTTTTCTGTAATTTTCACTTTTTTGAAAAGTTATTTTAAAGCGAAAAAGATTGTGAAAAATTTTGCACCTGACGTTGCAATTGGCGTTGGCGGCTATGTTTCCGGCGCAGCAATGTGGGCGGCAAGTGCGCTGAAAGTGCCTGTTTTGTTGCAGGAACAAAATTCATTTGCCGGCGTTACAAATAGATTTTTGGCAAAAAAAGCATCAAAAATTTGCGTTGCCTACAACGGAATGGAAAAATTTTTCCCAAACGAAAAAATTATCTTTACAGGAAACCCAGTTAGAGAGTTAAGAGTTAAGAGTGAAGAGTTAAGAGTTGCGTATGAGCATTTTGGACTTTCGCCTGATAAAAAAACGCTTTTAATTATCGGCGGAAGTTTGGGCGCAAAAACAATAAACGAAAGCGTTTTGAAAATGAAGAATGAAGAATGTAAAATTAAGAATGAATTAAACAATCTGCAAATTATTTGGCAGACAGGGAAAAATTACATTGATAAAATAAATGAAGAGATAAAAATGAAAAATGAAGAATACAATGAGATTACAGATAATTCTTCGTTCTTAATTCTTAATTCTTCATTTATTTCTTCATTTATAGAGAGAATGGACTATGCCTACGCCATTGCCGACCTTGTGATTTCTCGTGCTGGTGCGAGTACGATTTCGGAACTTTGTTTGTTGGAAAAGCCGTCAATTCTTGTGCCATCGCCGAATGTTGCGGAAAATCATCAATTTCACAATGCAAACGCTTTGGCAACAAAAAATGCAGCAATTTTAATTGAAGATAAAGATGCCGTTGAAAATCTTGTAACTGCGGCAATTAACACAATTTTTGATGATAAAAAATTAACCGAATTAAGCAAAAACATCTCAAAACTCGCTGTAAAAAACTCTTCGGAAATGATAGCAGAAGAGGCTATAAAGTTAATGAATAATTAAGAATTAAAAAAAATTTTTAATTGTTAATTGTTAATTATTTTACCCCTACTTTGATACAAAATTTAACAAAATTTGCCCCTGCAATGAAACAAATATCAAAATATTTTGTATATTTGCTTTGACTTTTTGCCATTTGAATTGAATTTTTGTCCTGCTTTTTAATGTTGTACTATTTTTATGGAAGAAAAAAATAAGTTAAAAGTTAAACGTGTTACGTTTGGGAGAAAAAAAATTAGTATTTCAAAAATTTTGAGTAATTTTACGAGTTGCATTGAGTAAATTTTAAAAATATGATTAAACGTGTTGATTTACAGAAAATTACGGTATTAAAAATTATAATTATTAACTATATTATGAAAAAGTCCTTTTTTCTTATTTTCGCAACAATTATGTTGCTTGGCTGCTCAAATTTTTCTGAAAAAAGAGCAGTAACAATGTGTGATATGGTAGCGACAGAAGAAGCACCATCTGCAGACGAATCTTATCTTGCTGACAAAAATTCGCCTGTTAATAATCAACCGATTATCAACAAAAAAATTATTAAAAGCGGTTCGATTGATATTCAATCGGAAGATGTGCAAAAATCACGCAAAGAGTTGGAAATTATTTTTAATAATACAAAATCGTATGTTCAAAATGAAAGTTTTAACAACTACGCCAACCGTGAAACATATAATTTGACAGTCAGAGTGCCAAATCAATATTTTGACACATTAGTTAATTCTTTGAGTAACAAAGGAATAGGAATTATTCGCAGTAAATCAATTTCTACAAAAGATGTTACCGAAGAGTACTACGACACCGAAATTCGCCTGAAAAACAAGGAGTTATATTTGGCAAAATATCGTGATTTTCTTTCACAGGCAAAAAAAATATCTGATATGCTTGAAATTCAAGAGAAAATTCGCAATATGGAAGAGGAAATCGAAAGCGCAAAAGGCAAATTGCGTTTTATTGACGACAAAGTGAATTTCAGCACGTTAGATATTAGCATTTACAGGGAAAAACCCAATATCACAAGTACAACAGAACTTGGTTTTTTCGGTCGTCTTTGGGAATCTGTTGTTAATGGCTGGAATATACTTGCAGATATTTTCTTCGGAATTTTGTCAGCGTGGTCAGTTATTTTGATTATCGGTTTAATAATTTGGGGTATTATCAAAATCATAAGAGTACGTAAAAACAGGAAAGAGTTAAGAACTAAGAACTAAAAACTAAAAGTTAAAAACTAAAAGTTGAAACACGCTGTCATTTTGACCAACACGTCATTCCGAACGATAGTGAGGAATCGCGTGTCAATAGCAGGGCATTAAACCTGTTAAGTTTCAATAACTTAACAGGTTTAGTAAACAAAAAAAATCATTAATCATTAACAAAAAAAATGTACAAAAACTATTATTTTCTCGGAATTGGCGGAATTGGAATGAGTGCGATTGCACGATATTTCAAGAGCAAGGGTTTTGTTGTGGCGGGTTACGACCGCGTGCGCAGCGAACTTTGCGCCGAACTCGAAAACGAAGGCATTGACATTCATTACGAAGATTCGGTAGATTTTATTCCTCAAAATTTCAAAGAACCTTCCGATACTTTGGTAATTTATACACCTGCCATTCCGCAGGAACATTCTGAATATCAATATTTTAAGCAAAATAATTTTAAAATTCTCAAACGTGCCGAAATTTTGGGGCAAATCACCAAAACAGAGCGCGGACTTTGCATTGCAGGCACTCACGGCAAAACCACCATTTCTACAATGACAGCGCATCTTTTCAAGCAGAGTTCGCTTGATTGCAGCGCATTTTTGGGCGGAATTTCGCTGAATTACGATACAAATTTGTTATTAGCCGACCAGCACCCCACCCCGACCCTCCCCGCAGGGGAGGGAGAGAGCCAAGTTTCTAATTTTGAGCAAAATACAGAAATAACAGATTTCAACTTTTACAATAAAAAACAGGGCGACTGCAACCTCACAAATTTGCAGAAAAATTCAAATGTTGCACACTCCATCCCCCGCGGGGAGGGTCGGGGTGGGGTGTCTGATTTTGTGGTTATCGAAGCAGACGAATACGACCGTTCGTTTCATCAACTTACGCCCTATATGGCAGTGATTTCTGCTACCGATGCCGACCATTTGGACATCTATCATACTCATAATGAGTACGTTGCGGCGTTTGAAAAATTTACTTCGCTAATTGTTGAAGGCGGCGCACTTGTTTATAAAAAAGGAATTACGCTGCAACCAAAAGTGCAAAAAAATGTGCGGGTTTTCACTTATGATGTAGCAGAAAAAGCAGATTTCTACGCCGACAATATCAAAATCGGCAACGGCGAGTTGCGCTTTGATTTCAATTTTCCAAACGGAAAAATCGTTGATGTTTTGCTTGGCGTGCCAATTTTGATAAACGTGGAAAATGCTGTTGCGGCAATGGCTTTGGCTTGGCTCAACGGAATGACCGAAGAGGAAATAAAGCGTGGAATTGCCTCATTCAAAGGTATCAAACGCAGATTTGAAAAACATCTTGATACTCCAAAAATTTATATTGACGACTATGCGCACCACCCGCAAGAGTTGGCGCAGAGCATAAAGTCGGTGAAAAAACTTTATGCCGACAAAAAAGTTATGGGCGTTTTTCAGCCGCATCTGTACAGCCGCACACAGGACTTTTACAAGGAATTTGCAATGGCATTGAATTTGCTCGATGAGGTTGTTTTGGTAGAGATTTACCCTGCACGCGAATTACCGATTGATGGTGTAACTTCGGAACTCATTTATAATCAGATAGATAACCCAAACAAAACGCTCACAACAAAAGCGGAATTAACAAAAGTCCTTGCTGAAAAATACAACGATTTTGATGTTCTTATCACGCTCGGTGCAGGAGATATTGATACTATTATTCCGCAGATAGTTGAGCAATTAACAATTAATAATTAAGAGTTATGAAAAAGTTTTTATTGATAAATATTTTGATAATCAACACTTTATTTATTTCTGCACAAATTGATACACTAAAAGGAAAAGTTATTGATTGCGAAACAAAAGAAGCATTAATTAATGTTGATATTATGATTAAAGTTATTAGTAAAAACGAATATATTGGTGCACTTACCGATATAGATGGAAATTTTGAATTGTATTATAAAAAGGAAAATCAAAAAAAGGATACTATTAAAATTTCTTATCTTGGTTATTATGATGAAATATATGTAATAGAGTACAATAAAAAAAATATCAATAAAAATATAGAAATTTGTTTAAGAGAAAGAGAGGATTGGCTTAGAGAGCCACCATTTAAAGAACCAAAATTAAGTAATATAAAACCAATTTATTCATCAAAAAAAACTAAAAAATGGAAGAAAAATTCAAAAACATTTACTTACCCAAAATATTAACCATTAACCATTAACCATTAACCACTAAATAACAATGAAACTCAAAATTATTCTCATAACTCTTTTAGTATCAGCCGTTTGCGTTGGACTGTTATTGACATTTTCATTTGAAAAAGATAATTCAAATGAGATTTGCAAGCAACTTGTAATCAAGATTGAATCAATCGGCGAAAAAAATTATGTAACCAAAGATATGGTTGTTAATCTGCTGAATAGCAATAAATTAAACCCCGAAACAAAAAAAAGGGCGGAGATTGATTTGGTTAAAATCCGCGAAATAATAGAAAAAAGTTTTGCGGTAAAAGAGGCAAAATGCTATCTCACAAAGGACAATAAATTTAAGATTGACATTGTGCAGCGCAAGCCGTTTTTTAAGGTTGTGGGCAACAAGACCTATTATGTTGAAGATGACGATAATAAACGTACAATTTTCACCACTGCGCCCGATTTCAACGCCGATGTGCCGATTGTTAAAGGAAATTTTCCCGACAGCATCACACAAAAAGAAATCTTTGATTTTATTAAGTTTTTGAAAAATGATAAGTTTTTTTCAGAAAATGTTAAGGAAATTGATGTTGAAAACGATTGTGTAAAATTTATTTTACAAAACAAAAAACAAACAATTATAATTGAAAAACTAAAAGACAACAACGGCATTTACAATTATAAACCCAAATTTGAGCGGCTAAAAGATTTTTATGAAAAAGTTGCCGATTGGGAAAAATATAAAGAAATTGATTTAAGATTTAATAAACAGGTTGTTTGCAGATGAAAGTTATAATCTCACTTTGCAAAAAAAAATGCTTGATGAAAATTTAGCCGAAAAATATACAATGGAATACATTTATACTTCAGCATGATACTTCAACCGTTCTACTTTTTATGAAAATTTCCGCAAAACATTCCAAATGCCCCCTTTGAAATATCATAAAATGAAAAATGCTTAAAGTACATTATCATAACTGCCCGTTTTTTGTATTCGTACAAGTTTATGCTGATTATCAAATAATTATTAAAATTTTTTATATATATATTCTTTAATAATCCACCTATTATTTTATATTTTAAAACAACCGTACATATAAAATTTTGTACGGTTATTTTTTGTCTGTACTTTTGCAGCATTCATTTTTTCGTCATATAAATAAATATAGTTTATTGAAGAATATTACTTGTGAAAGTCGTATTCTTTTTCTTTAAATTAAATTTTGAATAAAATGGTTAAGAAATTATTTTTATTTTATAAAACCACAGTTCAAACAACATAAACAATAATTTTATTTACGAATATTCGTAATCATTCGTAGATGAAAAATATTTGTTTTCTGTATAGTTTAATTTTTTTATTTTTTACCACAAAGTTAGCAAAGATTTTTCCTTCGGCTTTTCAAGCCACAAATTTCCATATATGGAATGCTGCTTTTTATTATTGCAAAAATTATAAACTAAAAGATTACAAAAAATGATAACTTTTTTGTACCTTTGCAGTCAATTTTTAAAATATAAATTTTATTAAAAAACAGTTATAAATCATTGATTATGAATGTAGTACGAAAAGACATTGACAACTGTAATGCTATTATTTCCGTTGAGGTATCAAAGGAAGATTACAGTGAAAAGGTTGAAAAATCACTAAAAGATTATCGCAAAAAAGCAAGTATGCCCGGCTTTCGTCCCGGAATGGTGCCTGCGGGATTAATAAAAAAAATGTACGGAAAATCCATTTTGGCAGAGGAATTGAATAAAATCTTTTCTGATGCTTTGTATAATTATGTAAAAGACAACAAAATCAATATGTTGGGAGAGCCGTTAGCAAACGAGACAGAACAGGAAGAGTTGAATTTTGATGAACAGGAAAATTTTGTGTTCAAATTTGACATCGGTTTTGTACCAGAATTTGCTGTTGAGTTTGATAAAAAAGATAAATTGCCATACTATGAAATCGAAATCACAAAAGAGATGGAAGACAAACAAATTAAAATGCACCAATCTCAATTTGGAAAATATGTGCCGGTAGATAAAAGCAGCGAAGAAAATCTGTTTAGCGGTGATATTTTGGAAATCGGCGAGGGCGAGTTTAAAGTGCTTGATGCAAAACTTACACCAAAATATATGAAAGATGAGGCGCAAAAAGCATTGTTTGTAGGCAAAAAAGCAGGCGATGTGATTATTTTTAATCCCGTAACCGCTTTTGAAAATAAATATGAAATTTCTTCGCTTTTGAATGTTGGAAAAGAGAATATTCAAAATTATAATCGTGATTTTCAATATGTTATAAAAGAAATTACAAAACATCAAGAGGCAGAATTAAATCAGGAACTTTTTGATAAAGTTCTCGGAAAAGATGCTGTGAAAGACGAAAAAGAGTTCCGCACAAAAATAAAAGAGGGTTTAGCAAATTCGTATATTGCCGACAGTGATTATAAATTTGTGATTGATGTTAAAGAACATTTTTTGAAAAAAATTGCTAATGTAGAGTTTCCTGTGGAGTTTCTAAAACGATGGCTGTTGGCATCAAACAAAAAAATGACTCAGGAAACGATTGAAAAAGAGTTTGACAAAATGCTTGATTATCTCAAATGGGATTTGATAAAAAAACAAATTGCAGATAAAAATTCTTTGAAAATTGAAGAAAACGATGTTTTGGATGCAGCCAAAAAAGTTGCTAAAATTCAATTTGCGCAGTACGGAATGAACAATATGCCTGACGAAATGGTAGAAAATTATGCACAAGAGATGTTGAAAAAAGAGGAAAATCAGGGCGATTTCTACGAAAGAGCATTAGAAAGCAAAGTTATTGTGCTGATAAAAGAACAGGTTGCAATTAGTAATAAAAAGGTCTCGTTAGAAGAATTTAACAGTTTTTTTAATTAAAACTAAAAGTTAAAAGTTAAGAACTAAAAAATAAAAACTAAGAATTAATACTAAATTGAAGCATTATTCATTCTATTATTAAAAATATATTAATGTTATAACAATAATTATTGGTATTAAATATAAATTAGTTTGGTATAACTGAACTCTTAGTTATAAACACTTAACTAAAAAAATGACTATCTTTCTTGAAAATATGGAGTTTCACGCTTTTCACGGAATTTATCCCGATGAAAAGAAAAACGGCAACAAATTTTCCGTTGATTTGGAGTTTAAAGCCGATTTGCAGCGTGCCGCCAAAACAGATGATATTGACGACACTATAAATTATGAACTGATTTACAACATTATACAACAGGAGATGAATATTGCATCAAATCTTTTAGAAAATGTTGCAAACCGAATTTACAAAGCAGTAAAAGAACATTTCCCAAAAATTTTAACTTTAAAAGTAAAAGTTACCAAATACAACCCGCCACTAAACGGAAAAGTGCAAAAGGTATCGGTATTGGCAGAGTAAAAAAGTAAATGGTAAAAGTCGAAATAGATTTTTACCCTTTTCCCTTCGCCATTTTTAAAAATTTATCGTTACGCCGACCAATAAATTTGCTCCCATAGAATGGTAGCCGTACCACGTTTGATAATTCAGTTTCGGAGCAAGTGCCAAAACATTATTTGCCTGAACAAAAAGCGAAATATTTTTCTTGATATTATACCCAAAACCGAGATTAAGGTCAAAAGTGGCAGGGAGAATAATTGGAGGTAATGTGTTATTTATATCCCTCATTGCTTTCATTTTTGATTTGAAATAGAAATTAACATTACCAAAGAATTTTTTACCTATTTTAAAATCACTACCGGCATTAATCTCAAAAGCAGGT
>Ga0209628_10001683_pt1 | contig 14513 bp, 9 predicted proteins | sample TergutCu122P4_FD_187285 | JGI IMG/M metagenome (GOLD analysis project Ga0209628, IMG submission 187285) | Cubitermes ugandensis P4 segment gut microbial communities from Kakamega Forest, Kenya - Cu122 P4 (SPAdes) (version 2) | ecosystem: Host-associated > Arthropoda: Insects > Digestive system >...
CAATCATACGTGGTATGGCTTGTCTTACGATAATTTTGCATAGTATACCATTTTTACTCGGCAAAATTACGAAATATACTAAAGTCTTCGCCTAAAGGCGAGGGATTTACCCCCAGATGGTGACATTTAAATTATCAGGCAAATGTCAGTTTATTTATTTGCTACACAAGTGTTTTTTTTACTTTGCATCTTAAAATGAAAACTAATATCTCTAAATATAATTTGGAAGTAATTTTTTGTTTTTTTTCATTGATACAACCAAGAAAAACTGATTGTAGTAACTACTTCTCTTTTAATCCATTTTTAACTTTTTAAATTTAAACCGTTTTGGAGTGTCTCCGAGTCGTTTTTTTCGGTTTTCTTCGTATTCCGAAAATGTTCCTTCAAAGAAAAAAACCTGTGCTTCTCCTTCAAAGGCAAGGATGTGCGTAGCTAAACGGTCTAAAAACCATCGGTCGTGCGAGATGATAACGGCACAACCGGCAAAGTTTTCCAATCCTTCTTCCAATGCACGTAAGGTATTGACATCAATGTCGTTGGTTGGCTCGTCAAGTAGCAGGACATTGGCTTCTGAACGCAGTGTCAGAGCCAAGTGCATACGGTTTCTTTCTCCGCCGGACAGAACGCCGGATTTTTTGCTTTGGTCTGTACCGCTAAAGTTGAAACGCGACACGTATGCTCTGGAATTCATCATCCGTCCTCCCAAATACATATTTTCGTTGCCTTCGGAGATTACTTCCCATACTGTTTTTTCAGGGTCTATAACTTCGTGTTGCTGGTCAATGTAGCCGATTTTTACTGTTTCACCTATTTTAAAAGCGCCGTTATCAGGTTTTTCTTGTCCCATCATCATCCGGAAAAGGGTCGTTTTACCTGCTCCATTAGGACCGATGATGCCGACAATGCTTGCCGGCGGCAGACTGAACGAGAGATTTTCAAAAAGTACCTTGTTTCCAAACGATTTAGTGATATTTTGTGCTTCAATGACATTATTCCCCAGTCGCGGTCCGTTGGGAATATAAATTTCCAAGCGTTCCTCTTTTTGTTTGCTGTCTTCGTTCAACAGTTTGTCGTAGGCGCTCAAACGCGCTTTAGACTTGGCATGACGTGCCTTTGGTGCCATACGTACCCATTCCAATTCGCGCTCCAATGTTTTACGCCTCTTGCTTTCCGACTTTTCTTCCATCGCTAAACGGTTCGATTTCTGTTCCAACCACGAAGTGTAGTTCCCTTTCCATGGGATGCCTTCACCACGGTCGAGTTCCAAAATCCAACCAGCCACATTATCAAGAAAATAGCGGTCGTGTGTAACGGCAATAACGGTACCTTTATATTGTTGTAAAAAATGTTCTAACCACTGGATAGATTCGGCATCCAAATGGTTGGTTGGTTCGTCCAAAAGCAGCACATCAGGTTCTTTCAGCAACAAACGGCATAATGCCACGCGGCGACGCTCACCTCCCGACAGGTTTTTTACCAAAGCATCTTCAGGCGGACATTGCAAGGCATCCATCGCACGTGCTAATTTGCTATCCAAATCCCATGCGTTGTGATGCTCCAACAGTTCTGTTAATTCGCCCTGTCGTTCAATAAGACGATTCATCTCGTCGTCGTCCATAGGATCGGCAAATTTGTTGTTCACCGATTCATACTCTTTCAACAAATCAACAACTTCCTGAACACCTTCCTGAACAATCTCAATGACCGTTTTACTGTCATCCAACTGAGGCTCCTGTTCCAACATCCCTATACTGTAACCGGCAGAAAAAACAACTTCGCCTTCAATCGCCTGGTCTCGACCTGCAATGATACGGAGCAACGTTGACTTCCCAGAACCGTTTAAACCGATGATGCCAATCTTGGCACCATAAAAAAATGAAAGATAAATATTGTTTAAAATCTTCTTACCTGAGGGCAACGCCTTGTTGACCCCTACCATTGAAAAAATAATCTTCTCGTCGGACATAATTTCTTAATTAATTATAATTCGGCAAATATACGATTTTTTGCAGTAAAATATATTCACATCTCAATTCGTTATCTTTGCACAATAATTTTATTACAATAACATCATTTATGGAACAGCAAATAAAACCACATCGTCCGAGTTGGGATGAATATTTTATGGAGATAGCACGCACAGTGGCGCAACGTGCAACTTGCGACAGAGGAAAAAGCGGGTGCGTCATCGTTCGTGACCGGCAGATTTTAGTAAGCGGTTATGTCGGTTCACCCAAGGGACTGCCCCATTGTGATGACGTAGGACATCTTTACAAAAAAGTGATTCACGATGACGGAACCGTTACCAATCACTGTATGCGCACCGTTCATGCCGAACAGAATGCGATATGTCAAGCCGCCAAACTCGGTATCTCGTTGAACGATGCCACCTTATATTGTAAAATGACGCCCTGCCGCACTTGTGCCATGCTGATTATTAACTGCGGTATTCGACGGGTTGTTTGCGAAAAGAAATACCATGCCGGAGCCGAATCGGAAGAGATGTTTCGCACAGCAGGAGTAGAAATAGAGTTTTTTGACGAGAGTGTGGAACAGTATGAGAAGCAATAAAAAAAAATGTTTGAAATAGAAAAAATGTATCTTTGCCACAAGTTTAAATATAAAAGTATATGACGGTAGTAAGTAGTAATGAGTTTATTAGAAATCAAGATAAATATTTTGATTTAGCTATGGATGAGAATATAATGATAGAAAGAGGCGGCAATATGTTTCATCTGACATACAGTCCGGTGGAAATATCAAATATGCCGGAACAACAGATTTTAAAACCGGATGATGATTATTACAGAGTTTTATCATCGGGAGAGTTTCGGGGAAAATTAGCCGTAGTCTTGGAAAATATAGATAAAAAATACGCAAACAAATGAATGTGATACTCTTACTTGAGGTACTACAATATTTGTAAAATTATAATTATGAACAACCTGAAAATATTAACAGTAGTTATTATAACCCTTTTCTGCGGATTCTTTTCCCAGGCCCAGCAGACGGAAATATACCAAGACCCGCAACGTATGTTTAACGATGCGGTGGATTTGTACGAGCGTAAAGTGTATGCTTCGGCGCAAGAGATGTTCGGACGGATTTTGGAACAATCGAGTTTGGTGGTAGAGTTGCAATCCGAGTCGGCGTTTTATTATGCTGCCTCGTCGTATTTTTTGGGCAATGAAGATGCGTTGGAAAAGTTGATTCGTTTTACCGAAATACACGGCGCCAGTCGTCATTTGAATGATGCGTGGTTTTTTATCAGTGCCATTTTATTTTCCGAAAAAAAATACAAACAGGCTGCGGCGTATTACGACAAAGTTGACCCTGACCTTTTAGCGCCGGAACTTCTTCCTCAATACTATTTCAACTTGGGATATGTGATGATGCAACAGGAACAGTATAAAGCCGCTATCGAAAACTTTAACAGGATTACACGCAACGACCCCGTTTATTATGAACGGGCAGTATTTTACAAGGCTTTTATCTTTTATCAAACTGAAAAATATCAGGATGCCTTACCTCTGTTTACCTCGTTGAAAAACAGCAAGGAGTTTTCGGGCAGCGTTCCCATTTATATACTTGATATTCATCATCGTATCGGTGATTATTCGACCGTTGCAAAAGAAGGAGCAGCCATTTACAACGCAACATCCAAAGACAAACAGCCGCAAATTGCAGCCGTCATCGCCGACGCTTTCTTTAAAATCGAAGACTACGAAAATGCCAAAAAATATTTGGACATTTACAAAAAGAGCAACAAAAAAATGTCGCGAACACAAAACTACCAGATGGCTTATCTCACTTTTTTAGACGCTCAATACGCCGAAGCCATACGCCTCTTTACCGCTATTGCCACCGCTAACGATGTCATAACCCAAAGTTCTTACTACCACATAGCCCTTTCGCAACTGAAATCAGACAAGAAAAAAGATGCCCAGAAAAACTTTTATTTAGCATATCAAATGGATTTCGACGCTAAAATAAAAGAAGACGCCCTCTTTAACTATGCTAAACTCACCTACGACCTATCCTACGACCCTTATAAAGAAGCATTTAAGGCGCTCCGAGAATTTTTAGAAAACTATCCTACATCCCATCGAATCGAAGAGGCAAATCAATACATTGTCAATCTGGCAGTTTCAACTAAAAACTATACCGATGCCATCGCCGCTTTAGAACTGATTACCAACAAAACACCCGAAATACGCGCTGCACAACAACGATTAAAATATATGTACGCCGTTGACCTTTTTACACAAAAACGCTTTGTACAGGCAATCGAATGGTTTGAAAAAGCAATGGAAAGCGACGCCGTAAAAAATATGGCAGCCGAATCGTGCTATTGGATTGCCGAATCGTATTACCGTATGAATCGTTTCCCCGAAGCAAAACGACAGTATCAGAAGTTTGCCGCTATGAAAGAAGCGTCTTCGTTGCCTTATTTCAAAGAAATAGCATATAATCTGGGATATATCGCCATCAATCAAGGCGATTATTCCGAAGCGCAAACACAGTTTCAAACTGCCATAGCGCAAAGACAAAATATGCCGGAAAATATGCTGCAGGATGCGTACATACGTTTAGCCGACTGTTATTACATCAACCGCTCTTTTGCTAAAGCACTTGATTATTATACACAGGCTATTGAATACAGCACCATCAACGCCGATTATGCCATGTATCAAAAAGCAATGTGCTACGGCGCTCAAAAACAGTTTCAAGACAAAATAACACAACTTAACTCGCTGATAGCCACCTATCCGACCTCAACGTTACATCGCGATGCTGTGTATGAAATCGGCATCACCCTTTTATTGCTTGAACGTGAAAAGGAAGCGTTGACCTATTTCGACAAAATTATCAAAAACTACCCTCGCTCAACCATTGCTGTTAAGTCCATGTTGAGAAAAGGGCAAACGCTCTACAATACGGGCGACAGCGAAAGTGCGCTGACGATACTGAAACAGGTCGTTGCCGAATATCCCAATACTCCGCAGTCGCAGGAGGCATTGGTAATTATTAAAAATATCTATGTGGATATGAACAAACCCGATGCGTATATAAAATATGCCTCCGGCGTTCCATCCGCCCATATTTCTTCCGACGAAAAAGAGACCATGCTTTTTAACGGAGCCGAACAGTTATATTTGGAAAATAAAAAACGAGAAGCCGAAACTGCCTTAAAAGCATTTCTGGAGCAATACCCGCAAGGAGTTTACAGCAATACCGCCCGCTGGTATTATGCCGATTGTATGATGTCTGCCCAACAATACGATGCCGCTTTGCAGGAATATGAAACACTGATTCAAAACGACAAAACCGACTACGGTAAAAAATCCGTCCTGATTTCCGCCGGAATATATCAACGGAAACAGAACTTTGAAAAAGCATTGTCGCGCTACCAAGCAGCATTTACAACAGCAGATAACGAACAGGAAAAAACAGAGATTTTGGTCGGCATCATGCGCTGCCATGAACATCTCAAAGACATAAAACGGTTGAAAATTGCATCGGCGGAGGTGTTACAAATCGCCAATCTTCCCACGGAAATTGCAGCAGAAGCCCACCTGAACTTAGCCCGTGTCGCCATTGAACTGAAAGATTATACCGAAGCCGAAAAAGAGTACAACATCGTGAAAAATACCGCTACCGGAGCCGCCATAGCAGAAGCACGATATCACTTAGCCCTGATGCTTTACAGAAAAAAACAATATGACCAAAGCATGGACGCAGCCTTCGACCTGATTAACGATTTTCCGAATGAGGATTTTTGGATGGTGAAATCGTTCCTGCTTCTATCCGATAATTATATTGCTATTAATAACACCTTTCAGGCAGAACAAACTTTGAACAGCATCATCGAAAATTGCAGGATTCCCGAACTCAAAGAAGAAGCAGAAAGGAAGTTGGAGGGGATGAAAAAATAGTGCTATTTAAATAATCGTACCTTTGCAGGTGAAAATAGAAAAAATGAACACAGAAATCTTTGAAAATATTCGCACATTAAAGCGTCAATTATTACCAAACGACCGGATGATTTTATTCGGTTCACAGGCGCGTGGGGATGCTCGACCCGATTCGGATTGGGATTTGTTAGTGCTATTGGATAAAGAAAAGATAACATACGAAGATGAAAATTTGTATGCATACCCGTTTGCTGATATGGGATGGAACTATGGAACTTACATAAGTGTAAAAATGTACACTACCAAAGAATGGTCAAATTGCTCTTTCACACCATTTTATCATAACGTACAAAAAGATGGAATAGTAATCTCTTAATAGATAAATTATGGGACTCTCGGAAGACGAAAAAAAAATATTGATTGATTTGAAAATAGAACGGTCAAATGAAGCTATCAAGGAAGTGCCGTATCTAATTGAACAAGGCTTTTACAGAACTGCTGCAAACAGGTTATATTATGCATGCTACTACATAGTAGGCGCTTTACTTTTACAAAAAGGGTATAATGCCCGTACCCACAACGGAATAATTGCATTATTTACAATGAACTTTGTAAAAAGCGGTATGGTAAGCGATGCGGATGGAAAACTATACAGAAGCCTTTATGAACTCCGACTGACTGGGGATTATGATGAAGTGAAAATTATTGACAAAGAAGATGTTGTCATTCGGTTACAATTTGCGATACAATTTATAAAAACAATCGAACAATTAATCTTAAATCATACAACTTAAAAACGTGAATAAAATTACAGTAATAACACTTTTCACAACAATAGTAATATTGTTTTACATTTCTTCGGTGCAAGCGCAAACCGATGAAAAAACACAAGTAGAAACGATGACTATTTTCGGACCTTTTACCCCAACGATTAAACTGACACCGAAAATTGAACGCAATCCCAATCCCAACGACTATACCGTAAAACCGCCTGCAATGGACTTTGAAATGAAAACCGAAGCCATCCATACGGCAGAAACTACCGATATGCTTTCCGCCGAACCCCTACCGAAAGAAAAAACCGTTAGAAAATATCCGCACAACTATCTGATTCTCGGATTCGGAAACTACACCACTCCACACGGCGAATTTTACGCCAACACATCAGCAATGGAAAATCACGCTTTCGGAATCCATTTAAAACATATTTCATCGCAGGGCGGAATTAAAGATTACGCGGATAACTCTTTCAGTCATAATCTCGGCGATATTTACTATAAATTTTCCGGCAGAGCGCTGACCGTAAAAGCCGATGTGTTTTTAAAACGGGATGTAGTCCATTATTACGGATTTAAACCCGATGAGTTTTTCAATCCTTCTTCCGACAGCATCAAACAGCGCTATTTCCTTGGAGGAGCAACTGTTTCTGTTGGAAGCAACGACATTCATCCTACCGATTTCGGTTATTTGGCAAGATTGAAATACTACAACCTTTCCGACAGGTTTGAAAATCAGGAAAATGCTTTCGCTATGGATGCCGATTTCAGAAAAGGATTTTTCCTTTTCAACACACGCTTGCCGCAAAAAGCAGGCGTACAAATTGATTTAGGTTATTTTAACAACCATATTTTCAATGACTCTTTTAGCGACCCCAAATTGAAAACCAATGTTCAAAAAGATATCAAATTAGGCGTTCGTCCCTATTTTGAATGTGACTGGAGTGAATATCGTTTGAAAATAGGAGTTAACACCGGAATTACCCGCGATGACGAAAAAACCGATTTTTATATTCATCCTGTAGTTGAAGCGACCGTTAAAATAATTCAAAACCGTTTATATCTTTTTGCGCGTTTAGGCGGCTCTATCGAGCGCAATTCGTTCCTTTCGCTTACCGACAGCAATCCTTTTATTGCACCCGGATGGTATTCTGCTAATTTTTCCAATAAAAAAATCACCGCCGCCGGTGGTTTCAGCGCCATGATAGCCAAAGGTTTCGATATGAAAATTGGAGGCGAATATGCCCGTATCGAAAATATGCCGTTTTTTACAAGCCGTCCCAATGAACCGATGCGTAATTTTGAGACGATTTTCGACAACGCTTCCAAAACCAATTTGTTTTTAGAAAGCGCCTACACCTTATCAAATAAAATCCACCTGAGTGCAGGCATTCATTACTACATCATTCAACCCGATTCTTTAGAACATGCTTATTATCACCCTAATTTCAAGATGATTCTATCGGGAAAATATCGTCTCGTAGAACGCCTGTTACTTGGAGCGGAATTTTATTTTTATTCAAAGATGTGGGCATCCGATCCTTATGACAATCAAATGCAGCCTACGACATTAAAGGATATTAAACTTCCGGCATGTTTCGACCTTAATTTAAACGCAGAATATCGTGTTTGGCAGGAACTATACCTTTTCCTACAAGTGAACAATGTTTTTGCTCAAAATTACGAGCGATACCTTAACTATCCTACACAAGGATTGAACATCTTGGGCGGGATTAGGTTCAGGTTTTAATAAAAAAAATCCTCTTATCACAAGTTAAGAGGATTTAATCATTGATTCTTTAATTGGCAATTACCCTATCACTTCGACCAATCCACATTTTTCATGCGCTCATATTGTTTGTAACGCCATTCGGCGTTCTCCTGTGCGGCTTTGAAAAGTTCTTCGGCTTCTTTCGGGAAGAGGGTTTTCAATGAATTGTAACGGACTTCGCCGTCAATAAATTCCTTGAATTTGCTCCAGTCGGGTTCTTTGCTGTCGAGTTCGAACGGATTTTTTCCTTCGTCGGCTAAGAGTGGATTATAGCGGTAGAGTTGCCAGTAGCCACATTCAACGGAGCGTTTCATCTCTTCCTGTGTTTTGCCCATTCCGGCTTTCAATCCGTGATTGATACAGGGCGAATAGGCTATTATCAACGATGGTCCGGGATAGGCTTCGGCTGCTCTGATGGCTTTCAGCGTTTGCGCTTGATTAGCGCCCATTGCCACTTGTGCTACATAGACATAGCCGTAGGTCATTGCCATAGCGCCTAAGTCTTTTTTACGGATTCGTTTTCCGGAGGCAGCAAATTTGGCAATAGCGCCTACCGGTGTGGATTTCGATGCCTGTCCGCCGGTGTTGGAATAGACTTCGGTGTCCATGACTAATATATTGATGTCTTCGCCGGTAGCCACTACGTGGTCTAATCCGCCGTATCCGATGTCGTAAGCCCAGCCGTCGCCTCCGAATACCCATGTTGATTTTTTAACTAAGTATTGACGGAGTGCGAAAATTTGTTTGCAGTAGGTACAAGAGCATTTTTCTGCCATTAGGATAATTCTATCGGCTAACTCCTGTGTTTTGGATGCGTTGTTTTTGTTTGCAATCCACTCTTTAAATAGGCTTTTCAGTTCGTCGCTGCACTGGTTGCAAGATAGCGCTTCGGTCATGATTTTCTCTAAACGGTTGCGCATTTGGTTTACACCGAGAACCATTCCCAATCCATATTCGGCATTATCTTCAAAAAGAGAGTTTGCCCATGATGGACCTTTTCCATCTTTATCCTTTGTATAAGGTGTTGATGGACATGAGCCTCCGTAGATGGAGGAACAGCCTGTTGCGTTGGCAATCATCATTCTTTCGCCGAAAAGTTGGGTTATTAATTTAATATAAGGTGTTTCGCCGCAACCTGTACATGCTCCGGAAAATTCAAAGAGCGGTTGTGCAAATTGACTGTTTTTCACGTTTTTGTCGCGTCCTACCAAATGTGATTTATATGATACATGTTGTGCCATATAATCCCAAACGGCTTGTTCGCCCATTTGACTTTCTAAATATTTCATTTCAAGGGCTTTTGTTTTCGACGGGCAAACGTCGGCACAGTTGCCGCAACCGGTACAATCCAAGGGGTCAATTTGAATCCTGAACTGTAATCCTTCCAACTCTTTTCCGGTGGCTTTCAGTGTTTTAATTTCTTTTGGCGCATTTGCCATCTCTTTTTCATTCAGCAAGAAGGGACGAATGGCAGCGTGAGGACAAACGTAGGCACACTGGTTGCATTGGATACAGTTTTCGGGAATCCAGCATGGAACGTGGGTAGCGATGCCGCGTTTTTCGTATTGTGATGTTCCTGCAATCCATGTTCCGTCTTCACGTCCGAGAAAAGTACTTACGGGAAGTTCGTCGCCTTGTTGTGCGGTGATAACGTCCACTATGTTGGTAATAAATTCCGGTGCATTGAGATTGTTCGAAAAGCGGATTTTCCCTACTTTTATATCTTTCCATTCGGTTGGAATGGCGATTTGTTTCACTTCTCCTCCGCGGTCAATGGCGGCATAGTTCATTTTCAACACTTTTTCACCTTTATTTCCATACGTTTTGTCAACGGCTTTTTTCATCTCTTTTACAGCAAGTTCGTAAGGGATGACATTTGCTATTTTGAAAAATGAGGATTGTAATATGGTATTGATACGGCTTCCTAATCCGAGTTCTTCTGCTATTCCGGTGGCATTGATGATATACATTTTAATATCATTGGCTGCCAAATACTGTTTTACGTGGTCGGGGAGTTGGTTTTTTGTTTCTTCTTCCGACCAAATGGAGTTGAGCAAGAAGGATCCTCCTTTTTTCAATCCTTTGATCATGTTGTATTTGTTCAAATATGGAGGGACATGACATGCTACGAAGTCGGGTGTACTGACTAAATAAGGAGCGCGAATTGGTTTGTCGCCGAAACGAAGGTGCGAGCAGGTGAATCCGCCCGATTTTTTGCTGTCGTAAGCGAAATAGGCTTGTGTGTATTTGTCGGTATTGTCGCCGATGATTTTGATGGAGTTTTTGTTTGCTCCAACGGTTCCGTCTGCGCCCAAGCCAAAGAATTTTGCTTCAAAGGTGCCTTTTGGCGTGATGCTGATTTCGGGCAATAGGGGTAACGATTTGAATGTTACGTCATCAACGATTCCAACGGTAAACTGTTTTTTAGGTTCCGCTGTTTTCATGTTTTCAAAAACGGAAATCATGTGAGCGGGCGTGGTGTCTTTTGAAGAAAGACCGTAACGTCCGCCGATGATTATCGGAGCGTCTTTTTTACCGTTAAATAGTTCAACAACATCTAAATACAACGGGTCGCCATTAGCGCCGGGTTCTTTGGTACGGTCGAGAACGGTGATTTTTTTCACCGACTTCGGCAGTTCGTTAAAGAAATATTTTGCCGAGAAAGGACGATAGAGATGTACTGCCATAACGCCGATTTTTTCACCTTTTTCCATCAGATAATCAATGGTATCTCTTAATGTTTCGGTGATAGAACCCATCGCTATTACGATATTTTCCGCATCGGCAGCGCCGTAATAAGTAAAGGGTTTGTATTGACGACCAGTCATTTTGCTGATTTGCTGCATGTAGTCGTTTACGATGTCGGGAATGGCATCGTAATATTTGTTGGCTGCCTCGCGTGCCTGGAAGAATACGTCAGGGTTCTGCGCCATTCCGCGTGTTACGGGATGTTCGGGGTTTAATGCGTTTTCACGGAAAGCCTGTAGCGCTTTTTGGTCGAGTAAAGGCAACAGGTCTTCGTTGGTGAAGGCTTCTATTTTTTGAATTTCGTGTGATGTGCGAAAGCCGTCGAAGAAATGGCAGAAAGGAATACGTCCTTTCAACGCGGAAAGATGTGCTACTCCTGCTAAATCCATCACTTCTTGAACCGATCCGGATGCTAAAAAAGCAAATCCTGTCTGACGGGTGGCGTAGATGTCGGAATGGTCGCCGAAGATAGACAGCGCCTGAGCCGCTACTGTACGGGCGCTCACATGAAATACGGCGGGCAATAACTCGCCGGATATCTTAAACATGTTGGGAATCATCAGCAACAATCCTTGTGATGCGGTGAAGGTGCTTGTCAGAGCGCCTGCCTGCAACGAGCCGTGTACCGTTCCGGCAGCACCGGCTTCGGATTGCATTTCAATGACTTTTACTGTTTCGCCGAAAAGGTTTTTACGTCCTTTTGCTGCCCATTCGTCCACGTTTTCAGCCATGTTCGATGAAGGCGTGATGGGATAGATTGCCGCCACCTCGCTGAACATATACGCTATATGCGACGCCGCTTCGTTTCCGTCACATACCAAAAAATTCTTTTTTTTATCCATGATTTAAAATTATATGTTTATTATCAATTACTTACATAAAGTGTAAATTATTGGGCAAAGATACATTATTTTCTTACAAAAAAAGACTGCCTGTTTCCAAGCAGCCTTTTACAAATATGAAAAAAATTATTTTAAAATACAGTTGTATTATTTTTTTATATTGGGCAATTCCAAACCGAGACCTTGTTTTTTATCAACGATTTTTAAAATAAAGCCGAGAATTAAGGCAACTGCACCAAGACAGGCAAGCATGAGTAATGGATTGGTATAGTCATATAACACCGGTTTAAATTGATCTTCTATGATGGCACTGTTGATGATGTCTTGATTTGACGCTTTCAATATTTTGCCGATTATTAACGGGAAAAACCACAAACCCATATTTTGTATCCAGAAAATCAATGCATAAGCCGATCCAATTACCTTGCTATCTACTAATTTTGGCACGCTGGGCCATAGTGAAGCGGGTACTAATGAGAAAGAAGCGCCTAATACAAGTATTGTTGTCAAGGCTAATACAATACCTCCGGTTGATGCTGTTCCGAGAACTTCACCGGTAGGGCTTATCTCCGGTCTAAACATCGGCAAAATAAAGGCAAATGTTAAATGGCATACTACTAACAATGTGGATCCTAACATGAGCATTGAAGCCGCTTTACCTCTTCTATCAATAAAATTTCCTAAAAATGGAGTAATGGCTGCTGCCAATAATGGGAAAACAGCAAATACTGTTCCTGCTTGTGTTTCACTAAATCCCAAATTACATTGGAGCATATTTACAGCATATTTTTGGAAGGGGAAAATGGCTGAATAATACAACACACACAGCAATGCTACCAACCAAAATCCACTGCTGGCAAATATTTTTCCAATATCTCGAATCATAAACGGGTCATCTTTTTCTTCTGCTTCACCGGTTTGAATTTCTAATTTTTTGTCCATAAAGAAATAAGCGATGAACATGATGAAAGCAATGATTAATAGTAATACGCCAAATGCGACAGAGTGTGATACGTTTGCACCTCCGAATATATTGGCTTTGGCAATGAGAGGCGACAATATCATACAAGATGCAACGCCCAAACGAGCCAACGCCATTTCCGAACCCATTGCCAACGCCATTTCTTTGCCTCTAAACCATTTAACAATACCGCGTGAAACGGTAATACCTGCCATTTCAACGCCACATCCGAATACCATAAATCCTACGGATGCCGCTTTCGCAGAAGCCGGCATTCCTCTGTAAAATGGAGATACTCCCATTTCGTCAAAACCCGGAATATAGTTCAGATTATGGTTAAACCAACTTTCCAAACCCGTTCCCATAAACATTTCTGTAACAGAGTACCAATTGATTGCTGCTCCTAAAATCATTACAGCACCTGATAAAAGGGCAGTAAAACGAACTCCCATTTTATCCAAAATAATACCGGCAAAAATTAAAAATACGATAAAAACGTTTAAAAATGTTTCCGAACCGGCATAAGTTCCAAATGCTTCAGAATCCCAACCTCTTGTTGATTCCAAAATGGATTTTACAGGCGACAATATATCCATAAAGATATACGCGCAAAACATGGCAAATGCCAAGAAAACCAAGGCAGTCCACCTTGCAGTTTTTGAATCACGTAAACTACTCATAAAATTATTCTTTAATTATTAATAATCTAAAAATTTGGCTGCAAATGTACATGATTTTTTTGAATTACCTATTGACGTTCTAAAAAAAATATCATTATTTCTGCGCTATTTTATTATTTTTGCACTCCGAAAAAGATCACATTGTTCATTAATATAATTACTTGAAAATCAATAAAAATAGTTCTATGAAAAAACATCTTTTAGTTTTGATATGTTTTATTACATGTTCGTTTGTCATTTTGGCACAAACAGATTCAACTGCTGTAAAACATTGGAAAATAACCAATCTTGCCAGCATTAACATCAATCAAACCGGCTATACACAATGGGCGGGCGGCGGTCAGAACAGTTTTTCTTTGGGCGCCTTTGATAATTTTAGCGCCGTTTATAACAAAAATCGTTATCTATTCGACAGTTATGCCAATCTTGGTTACGGTATCATGAAACAGCAAAGTGATGATTTTTGGAGAAAAACCGACGATAAAATTGATGTGATGGCTAATAACAGTTGGAAATTTAAAACCGACAATCCGCATTGGTACTACGGCGCACTATTTACCATGACATCTCAATTTGCCAACGGATATAACTACGATTTGGGCGAACCATCCGATTCCACCTTAAAATCAACAACTCTGTCGCCGGCATTTTTCAATCTTGCGCCTGGTGTCTCGTATCGCTATGAAGACCGTTTTTCGTGGTTTTTTTCTCCCTGCAACGGAAGAATGTTGTTAATAGCCGACCAGAGAATTGCCGATTTGGGTATGTATGGCAACACAATGGAAGCCAACTCTATAGATGGTAATCCCGTAAGGAAAAA
>Ga0209628_10001684_pt1 | contig 14511 bp, 8 predicted proteins | sample TergutCu122P4_FD_187285 | JGI IMG/M metagenome (GOLD analysis project Ga0209628, IMG submission 187285) | Cubitermes ugandensis P4 segment gut microbial communities from Kakamega Forest, Kenya - Cu122 P4 (SPAdes) (version 2) | ecosystem: Host-associated > Arthropoda: Insects > Digestive system >...
ACAATTGTTAAAAACATTGTCATTAAAAGTGGTTACTCCGGCAGGAATAGTTATTGAAGTAAGACTTTTGCAATCTCTAAAAGCATAATTACCAATAGTTTTTAAATTTGGAAAACTGATTGAGTTGAGGGCACTACAATTTCTGAATGCGTTATCGCTGATAGTTATTATATTTGACAAATCAATGGTAGGAAGTAAAGCGCAACCATAAAAGACACCCGAATTAATAACGGTAACCCCGCTTGACATGGTAATAGAAGGAATTTTAGCACAATTACAAAAAGCATAGCTGCCTATGGAAGTAACACTTGGCATGGTAATACTTGAAGTGATTAGGTTGCAACCATAAAAAGCATATTCAGGAATTTTTGTAACGTTAGAGCCAATATTTAAAGTGGTAAGCGCGGTGCAACCAATAAATGTTACATAAGCAGAACCACCGGTGCTCATAGTAGAAAGATTAGTGGCATTGAAATTTACAGTATTCAAACTCGTACAATTGTTAAAAACATTGTCATTAAAAGTGGTAACTCCGGCAGGAATGGTTATTGAAGTAAGACTCGTGCAATCTCTAAAAGCATGCCCACCCATACTTGTTAAATTTGGAAAACTGATAGAACTCATTGCACTGCAATATCTGAATGCATAAGTGCCAATACTTGTTACATTTGGTAAACTGATGGAATTAAAATTGTTGCAATTAATAAACGCATAATTTCCAATACCGGTAACACCGGTTACAATTTCTATTGTTTTAATATCGGTTCGATATGCGTACCACGGCGCACCGCCAGAGGTGTAGTTTGGCATTGCGCCGGTACCGGAAATGGTAAGCGTAAGGTTTGGTGCAGTGCCGGTTATTTCCCACGTTAGCGGTCCCGTTGTTCCGCCTTGAGAGAATGCAGTAGTTATGCCAAATAATAGTGCTGCAAAAAAAAATAAGAGGGTTTTGGGTGGTTTCATAAAGAAAATTTAAAATCGCGCCAAAAATACTATAATTTTCCTACTCAATAACCACTTGCCAAAATTCTATCTATCTATCTATCTATCTATCTATCTATCTATCTATCTATCTATCTATCTATCTATCAGTAGATTATTTTTCTTAATATTCGGATTATATTTTTTTAAAAAAAATGCACCTCCTACTTGACAAACGGGTTTTCGTAGTGTATATTTGTGGACTAATTTTTATTACTATGTATATACTAAAAAACAACTCTGTTGAAGAAAAAATCATCACAATGAGAGGCATTTCCGTTATTTTAGATAGCGACGTTGCAGAACTCTACGGCAAGAGTCTTTATACAATTAAATGTTAGTTAATAATTAATGGGTAAATACTTCTTGTCCGTGGGTAACAATTTCTTGCACAAATGGATTTGAGATTTCAAATTCTTTTTCTCTAAAAGGATGGGGTTCTATGCGTGTATCAATGTTTCGGGTTAGTTTCATTAATTCCATTTGCCTGTCTAATCTATTATTGTAATCCGAAAATATTACAGCAATATCAATGTCGCTTTCTTCGTGAGGATTACCATTAATATAGGAGCCGAAAAGTATAACTTTTTGAAAATCAAAAACAGTTTTCACCGTTTCGGCATACTTATGGGCAATATTTAAAGCATCTGTTTTATCCATTGCTGTATTTTTTTTCTAATTCGGGTGCAAAATTAGAATAATTTTTTTATAAACTCAAATTCTAATTTGGATTAAAAAAATTTTTTCAAAAAAATGTACTCCCTACTTACTCTTATTTCTAAAAACTTTCTCCACAATTTTTTTTCTATTTTCGCAATCTTATTAATTTAAAATATTCGTCATGCAAAAACATCTTAAACTCCTTTTTACCCTGCTTTTTAGCATGGTAATTTTTGTGGCTTTTGCGCAAAAGCCCGATTTAAAAACTCCGCTTCCAATGGACCCGAAAATCATTACCGGAAAATTGGACAACGGTTTATCCTACTATATTCGTGAAAACAAAAAACCGGAAAACCGCGCCGTATTTTTTCTATCGGTAGATGCCGGTTCGGTGATTGAACGGAACGACCAGTTAGGTTTGGCACACTTTGTGGAACACATGGGCTTTAACGGAACAAAGCAGTTTCCCGGAAATACCATGGTGAGCGAATTGGAAAAGAAAGGCGTAGTGTTTGGACGCCAACTGAATGCAAACACCGGTTTTGAAGCCACACAGTATTTTGTAATTCTCCCAACAGACGACAAAGAATTGTTCGATATGGGGTTGAAAATTCTTGACGGCTGGGCGTTTAACATGCTACTTACCGAAGAAGAGATTGATAAAGAGCGCGGTGTGATTATCGAAGAGTGGCGTTTGTATCAAAGTGCTGATGAGCGTATGTTTGAAAAAATGTTGCCCATACTTTTTAAAGGCTCGCAATATGCTGAAAGAAACGTAATTGGCACGCTGGATAATCTGCAAAACTTCCCTTACAAAGCATTACGCGATTATTATAAAAAATGGTATCGAACTGACAATATGGCAATTATAGTGGTAGGCGATTTCGACGGCAAAGAGATGGAAAAACAGGTAAAAGATTTCTTTACTATTAATGATAGACCCAGTACACCATTGGAACGTCCTTATTATCAAATTCTTAATAACAAAGAACCGATAGTGGTAATTTTGACCGACCCCGAAGCCACCGGCTCAGAACTTACAATCAGTTTTAAACATCCTAAAGCTGAAATGAAAACATATAGCGATTATCGTAATGATTTGCTCAAAGATTTGATTACTCAAATGTTGGATGCACGTTTAGAGGAGTTGGCAGAAAAGAAAACCAATCCTTTTAATGATGCGTACAGCAGTTATGGAAGATATTGGTCGCGGAAAAACGATGCTTTTGAAATTGAAGGTGAGTCGAAAGAAGGAAAACTGCTACCATCCATAGAATTGCTTCTTACTGAGTTGAAACGCGTTGACCAACACGGATTTTTAAGCACGGAGTTTGACCGCGCTAAAACGGAGTATTATGCAAATGCGGAAAAAGCAGCCAAAGAAGCCGATAAAACAAACTCAGTAAATCATACTTACAGATACTCTTTCGGTTTCTTGGAAAAAAATCCTGTTGTGGGTGATTCTATTAATTTTGAGATTGTTAAGCAATTTCTTTTTGACATTACATTAAATGAAATTAATGAAATGGCTAAAACTCTCGTAACGGAAGAGAATATTGCTGTTGTGTTGACCATGCCCGAAAAGAAAAATTTGAAAGTGCCCACAGAAAAAGAGGTTTTGGCGTTAATCAACAAGTTTAAAACGCTCAATACAAAACCTTACGAGGATAATGTGAACACGCTGCCGTTTTTGGCAAAAGAACCCACACCCGGAAAAGTTACGAAACGTACTGCCAACGAGAAGTTAGATTATGTTGAATTAAAATTGAGTAACGGCGCAACCGTAATTTTGAAAAACACGGATTTTAGAAACGATGAAATAAGATTTACTGCGTTTAGTCCGGGCGGAAGTTCGCTCTACGAAGCCAATGTTTTGCCCAATGTGGCTTATGCTTCTTCGGTTATCAATGATTGCGGAATCGGAAACTATTCTCCTACAGACTATTCCAAATTTATGATGGGTAAAAATTATAATATCCGAGCAAGTATTGGCACTTATGAAGAAAGCATTTTTGGGATGAGCGTTCCAAAAGATTTTGAAACATTTCTGCAACATTTATATATGATTTTTGAAGCCCCAAGGAAAGATAAAGAGGTGTTTGAAAGAAATATTGAACAGTGGAAAGAACAAGTAATTAACTATGAGAACAATCCTGAATGGCAATATCAAAAGTTCTCTGCAAAAGTTCGTTTTCCGAATAATCCGCGTATGATTTTTATGGATGAGAAAACGATTAAAGCCATGAATTTAGACCAAATGTATAAATTTTACAGTGAGCGTTTTTCAAATGCGGCAGATTTTACTTTCATTTTTGTAGGAAATATTGATATTGACAAATCTATTCCGTTGATTGAAAAATATATAGGCGGCATTCCGGCAGGTAAAAAAGAACAAATCGTGAACCGCGATTTCCCGATGGTAAAAGGAGTTGTGGATGAAACGATATACTTTGGATTAGCAGATAAAACATTAGTAGGCCATTTTACTTCGCTGCCTTATCAATGGAATCCTGAAAATAACCTGACAAACAGCGCTTTAAATAACATTATGCGCATTAAAATGACCGAAAATATTCGCGAAAAATTGGGCGGAACTTATGGCACACAATTCGCACTAAATCCAACGAAAGTGCCTGTGGAAAAAGTAAATATGATTATTTCGTTGGGTTGCCAACCGGAACGTGTGGACGAAATGACCACTGAAATTTGGAGAACCATTGACGAAGTGATAGAAAATGGTCCAACTCAGTTAGATTTGGATAAAGCCAAAGAACAAATGATACGCACTTTTGAAACCGGAATGAAAGAAAACAACAACTGGACATCTTGGTTTAAAAATTTGTATGATGTTGGAACAGAAATTCCTACATTAGACGAATACAAAGAGAAGGTAAACGCGCTTACCATTGAAGACCTTAAAAAAGCGGCGCAATATATGAAACACGACGAACAGGTTCGCACCATATTAATGCCGGAGGCAAGGAAACAATAAAATTATTAAATTGCAAAGACGCTAAGTTGTAAATAGAAAAAACTTAGCGCCTTTTTTTATATTTATTCTCAAGTAATTGGATGCTTTACTATTTGTAATCGTAATAGAGCTTGGTTGTAATCTCCATTCCGAAAATCTTTTGTGATTCCGTTAGTTCAACAGGAAAATCTCCATCATAAGTATAAGAGAACTTCACGGTAATTGTTTCAATTTCAAGTTCTTCACTATAAGTAGTTACTACTTCTAAAGGGTTGTTTTTAGACTCAAGATTCACCATACCAATACCTGCATTAGGAACCACTACCATCTGAAATTTCTTATAAAAAGGATTCTGTTTTGTGTCGTGTGAAACATAAGTAACTTTTGCTGTTGCAAAATTAATACCCATATATGAATACAATACATCTATTACTTTAATATTATCTCCATGAAATGTGTAATCTAAATTAATGTTCATTTCATCAATTCCATTAGATTTTTTAGTATTTTCAAAAGATTTAAAAGTTTTTGAAATCAATTCTTTAGGAAGAAAGAAAGAGAATAATTTTGCTTGAACGGTTTTTTCAAAAACACCTTCCGTTTTTAGCGTTAGAGAAATATTAGAAACCTTGTTGTTTTTGTATGTATAACTTGCAGACATTACAATACTCCCGCTGTTATCAAAGGTTTCCATTTTATCGTAGTCTGAACCGTTATAAGATATCTTAGAATAAAAACCATCGCCATGATCAATTTTTATTAAACGTTTTTTTTCGTAATAAAAATGGTCGGTACCATAGATTTCCGGATAATCCTCCCCATCTTCAAAAGTTAATCCCCAGTTATCAATTTTAATAAGCAAATCTTTATCCCAAGTCCATTCTTGAAGTAAAAACTTCCCTTCCCAGTCTTCAACCTCAGTGTAGATTTTACAAATTTTTTGTTTAGGGTTATACACCCCCTCTTTTTGGCATGAATTAAACGATACACAAAGTGTTAGTAGTAACACATATAAAAATCCGCTAAAAATTGTTTTTTTTGTCATAAATTATTGGGTTTAAAGTCCGCTCCTTAAACAGACATTGATTTTTTTTAAAAGTCGATGCAAATAAACAAAATTTTTCTGAATAAAAAAAAATCATGTTAATTTGCAAAAAAAATAAAGTTAGTTATGCAAGAAAACACCATTTACGGCATTCGCCCCGTAATAGAAGCGATTGAAAGCGGAAAAACTATTGACAAAGTATTGATTCAGAAAGGACTTCAAGGCGATTTGTTCAAAGATTTTTTCATTAAAGTACGACACAATAAAATACCGTTTCAGTATGTGCCGGTGGAGAAACTCAACAAAATCACGCGGGGAAACCACCAGGGGGTGATTGCTTTTTTGTCGGAGATTGAATATCAAAGCATTTTCGACATTGTACCGGCTGTTTTTGAGGCAGGGCGCACTCCGTTTTTCGTTATTTTGGACAAAATAACCGATGTACGAAATATTGGCGCCATTGTGCGCTCGGCGGAATGCGCCGGCGTGGATGCCATTGTGTTGCCCTTGAAAGGCGGCGCCCAACTGAACGACGATGCCGTAAAAACTTCTTCCGGCGCGTTACTGAGGTTGCCCATTTGCCGACATTCAAATTTGGTAGAAGTGATTAAATTTTTGAAAGACTCAGGAATTGAGGTAATTGGCGTTTACGAAAGAGCGGAAAAAATGTACTTTAACAAAGATTTTACCCAACCGCTGTGCATCATCATGGGCAATGAGTATGAAGGGATTGCGTGGGATTACCTGCGCGAATGCAACGACTCGATAAAAATCCCCATGATGGGCACCATAGAATCGCTCAATGTTTCGGTGGCAACGGGGGTGGTGTTGTTTGAGGTGGTGAAGCAAAGGATGTGATGATGAGATGATTAGATGATGTGTTGATGAAGATTCCCCTTCGTCATTCCGAACGCAGTGAGGAATCTCGTGAAAACAAGGAACGCAGAAGGGGTGCCCGAAGGGCGAGGTAGTTTCATTTTTTCATGGCTTCTGCTTTTAAATTCGCCGGCATTCTCTCAATAGCGTAGCGCAGGGCGGTGCGTGGCATAATCGCTTTATTTTTCATCACAAAATTAAAAACGGTTTCTAAATGAAGTTTTTTGGTTTCTGCATCTCCTTTTACAAACGATTCGCTCATGCTTGCAGCTTTCAGCATCCAGCCGTAGCCTTTTTGCACAAGGTCGTCATTATCAAGAAGTAAAATGCCGGCAATTTCTAAAATGTCGTTCAAAAACAACCCTTTGCGGGCAGGAATGATTAAACTGACGGCAGCCCCGCGCCGCACCCAACGATTGGGCGATTTTGCCCATTGCTTCAAAGTGGCAATATGGTTGGGATACAACATTACAAACGACCCGACAGTATGACCACAAAAAACATCGCAGGCTGCCCAATTATTTACATATTTATTGAGCCAGTTTTCAAAAACAACAATATCCGAAGGTTCATAATTTTTTTGTAAAGATTCGGCAAAAGCACAGGCTATTCCTGCTTCTTCCAAATAACTTGATTTCCAAAGTTCTTCGCAAATCTCAAAGATTTCTTGTTTGGATAATTCCATAACTTGTTGTAAGGCTTCTTTGGCAATTTTTTTTGCATTAGCCGCATTCAGTCCATAAACTTTAGCGTTTTCCCCTTCCTTAAAAAAGCGTTCCATCAATGTAACTCTTTTAGTATCAGCGTTTGCCCTTAATGTTTCTCGGATTTGCTTGAGAAAAATCTCTTTTTTAATCATAATATACAAAGTTTGAAATGATGCGCAAAGATAATTTTTTTAGTATGAAAAACAAATAAAATAGTTTCTTTGCCGGAAATTTATTTACAGAGTAAAATGACACAAACAAACGAATTATTAACGATTAAAGGCGAGGATAGATAATAGAAATAAGAACAATAATGATAAATAATAATGTTTCCGAATCCCACCTCACCATCACCGGCGCGCGGGAAAACAATCTGAAAAACGTTTCCTTGCAACTGCCGCAGCACAAACTCATCGTGATTACCGGCTTGAGCGGTAGCGGAAAATCTTCGCTGGCGTTTGATACCATTTACGCAGAAGGACAGCGGCGCTATATGGAGACGTTTTCGGCGTATGCACGACAGTTTATTGGAAATTTGGAACATCCCGACGTGGATAAAATCACAGGGCTAAATCCGGTAATCGCCATTGAACAGAAAACGGTAAACAAAAACCCGCGCTCTACCGTGGGTACGATTACCGAGATTTACGATTTTTTAAGATTGTTGTACGCCAGATGTGCCACCGCCTATTCTTACGTTACCGGCGAAAAAATGGTGAGTTACCACGAGCGTGAACTGTTGGAGATTATCTCAACGAATTATAAAGGGAAAAATATTGCGCTGCTTGCACCGGTCATTCGCGGACGGAAAGGGCATTACAAAGAGTGGTTTGAGAATATTCGCAAAAAAGGATTCACCAAAGCCCGCGTAGATGGCGAAATCATGTCGTTATCTTTTAATCTTCAATTGGATAGATATAAAATTCACGATATTGATATTGTTATTGACCAGTTTGAAGTAAAAGACTCGGCATTGCCGCGCCTGACCAACAGTTTGCGTTTGGGACTGCAACACGGCAAAGGCACAGTGGTGGTGTTGGATACGGCATCCGGAGAAACCAAAAACCTAAGCCGACACTTGATTTGTCCCACTTCGGGAATTTCGTATCAAGAGCCGGAACCGAACACCTTCTCTTTCAACTCGCCCTACGGAGCGTGTCCGAAATGCAGCGGCTTGGGCTTCATCACCGAAATGGATTTGGAAAAGATTATCCCCGATAAAAAACTCAGTATCAATGCCGGCGGAATTGCTCTATTGGGAAGTGCCAAACCCACTTCCATGTTTAAGCAGTTGAATGCGCTATCCGAAAAATTTAACTTCTCATTAAACGACCCCATTGCCGATTTAAGCGAGGATATTTTGGATATTATTTTATACGGCACTAACGAACCCATCTATATAAAATCAGAATATACAGGACTTTCGCCGCAAAAAGTAAATTTTGAGGGGATTGTCAATTTTATGAATAACTTTGATTTTGATTCGGCGCCGGCGTCGTTGAAAAAGTGGATTAATCAGTTTGTGAATGAGATGGAGTGTCCGCTTTGCAAGGGGGCGCGGCTGAAAAAAGAGTCGTTGTGTTTCAAAATAGGCGATAAAACCATTTCTGATTTGGCGATGATGGATATTTCCGAACTCGCCGATTGGATTGCGAATTGTAATCATTATTTTGATGAAAAACAACAAATTATCGCATTTGAAATACTTCGTGAAATCGCTTTACGCATTCAATTTTTGACCGATGTAGGAATTTCCTATTTGTCGTTAAACCGTTCGGCAAAATCGCTGGCGGGCGGCGAAGCGCAACGCATCCGGCTGGCCACGCAAATCAGTTCACAGTTGGTGAATGTGTTGTATATTTTGGACGAACCCAGCATTGGACTCCACCAGCGCGACAACCACCGCCTGATTGAATCGCTGCAACACTTGCGTGATGCCGAAAATTCGGTGATTGTGGTGGAACACGACGAAGGGATGATGTGTGCAGCAGATTTTATTGTGGATATCGGACCCTTTGCCGGTGAACACGGCGGGGAGATTGTGGCGCAGGGAACTTTCGATGAAATACTGAAATCCAATTCCTTAACCGCAGATTATTTAACCGGAAAAAAACAGATTGTAGTACCCAAAACCCGCCGAGAAGGAAACGGAAATCTGATTACTTTGCATAATTGCACCGGCAACAATCTGAAAAATATCACTGTAGAATTTCCGTTGGGAAAACTGATTTGCGTTACCGGCGTTTCCGGAAGCGGAAAATCCACATTGATTAACGAAACGTTGTATCCCATTCTAAATAAACACATTTATAAAAGTGAAAAGAAACCGTTGCCCTACGAGAGCATCACGGGTTTGGAACATATCGACAAAGTGATTGAGATTAATCAACAGCCGATTGGGAAAACGCCGCGCTCCAATCCTGCTACTTATATTGGTGTGTTTGATGATATACGGCAACTTTTTTCTCAACTTCCCGAGTCGAAAATTCGCGGATATAAGCCCGGGCGTTTCTCGTTTAATGTAACCGGCGGGCGTTGCGAAGAGTGTGGTGGCGCCGGCGTGAAAGCCATTGAAATGAATTTTCTGCCAGATGTTTACGTTACCTGCGAAAAGTGCAACGGCAAACGTTACAACGCCGAAACATTAGAAATTCGCTACAAAGGCAAATCTATCAATGATGTGCTGGAAATGGATATTGACACCGCGTTGCCGTTTTTTGAGGGAATCCCGTTTATTGTGCAAAAACTGCAAACCCTTGTGGATGTTGGCTTGGGCTATATTCGTTTGGGACAGCCCTCTACCACACTATCCGGCGGTGAGGCGCAACGCATTAAGTTAGCAGCCGAACTCTCGAAAAAAGACACCGGCAGCACCTTCTACATTTTGGATGAACCCACCACCGGCTTGCATTTTCACGACATCGCCATCTTGTTAGACCTGCTCAATCGTTTTGTAAACAAAGGAAATACGGTTTTAGTAATCGAACACAACATGGACGTCATAAAAATGGCAGACCACATCATTGACATGGGCCCCGAAGGGGGACGATACGGCGGCGAAATCATCGCCGTTGGAACACCGGAAGAGATTGTGGCGCAACGGAAAGGGTTTACATGGGAGTATTTGAAAAAAAATTGATTTTGAAAATAATTTCATCATCTAACAAAAAAAATATTCCTAAATCATCTTAAATAAAAAAAAATGTTACAGAAAATAAATTATTTTCGCAAACTGTTTTTTTTATCAATTTTATGCACAAAATAGAGACTCATCCCATCTTAAATATTCCTGAAAACAAAGAGATTACATTTTCTTTTAATGGAAAAAAAATTGTGGGGTACGCGGGTTATACGATTGCAGCCGCGTTGCATCAGGCGGGATACCCAATCCATAGTCACAGTTTGGAGGGTCGCGAGCGCAGTTTGGCCTGCGGTATCGGAAAGTGCGGCGCCTGCGAAATGCTCGTGGACGGAAAGGTTAAGCGAATTTGCATCACAAAAGTAGATGACGTGCAAGAAGTTCATGAAAATCAAAACCAATTCATTGAACCCTTATTTTCCAAAAGCACCCTTAGTAGTGGAAATTCAAATATAATAATTTACAAAACCCGTGTGGCGATTATTGGTGCAGGCCCTGCGGGATTAGCATGTAGAGAGGAATTGAACAAATTTGATATTCCTAATATTGTGATTGATAACAACGACCAAATTGGTGGTCAGTTTAATATGCAAACCCATCAGTTTTTCTTTTTTGAAAAGGAGAAACTGTATGGCGGAATGCGCGGGTTTGAAATATCTTCTCTCCTTGCCGGAGACGACCATACGGGAATATTCCTGAACTCCACAGTTTGGGATATTTTGGAAGGAAAACGGATAGCCGTAAAAAATCTCATTACCGATGAGATTTACTATGTAGATGCCGAATATTTGGTGGTGGCTACCGGTGCAGTGCCTTTCATGCCGGCATTTGAAAACGATGACCTGCCGGGCGTTTACACTGCCGCCGTGCTGCAAAAAATGATGAATATCGAACACACTTTGTTGGGAAAACGTATTTTATCAATTGGTGCGGGGAATATTGGATATTTAACTTCTTATCAAGCCACGCAGGCAGGGGCGCAAGTGGTGGCCATTATTGAAGCGATGGCGCAGGAAGGCGGCTTTCCCGTACAGGCAAATCGTGTGCGACGCTTGGGTATCCCCATTCTTACTTCTCATATTCTGCTCAAAGCCATTCCCAATGAAGAGCATACCGGCATTAAAGGTGCGGTGGTGGCAGAGTGCAAAAACTTTTCGCCAATTCCGGGTACTGAAAAAATAATTAACAACATTGACGCTATTAATATTTGCACCGGATTAATTCCCGATGACCAACTTTTGAAAAAAGGAGAAATCGTTTTTGGTGAAAAAACATTAGGGGTAGGAGATGCCGTGCGCGTGGGCGAAGGAACCTGTGCCGTGCTTCGCGGAAAACAGGCCGCCATGGAAATCGCTATGGCTTGCGGAAAACGTGTTTCTTATGACAACTATTTAGAACTGTCGAAAGAATATATTGATTCGCAACAACATCCGGTGAAAATTTTGGAAAACCCGGCGCTGCCTGCAAAAGAAAGAATGCAACAAAAACCTTTTGTAGTTGCCGATTGTCTATACGGTTTTGCCTGCAATCCGTGTGTGTTCGGTTGTCCGAAAAATGCGATACAAAAATCATCAACCTCAACGGTTCCGGTGATTGATTACGAAAAATGTATCGGCTGTATGGATTGCGTTGGAAAATGCCCGGGATTAGCCATCTTTGGTTATAATCTATCGAAAAACCAACTTTTTTTGCCTGTCGAAAACTTTGTGAATGAGAATGAAGAGGTGTTTTTAGTGAACAACCAAGGGGAAATATTGGGCGAAGGAATGATTGAAAAACTATTGTTAAAACCAAATAAAACGAATATAGCAAGAGTAAAAGTCTTTACTCAGGTTGGAGAGAAATTAACGGAGATTACGGGTTTTATTCCCAAAGAGAAATATCCCAAACCTATAGAGATTACGCCAAACACAAAGTCCGAAAATGCCCCGAGTTTTATTTGCCATTGTGATGACGTTGATATTGATACAATTATGAAGATTGTTGGCGACAGAAAAATGATTTCAGTGGATGAGTTGAAGCATACTACCCGAATTGGCATGGGGGCTTGTCGCGGCAAACGTTGTATTCCGAGAGTGCGGCAAGTGTTACGCAGCAAAGGTGTTGAGTTGGTGGGAGATACCACTCCCAGAGCGCCATTGTCGAATCAGGTAAATCTGAACGAACTTTATCCATCAAACGAGCAAGTGCAGTTTATTACCGACATTCGCACCCAAAAAACACGCCGGGTGGATTGCGAGGTTTTTATTGCCGGCGGCGGAATTGTAGGTAGCGCCCTTTTTCGTTATTTTGCGGAAAGCGGCAAAAAATCTGTTATGGCAAACGCCGAACATGGCGGCTCGTGGCGAAATATTGCCGGAGGTCGCCCCGCATTCTCCGTGCCCGAAATTGCCGATATTGCTCAGCATAACCTCCTCTTGTTCAAAGAACTGCAAAATATTTCCAATATTAACTTTAAACCTATTCGGTATGTGGGTTTTGCGCACGACAATGCTACCTATAAAGCGTTAGAAACCTCAGTGGCGTGGTCGGATGCGTATATGGTGGACAAAAAAGATTTCCAAAAAGAGATTTCTCCCTTTTTTAATCCAAGTTTGGATACCTACCAGGCGGCATTGATTACCCACGATTGCTGGCAAGCCACACCGGGGTTGGTGATGGATGCGCTCAGAAAAATTGCCGTACAAAACAGTGGCACTCTTTTAGATGACACCACCTTAGTAGAAGTACAAAAAACAGCGCATGGTTTTATAGCGTTAGTGTTAGAACATGATAAAACCTACACCGAGTATCATTGCGAACATTTTGTGAACGCGCTGGGCGCCAATGCTGAAAAATTTGCCTTACAGTTAGGCATTGAAACAGGCTTGTACCCTGTTAAACATCAAGCGTTTATAACAAAACGATTACCGTTAATAGGAAAAAGCGGCAATGCGTTGGATATGCTTATTGACCGCCGCCGGTATAAAAACTTTACAGCCGTTTACGGACAGCAATTAGCCGAAACCGGCCAGATTATCGGTTGTGCTTCTCCGGCTTGCGACCCCAACGAAGCAAGGCAAGATTTGCGCGCCAACTCCAAAGAGTTTATGGAGATTGTTTCCGAAATATTTACCCGCTGGATTCCACAGTTGGGAAGCGTAACTTTTCAAGCGTTTTGGTCGGGATATTATGTTGAACCCCGATATATTGTTGACCCTGACAACGGATTGCTCGTAGGGATGCGTGGTCACGGCTTTATGCTGGGGCAATATTTAGCCAAACTTTATGTGGACAAATATTTAGGAAAACCGGTGCCGGATTACATGAAAGAGTTGGCACTGAATGGGAAAGGACTGAGCGAAGCAGCGTTTAAATAAGTTTGTACTTCAGCTTTTTCCGCCGTTCCATACTTTTGGTTTTTCGTGTATTTTCGCCCACCAATTTTTTAATATATAAAATATATGATACAAGCGGATTACGTTTTTGAAACCAGTTGGGAAGTCTGCAACAAAGTGGGTGGAATTTACACGGTGCTGTCAACAAAAGCCTTTACTGCCGTTCAAAATTACGGCAATAATTATATATGTATCGGACCTGAATTATCCAAAGAGATTCATTCCGATTTTATTGAAGACCTTTCTCTTTTTAGAAATTGGAGAGAGATTGCACAAAGCGAAGGATTGCGCATCCGGATAGGCCGTTGGAATATTAGTGGAACACCGATAGTAATTTTAGTTGATTTTACACAGTTTTTTGAGAAAAAAAACGAGATTCTTACCCAATTTTGGTTGACCTATCATTTAGATTCCATCTCCGGTCAGTGGGATTACATCGAGCCGGCGCTGTTTGGTTATGCCGCCGGTCGTGTTATCGAAAGTTTCTACAATTATCATTGTTATGCTACCGATAAAATTATTGCGCATTTTCACGAGTGGATGACCGGCACGGGAATTTTACACTTAGAAAATAAAGTCCCACAAATTGCCACTGTTTTCACCACCCATGCCACTGTGCTGGGGCGCTGCATTGCCGGAAACCAACTGCCCCTCTACGAACTGATGGAAAACTATAACCCGCAGGAGTTTGCACAGCGATTTGGCGTTCAGTCGAAATACTCTTTAGAGCATATTTCTGCTAAAGTGGCTGATGG
>Ga0209628_10001685_pt1 | contig 14510 bp, 11 predicted proteins | sample TergutCu122P4_FD_187285 | JGI IMG/M metagenome (GOLD analysis project Ga0209628, IMG submission 187285) | Cubitermes ugandensis P4 segment gut microbial communities from Kakamega Forest, Kenya - Cu122 P4 (SPAdes) (version 2) | ecosystem: Host-associated > Arthropoda: Insects > Digestive system...
GTTTATAGTGCTCCTGAAGATGGAAGCAAAGGGCGTCCGAAACATGTAGAGCATACTTGTAGTTTTTAATAAACACAATACTGCCAGAGTTGCATCTTGTTGGGTTATTATATATTATATCCCTAAGTACACATTTTATGTTCCTTATTATTCTTTAACCCTTCGATGACGCATGGATGCAGATTTCACCTGCCGGCCAAGACAGAAGTGATTTTAAAAGCTTGGTGACGGACCCACTTCCATTTCATGTAATGCTGGAAACGACGTTCGCACTACGAGTATGTAAAACAGTACCGCCATATTCAGCGGCAACTTACACGACTCTTTAGCATGGCGTGTAGTGCCTCATTCAGGCGCACCAACAGTCGCAGTCTTTAAATCTTAGTGTTAACTACATGTACCGCCAGGTTGAATACTTAAACATCCGCACAGTGTTTTTCTCTAATAAGTAAAATTCTCCCAATAAACAACAATTATTGCCCTATACAGCACGCACCAATTTGTCTTTCTAATCGAAGCACACTCTTCTCCCTGCGGAGTTCGAAAGGAATTTTTTTACATAATATAGATTGATTTTAGTCTTTAAATGGTTGAACATAAATGCCTGCAGCAACTCTCAACAGAACCGTGAGAGAAATTTCCCTCAGGGACTGGGATTTGTTTCGCCGCAGGCCGCTGAAAGAACTTCGGTGCTTAAAGATGAAGATAAATCACCAAGCAGACTGGTACAACGGTGACGCTCTATTATTTACGGACATCTATTCAAGAAATGCCCGGTTCAGATATCTGCCAGGACGCCGTTTGTGGTTAATAAAGTTTCTTGTTCCCTAAAGACAAAATTTGGGACAGTACCTGATTATATTACAAACGTTTCCTTCCAAATCACATCCAATTCATCATCTTCAGTTATCTTCCATTTGACGCTGTATGGTTTGCAGTAATGACACCACAATAAAGAAAATAACACAGTGTAGAAAAACGAGTATATAAAGATGGCTTTTCATGTACGTACACACCTGCACACCCACCGTACTATTAACACAGTTCCGCAGAGAGGACTGGCACTTTTTGTGCTAGCATTTGTGTTTGTGCTGTGATGTGGTCAAGGTGTTCGTTCTACTGGGTTACGACGCTTCGTCACTGGTGTTTGTTACCCGGCGTTTCGAGAAAATGTATGTCTCATCTTCAACGGTCGAAGTGTCTCCTAAGAACCTTTCGACCCTCGAAACGTCGGACAACAAATATTAAGCGATGCAGCGTTATCTCCCACCTTCAGGAATACCTTAATTATTTGGGTGTTAACTTGTGTGAATATCGACCGGGTTTTTAAGCTATCGTGGCTCATTTCACCATTCAAGTGATTGCTGGCATAATACAACTGGAAGAGGGTCACGACCGTCCCCCTTTGTGTCCCTAAATCGTTTTTAATTCATAAATATCGTCCCACCTTCCATCTCTTTCGTCGCCTAGTATACGATAATTTCCATCTAACAATTTATATAGAAACGTAGACCCAAATTCAGTAAACCTTCAACAAGTGTTAAGTAATGAGCACAAACGACGAATCAATGAAACATTTATACATTATTATGTTTAATGTTCCTGCCTTCATGCGACCCGGGATAGCTCAGTCAGTATAGCGACTCGCTGTAGGTGGGACGGCCTGGGGATTCAATCCCGATGTGGACAAATTTTCCGCACCGGTCCATACCGGCTCTGGGACCCACCCAACCTCCTATACAATAGGCAGCGGATGTCTTGCCGGCGGTAAAGTGGCCAGGGTGTGGTGTTGACCACCCAACCAAATCTAGTGTCGAGGTTAAAGAAAGAGCTATACCTCTGCACCCCTTCTGTGAATTCATGGCAGGTTAAGGGGTGAACTTCTTTACTTTCGTTCTTGTCTTCACATATTACTTAATTCCTGTACCGACCTGAAAATTGAGGTTTCTTTGAGATCTCTCTCTTAATCCTCTGTGCTTAAAATTGCATCCATCTTCAATTATATGACTTCACCCGTTCTGTCCCGCAGGTTATTTGTCTTCATATGTACTGCTGAAGTCACCCTTCTCTCGCACGTCAGTATTGTGAAATTACTTACGTATATTGCAGTTATAATTTGTGAACGTGCCTTGTAATTTGATGTGAATTAGTTTAACTATATCTTTGAAGTTCAAGTATCAAAGATTTCAGCAGTGTCTGGTTCTAAGAACCGGTAAATACTGGTTACACGTCACAGCACGAGAATAGAGGGAGAAAGAGAGAAAGACTTAAGAAGTAGTAGCAGTATTGTATGTACGTATATATGTATGTATGTATATATGTAACGTGTGTATATATACATATGTGTGTGTATGTGTATGAATGTGTGTGTGTGTATATATATATGCCATGTTTCGGAGGGGAGAACGAATTAGTATTGTAAAATGGTGTAAAGTTCAGCCCGCTCGTCCCTCTGGCTGAAATAGCAGAAAAGTAAAGACTAGAGTTGTGAGAAATGTGGCTTGAACTAAGAACCGAGATGTTTCGTTTTTCTCTCTTCAAATATCACCTAAAACTTCAAGTCCCATTTCACATAAAGCAAGCGTGTTCTCCGTTACAAGACCAGGAACTAACCGCTCTTTGTTGTGGGAAGAGTGGAGAATTTTTGAGGTTACTCTATGGACCAAATATTTCACCAGAATGGCAACAAAAGCGAAGAAAAATATTTCATCTGCCCCCATGATGGAAACAGCATATTTCTCCGAATATGGGTGCGTGTACATAACACTACACATCACAACCCAGAATACAGTAAATATAAAATATGAGCGTAGTCTCTACCCGGTCAGTCTTTAATCTGCTCACGGTCAGTTAGTTGAGTACCCTTCTCTACGGTCTAATTGACATCCGATGTCAGTTGGCTGGTCGAGGGGTGGCGATGCATTATTTAGCGGCTATCAACCCCCTGCAGCGGTGCGCACACAAGACGTGAATGGATTGCTTGATCGGCAGGGGTTACAGGTGGGGTGGAAGTGAATCCTCAAAGGGTTTACAGGTACGCGGTCTAGAAAACTTTCACAAGTTTCTATCTGGATTAAGCGTCAATCGCCTTATACGCCTCTCTTGTACTACAGCATTTATTTATTCTTGCTTTATTTAACGATTCAGCGCAACTTTTTCGGACAACAGAAAGCCGTTCTAAATAACAGAACAAAAATACGTATTATTAACATAGGCTGCAAGTTTCATTACTACAGAACTCAGGACATAACCATAATATGGTGTATGCCCAAACTGTTTGCTGTTCAATATGTGTGTCTTTATTTAACAAATATTAGCGTCGAATCAGAAGAATTAATAACAAAGAAAGTAGAAAGGACTGTAATTACAACATAGTGACGTGATTTGGAATAATAAGTTTCACAGTTACTGCGTGACAAAACTAAGGCATTTTGTGGAACAGTTCGGTCAGAATATCTAGTCTCCGGTCGAGGATTGAAGCCGCCGTGTTTTGAATATAAAGCAGGATTGCTACCCACTAGAGCAGGACGTTCATTCTAACTGTTGTTACTAAATTTTGCGAAATACCGTGACCTGAATGTGTTGAAACAGGCTTTATTATACGTAGCGGCGGATCGGTTTAGAGACACTGTATTGACTAACAAACAAATAGCTTGTACCGTAGACCGTCATTTGGTTGGCTTTTAAACAGACTTTCCGCGGTGGAACACGAATATTCATTAACGTAAATTTCACATTGTAGTTTACGCCGTGCATCTTTATCAAGTTATTTATCTAACAATTGTTCGAACAGTACGCACTGTATAATGATATTAAAAAGTTCTTATAAAATCAAACTATATTATAACATATTTTGTTGGCGACCACCACCATCATCAGGAAAGTTTACTTTATGAGCTAAAACACCGCATTATAATAAACTGTCTGTCTTATTATGCGCGCGCAGTTGGATTCTCTTCGCATTGTCAACGCAGCACAAGGTGTGCACAGACGCACAGTACTGCTGAAATTTGTCGACCTCCGTAGGAATTCCACTATGGTAGTAGAGTGGAAGTCCTTCAGAAGGTAACATTTCCGGCAGTAGTTAGCACTATGGCGACCATGTAATTATACTACAAATTGCAATTTTTACAATAACACCCGAAATCAGAATTATACCTGCAAAAATGTTTATTTTTTATCAACCATGTGTGGAAACCCGAATCAAACATTTTAATGATGATGATGGCGGTGATGGCCGCCACCTAAACATGTTGTAATGTAGTGTGAGTTTATAAGAATTTTTTTAAATCATTGTGTATTGCGTATTTTTGGAAAAATTTTTAGATGCATAAATTCATCATTGTGCTTAAAAATTCCCGCCACTGAACCCGACCTAGAACAAACATCCACTGTGCAAACTCGCACCCTATTTCTTTAAAATCCATTTTAATATATTCCCTTTTACACCTTCATATTCCACTTCTGTAGTCAGTTCATGTTTGTGTACCAAAATATTTTACAGTTTCCCCTTGGCTCTCATGCGTGCCACGCGCTTGGACTGCTCCCCGTCCTTGATCTGGTCGTCCTAACGACATTTCCTAAACACAGTTTTGATTTTATTCATTCCGAGAACTGTGCTGTCCGAAAGCAAACTTATGACCGTTCTGCCTCTACTGTAAGTGATCGAGCCCTGGCAACATTGCCAGACTTGCAAGCAATTTTTATTTTTTACGAATCTTACGTCAGTCTGAAACAATACAGAAAAAAATTTAGGTTCTTATTTGAAGGTAAATTCAGTAAGAAGTAATTATTCTGCGTGGGACTGTATGAGTTGCAGATTGGTGCAGAAATGTCTTCCTTCCTCCTGTTTCTCCACATTTGTGCTGATCAAAGTGATTTTTTATGCTACCTACGTTTGCCGCTGAGCCCCTGCAGTCCCAGCCAACAGACAAGCACGGTAGTTAAACTCCTCGGTGCCGCCGGTACGTTGTGCCATTAATATTTAAAGCAGAGAGGTAAATATACGTACCATCTGGTTTAAAATTACAGTACTTTGCTGTCTGTCCTACAGAGCGTTGTTGTGTTTCGTATGATCCTTACAATTCACATCTTTTTTCCCTCTAAACAGCACTGGTCAGGCAGCCTTTCTAACGGAAACGTAAAATGTTTACCATGAGGTAGGAACTCCCATGTTTATTGAGAAAGATTTCAAGTTTCGAAAAATTGCCTCTAAAATAGAATGTTGTTAGCAATTAAATTTAGATGAAGTCACGTATCATATTCTTTGTACTGGGTATCCGCCTCAGTATCAGAACATTTTTCGTGTTCGTAGTTATAAAAGGATGGACTTACTTTGCAGAATTTAACTTAAAGTATGAGACTCAGTAACAATTGCATACAGCCTTGATTTCTGTGACTGTATGCTATTTCAAATACCCAGACTGTGTTGTGAATACGTTTCAAATGTCATTACCATTATAATGAATTTCACGAAAACTGGTAGAAGACGCCTAAATAATTAAGCCCCAAGCCATTAAAACGTATGCGGTAGGGATACATAGCTGATTATTCGCATTCGTTAGCGTTCGGTATTCGTTGCAGGTCCCACAGCTTTTTTTCCCCCGAGAACAGCCTTCATTTACCATTTGGTTTAGGAGACTGAATGGGGCTGCGATTTGACCTGAACGTAGTGGCGAAGAGAAGAATTTCTGCCCGTTTCAGGAATCGAAAAAAATTTCCGACCCTCTAACCAGTAGCCTAGTCACTGTATAGATTGAGCTACTCGTTGTTACAAACGCGCGATACTTGGAGGGACCCGCCATTGTCTAACTGTACAAGAACTGCCATTACCGGCCACGTGGCTATTACACCCCATTTTTCCATCAATTAAACGATGGAAAGTCCTTCCCCTACCGCCTTATAAAAGTGGGTGTCGCATATTGGGGCTATGATGATTATAATGACGATGATTTCGAGGTTGAAACCGTCCTTCCTTCTGACTGAGAGAATTCTTCTGGGGATCCCAATTTCCGGATGCGCAGTAGGGGACGCAGAGAAGTCTCTAGTGGACATAGCTTCCGGCGACTTCCTGGGACTCTCCAGTGGGAATTGAGGAGCTACGCTTAAAAAGCGAGGTGAAAGAGAAAGAGGGGTTGATGACGTATCTGTGAACGTGTACAGTCTCCACCACACCGCAATGGTGTGGTAGAGACTGGTGCTGTTAGAGAAAGACTACGGCCTTGTACGAATTATACAAACATAACACATAATACAATTACAGTTATGTGCCATGTGACGCCGTGTAGTTTGTTGCTTATCTAACTACACGGAATCACATCCAAGTAGACTGTGATCATGATCGCACCGCAGTGCAAATTTCGTGTTTCACACATTGCGGATAGAAACTGTGATTAGAAAAGAGTCGAAGAAAATTGGGAGGTCTACCATAAAGACTAACATAGCACACGTAAAATAAAGAGTTGAAATTACTTAAGTTTAGACTTATAAAATGCTGCTTTAAATCAGCTTACCTATTAGAGATTAAAATAGTATATCACTATGTTGCCAAAATCCATACAAAATTTCTCATATTCCCACTGCCTAAAGCGTCATTCTGTATCGAAGTTATCATTACCTAGCATCTCATAATCTTTCTCGAGTATACAGTAGGCAATTTAATTAAAATAACAATGTATTAAGTTTTAAATTTGTTTGTATCTGGTAAATTATGTGCCATTGTCATAGTCTTAGAATTACGTGTGAAAACGTCACAGGATCCTGCTCAATAACACACAGCTTATTTAACTGTTGATCATACATCGGAGCCCATTTTGAAAATTGTTGTGGAATGAAAATAAAGGCCTTCAGCCAAATGCAGTGAGTGTGTGATAATAACACCTATATACGTAAGATTTCCTGTGATAATGACATGCTGTTGATACGATAAAGTGGTAAGTAAGTATTGCCTAAAGTAGACTACTACAACACACCGCAATAGCTTCCTAAATAATCATTGTTCGTGGTTTTCAATATGTTCCTATTGATAGCCATCCTTTATTCAACATCCATTTACTCCTTGCCTTTTCTTAGCCCTTCACATTGGCATACAGACTGACTGCTATATATATATAACATCTTAGGTTATATTTATTTACAATTTTGTCGTTTTCAGGACATAAAAGTGTTACAGGACACCCTAAGAGTGGAAATTAGCACATACGATACAATGTATTGAAGGCCTCGTTTCATTTCTATAGAAATTTTCTGACTGGACGCCAATCTGTGACTGACAGCACAGTAACTTGTTTTATTGAGCAGGAAAAATGTGACGCTTCCATGCGCGATTTTAAGGCTTTGACAGTTGTAAATATTCAACTGGAGACAAATATTTATTTTTAAATATAGTTGTTTTAATTAAATTAATGATTTATAGTCAATGACTATCCTTTTAGAGCCTGCTGGTTACGTTATGAACAATCAGTTTAACATTCAACAATTCTATATTCTTAGCAAAAAATAAAATAAATAGTACGTCGAACACATCAATTTTCATTATCGATAGGAGCAGGCTACATGTTTCGAACCTTATAGGGTCATCATAAGGCCTTCTATTTGAAACAAGTCTTTAAAATACTACGTACATTACTGGGATCCCATTAATGTTTACAAATAATAGGGAGGCCATTACGTCTGTGTGAGGTTGTACATCTAAAAAACCGCTCATTAAAATCGCCTATTCCTATCATAATAAAAATTGATGTGTTCGACGTACTATTTATTTTATTTTTTGCTATTACTGTAACACATCGGAATGTCTAAGATCAAAATTCTACTTTCTGCCCACACTGTATTAATGTGTTTTGTATTTATCTCAACAAACCGCGACTTCTCCCCCATACAACATACACTGATCCGTTTTTATAACCGAGATGAAAAGTGTTTACTGCGCGGTACGAACTGTCTTTAAATAAAGCAGTCTGCGCTTCGTCTTTAAAGGGCTATTATGAAATGTTTGTATATTTTTTTCGCATATCCATTGGATGATTGAAAACGATAAACTGAAATGAATGTGGTTGAATGAACGTATCGTCGTCTGATCCGAGGCCTCTCGGAATCTTTCCGGAATTTTACAGGCCGAAGAGCCAATCGCTGGGCCTATAATCGATGGCCGGACATCCGTAATATGCAGTCAGGTTAATCTGATTGGCACAGAATGTAGAAGGTTATATAAGAATGAACTTTGTAATATATAGAATTTATGTTAGTGAGGTGTGGGAAACGAGACGAGGGGAGCATGAAAGCCATGAAGAAGGAACGAGAGAGAAACTTGTTGGAAAATACGAGTATCTTGAATATCAGTTGCTTGGAAAACAAACCACTGGACAAGAGAACAGTGGTTGGCGATGTCGTGCCCGCGGGTCAGAAGGTGAACCACGAAAGTGGTTAGTTAGACGCGCATTTTAAATTTCGCCCAAACAGCAATCACCCATCACGTTCCCCCAAAACCGAGATTTGACCACAGTAAAAAAGAAAATTTTTAGACCGCGGCAATAAATACTAAATGTGTGTGTGAGAGAAATACGATACGTGGCGATATGAACTGAACATAACCATATATTCAGGATATTTTGGCCGTGTTTCCTTGTTTCTCCAGTTTCCTTTGTCCAATTCTTACATATTATTTGGAATTAGGCCGTGGCAACTTGTTGCCATTTAATTGTTCATGTGACTGAAGGTGGAACGTTAAGTTTTCCAAATCCATTCCATGAAGGCATACGGGGGATATGTGGAGGTGGGAGGGCAACTTCACATTCCGGACGCTTTACCTTTGGAAAAGAACTCCCGTACCCATTGTGTACGAGAATATGCGGGCCCCAGTGCCGTTCCGGAGGAGAGAATGAGTTCTTATACCTGCAGGGGTTCGAATCCAGGACCATCCAGATGGTATGATTGTAAGTATACTGTCTACGCTACTCAATCTACTATTCATGTAAGTATTATGAAAGGTAAAGATCAGCCCGTGACATGCCTATGCAGACACAGAGGGGAGGTTGACTTACAGCTCTAACACCTTCACAACCTCCACTTTAGAAGGGACTGGGTAGTCAGCAGTACACCTCGGCCGCTTTATCCTGGGAAAGACTCGGCACTCGTTGTGCAGAAGACAGGGTGGACCTCGGAGCCACTCTGGACAAGACATGGAATCTCTCATTCCCACCGGTATTCGATACCCGGACCGTCCAGCAGACTTCACTATTCCGGCCGCCCACAAGTATTTCACATTTCTATATGGCTTAGAACTCAACGGATTCGGTTGAAGTAATGTCGTTGAATAGGCCTTTAAACACGTGAGAATGATGAACCCTTTTATTACCAACTGATGCACAGTTTACGTGAGAATGAATTGATGTGCGACCGCTGTCTGAATACTTACACTCATATATCAAAGATTTGAATATGTGGTGTTAATATGACATTTGGTGAGCGAATAGCTCTTATGTCAAGGCAGGCCGGCAGATGTTAAATAATGCGATATTGTACCCTGCTAATGGCAAGGCGTGACGCCCTGCACTAACAACATTGCACGGTATCACATTTTCTTCACGTATGTTTACATTACTTACAATTTTGATAATCTTAGCTTATAATGTTTAAGTAGAACTTATTGCAACACTTCCGATTATTGTGTGGTATTATACAGTTAGCCTTTAATACCGTGTTCTTTTCTAATACAAATTTCTATGTTTATGACTTGCTTCATTAGCCTGAAGCTGCGTATCTCAGACTTAATTTATTACACTTCTTAAATCACTCCTCTTTATAAGATTAATTAAATACGTCTGCGCCTTGTATATTTTAACTAATATTATCTTTCTCATTTATCCCTACCTTTACCGAAATATTCATCTATTTTTCTCCATTTTCTCTAACGGTATTTTTGGTTTCCTTCATGTTCCTATCTCTGTTTCTGTTTTCTAACTCCCGTTTCCCCCGAAATTCAGGAATATATTCTATGGGTTAGTGAATTAAATAAACGTTTACTTATACAGTTATCACGTAAAGCAGTTAATATTGATTTATTCGGAGAGTCACACAATTAATGAATTTTTTCCACTTTGATAGTCACTATATTACCCATTTATTCCGTGTGTGTGTGTTGATTTGTTACTTATAAATTCATTCAAGCAGTGATTTGTTTGGTTAGTTGGATTTTCAGTTACATAGTTAAGTAGTCTGTGAGCCATTGTGAGAAACAATTGTCCCATTGGTTGGCACGCTTCTTTCAAATTTGTATGACGTCACCGCGCAGTGGCCGAGTGTGCGGGTGCGAGAAGGCTCTGCTGTGGAAAGATCTCGGCTCTGTCGGTACAAAAGCGGCTGCTAACGATGATTGATTAGCGAAACTTAATTAGTCACTTGATACAAAAAAATAATTTGAATACGCAAACTGAATTCTATTGTGATGGAGCACGAATGTGAGACACAGCACAACGCATAGCGCGTTGTTACGCATCGCTGCCAACTTCATCACGTCTGCATCTCGATTTATTGACACGTTTATATGCACAAGAAACAAACTTATTTGATAAAAGAAGCTTCGTGTTTTGAAAACAAAGGAAACCATTTTCCTTTGTTCACTTGTTATTCTGTGCGCTGCAGAACACATAAATTGATTGGAATGTTTCTCAAACATGGAGCTTCATTTCGGCACCAAATGTCTGGAAACAAATGTTTAAACTCAAGATAGCTGAAGTGAGTGGATATTTTAAGATATTACGCACTGAGGAACTGAGTGATTTATACAGGTCACCTCGTGTTGTTACGGGATTGAAATGTAGGATACATATGGCTGAACATGCAGATGGGCCAGGAGGACAAGGAATTCATAGAGAGGAAGCAGCCACAGCAACAGTGGAGAAAAGGGTGGGGTAACATGGGGATGGATATTAAAGAAAGAGATTTGGAACAATGAAAGTATGTAGAACTGGGTCATTGAGTCGGATAGCGACATTTTGTATTAACGATGTTGAGTGCTGGGTTTTGCTACGAGAGGTAGTTACTTAGGAAGATGAGCCCCAGATGAATAATTTTAACCGGGCCCACCCTGTTGTGAAAATATTCACATGATAAAGCAGTAAAACTCGAATCCACCTGTTCTGTTAACTCATATGTAGTGTTGTGCTCGCTGAGAGTGTTGTCGCTTAATCATGAGAGGAAGAGGTTGTGATGGTGGGATGTACAATGAACTGCCCGTGGATCGTTTGCAGTAGCAGGCTTTTGTATTAGTGTTGTTGAACATTCCAGGTCTGAAAGTTGCTAAGATGATTGTTAGAGAAACTGAAGGCTTAAGGTTTTGCTCATTTGGGCATTTTATGACCCCGTATCAACTCCAGATATTTGTGTACGTACACACGAATGTATGTAAATCGGCTATTGATGGAATATTACAGGTTGGGATGCCTGATTTCGATTCATCACTGAGTCCATGGCAAATGTAAGGCCAATCCAATTTGTATTCCAGCTGTTTTTAGACGCGTTCGCAAAATTTTGAAAACGACTATTAGCTACGTCATTTCTGCTGTCCGTTCGCCCGCATGAAACATCTCGGCTCTCACTGAACGGACTTTAATTAAATTAGATATATGAGTATTTTTCGAAAATCTGTTGGGAAAATTAAAGTTTCACTAAAATCTGACGAGAATAACAGGTACTTTACATAAAGACCAATATAAATTTTTGATCACATTTCGCTCAGTTTTTCTTAGAATGAAAAATTTGAGACAGTTATTGTAGTTAAAATGAAAACACGCATTTTTTGTTGAATAACGTGTTTTCCGAAAATCGTGCCGTTTATGAGATAATGTGAAAAAATATTTAGAGTCGGACAGGCCACAGATGACAGTATGGTGCATGCGCAATGCCTGCCGGATACCTAAGGCTAGAAAAACATATTTAGAATATGTAATACTTATTCCTTTCCAATTGCAACAATGGTTGCACGAACGCGCCTCATTGTTACTTTATACGTATATTGCCTGTCTTGTTTAGAATCAGTGTAGACGGATTATGTTGCTTAATGAAAGGGACATTTGTGGCGTTGTTGGAGTGATTATTTTGATACCATCACATCCAGAATATTGGACAGTTTAAAGTTTAACCTATGATTAATCACTGGCAAGGGACCCGTTTGTAAAAGGGGGTTAAAATACTTACGTGCTGCTCCACTTAGACTTTCGTCATACGTTTTTTAGCTTAGGCCTTTGGCGAAGTCATTAAAGTACTTGTTATTCAGTATAAGATAAAATCCGGCATTTTTGGAGCTAGGAAAGTGAGACACAGGTCATGAAACAAATGAACATGTATATTCAACTGCACCTGGCAATCCCTGACATTGCCTGTAGGTGCAAAACGTGTAGTGTATCTTGCATAGTATGTTGTAATTCGTCCGAAAACGAAACTACTTAATTTGCACTTTTATAAACCCTAAAAACGTCATATAAACGACTAAAAATTTCACCGTTTAGTTTCAAAGATCAAGACTTTGCCGTTTAGTGGTTAAACTCTATATTTCTTCTTTTTCACTGATAATTTATCCATTTTAAGCTTCTACCGTAAATCTGTTGACATTTTTACACGCGTTTTCTTAAACCATTACGCGAGACAGTCGTGCCAAGAGTATTGCTGCACGTTGCATTTCACCTTGTGATTTACCTTTGAACTCAAGTATTATCACATAGTAAAATATGTTTATTTCGAGCCATTTAACGGTTAATGTCACCTATAGAACACTGCATGTCTATCAAGATCATTGAACTATTACTAGGTATGGAAATCTGGTGAAAGTAATCCGGGTTTGATCGCCTCACAAAATAAGTGCATTACATACTCGTAAATTAGATTAAAGTTTCCACCTTTCTTATTTAAGCGTCAACACATGAACACGTTCGGAAAAGTGGAGATGTAGTTCCAGACGTTCTTAACCTCTGAACTGTGTGGCAATGAGTGGTCATCTTTTCCTCCTGGCCACTTCGTCCACGGCAAACTTTACATAGGAAGCTGCGTGAGTGCAGAGCCGACTGGACACTATTGACGACAGAACAATTTCTGCCGTTACAGGAGATCAAACCTCGATCTCCTTTCATGAAGAAGACTTATGTCTAATGGAGACGGTGCGATAATGTTGAGGAATGAAAATAAAGAGACTGCAAGGCTTGTACTGGGCACGAGAAACTTGCAGGCCAGGTTCAATTCTCCGTTTGTGTCACATGGCACTGACGCTTCCAATTTACGTCACAACAATTCCAATTTCCAACATAAGGCGTGAGAAGATTCAGCGGTTCGAAATGTCATTCCAAATCCAGACAGTCTTCTGAAATACTCCGTGCTTCTGAAAATTCTGTTTGGCTGTTTTGCTCTTTTCTGCGGCGTACTGAAGCCGAGATGAAAGGTGGTAGATGTTGGGTGGGTGGACTAAGGCAAAGTAGACTCGCACACACATAAACACATACCGCACAGTTGGCTAAATTATTTACTTCTCTGGAAAATGGACATGTTATATTCTTGAGGTTCAGTTTAGCAGTGATCGTACATATAAAATGACCTATAAGATGAAAGGGTTTCTTATTGATTATGTCTCTTTATCATGCATGAGCGAGAATTGTAACCTCGGGTGAGGCAGCATGTTGTGTTCATTTAAATATATCGATGATACTTTGTGTGAGAAATGATGGTGTCTGACAGAGGTAACACAGGTCGGCCTTATGAAACAAGTGGCACAGAAGAATGAAGTGAACTGGAATTACGTAGGACAGGCCCGTTCCACCTATAGCCTCGCGGAGACATATGGAAAGACGCAGTACTTTAAACCTTTCCCTGTAATTGCCGATATAAAACAATGAAGCAATTTTGAAAACTTAAAAGCAGTTTATTTATAAGGACGTACATTACATTACTAATGCATTTCGTAAAAAAGGACTAACAGTAGCATCCTCCTAGCCTTCGTTGTGTAGTGTAATTGTTTATAATTTTTTCTATTGTTATCAATATATTGTATTTTACACGATGTATAAACAAATACACAGTTAAAATTTTACATATACTTATATTACTATTATTCATTCTTCAGTTTATATAGGCCTATTGCATTTCATGTTACCCGCATGTAAATTAAACTTTGCCGAATTGTCCGGCACGACATCGAAGTTTGAGCGGGCCTGAGTGTAAAAGCACGAAGGAGTTTAATTTATGTGGCTTTCCTGTAAATTTCAGAGGACATTTTCATTTAGCCAATGTAAGAAGTCCGTACAGGAGTAGTTCATGAAATGAGTTTACAATGACTGTATTTGGGTCCTTATTTACACCTTTAATATGAATAATTCAGACATAAGTGTACCTCTGTCCCACTACCTTATCGCATCGTCTATATCACAATTAAGGCATTTATCTTGTCGTGAGAAGAACTTCTCTGTTCCAGTTGATAGATGTCAGCGTTTGTGTTATCAACCGCCGCTTCACAACTGCTGCCCCCC
>Ga0209628_10001686_pt1 | contig 14508 bp, 12 predicted proteins | sample TergutCu122P4_FD_187285 | JGI IMG/M metagenome (GOLD analysis project Ga0209628, IMG submission 187285) | Cubitermes ugandensis P4 segment gut microbial communities from Kakamega Forest, Kenya - Cu122 P4 (SPAdes) (version 2) | ecosystem: Host-associated > Arthropoda: Insects > Digestive system...
TTCTAAATGAGCTCTTCCTTTTTTTTTTTTTTCGCTGCCTCTTCTTAGCTTGCTCGGGCAGAGTGTAGCTGAGTACAGTAATGATTATGTGGTAGTGATGATGAAACCCACAATCCACATACTGAACTAAAAACAGTCCACTTCTATGAGCATTAAACACAGTCTTTTGTAACATTTTTAAATTTTATATTGAAGAGCACTTTCATAGTTTTCAGTGATCGGCAAGGTGTTATCTGCTAACTGTTGAAGCCAGTCAATAGTTTACTCGATACAAAAGCGGTTTATTGTGCAGATAAAAACGCTGTTGCCACCAACAACATGCCACACTGCATGACGCATCCAGAGCACACACACACACACACACACACATATATATATATATATATATATATATATACGTCGTGGATACAGAACATTAGCAGCGACCACGCATAGTCGAGTCCACCGCACTGTATGTATATCGTTAACACTTCCTCCAACACACTACGAACTTTGTGCTATGCTGCACACCCGTTTAGGCATAGCATGTCACAGGTCTGAAGGTCTCATCATAATCAGTGTTTGCCTGTTGCACATGTACTTTCGCGACCAGTCTAACGCGGAGCCGTTTTGTTAACCCATCAACATTCGGCTCCGTTCGAAGCACCCAGCGATTGTCGATGACTTTCACATTCTTCGGACAATCAACGAACTCCCACGTTTAATTTTCCTCCAATGCATCCATTTCTTCATGGCCGTAACCCACTCCTCCCTCTGTGCGGAGTTCATAGTTTCCCAGTATGACGTTAGAGCCCCTCCACCAGCAATAGAAGTGCGTGCCGACGAAAGAATGTAGTCCGCTGATGTCATCCACGTTGGCCGCTTGACCGGTCGTCCTGTGTTCCTGGAGAAACCTTTTCCTCGGCCTCCACCACGAGGGCTTTCACCCACTGTGACATTCCGACATTGTGTCATCTTCTTGCATTTTCTCCGCAACCAGATCTACCACAGCTGCTTTTTCCAATCCCGTTTCAATCATTCACGTGGTGCAAACTCCTTCTGGCTTGAAGCAGACATCATGCGAGTGCACAATCTTTTTGAGAGATGGTACGTAAACCTGGTACCCCTCTTTATCGTTGCGGTAGCTAATCATGCGATAAAATACACCTTTGTGTCGAATTCCTTCGGAAACTGCTTTCGAATGTATACATAACACTCAGTGTCAAACACACGTAGATGATGCTCTTTCTTCATCACGTGCCCATTCCACAAGTACATTGGAGATTTCCCGATAACTGGTGTTTTTCTTATACGATTGCAGGTTCACAAGCCTGTGCCCACATCAGTTTTGATAGCCTGCTCACTGAGAGCGTTGACCGTGCGAGCTATAGAACCGTATGGATTTCGCGTTCTGAAACTCCGTTTTGTTCAGGCGCATATGGTGCCGAGAACCACAATGTAATACCACGACCAATGAGGACACGACGATCTTCCTCACATGCGAGCACCATGCCACCATAACGTCGGAACATATTTACTCTGACCAGCAGTCGACATTTCATTCAGGAACGGGCGTCAACACTTGGAAGCTTCATTCTTTTCGTTGTTAAAAGAACCTGCGATACTTGCTGTAATCGTTCTTGACACACACGCATAGTACTTTGCAACTCCAAGCGATTTCACTGACATTGGTCCATTAACTTCGGAAAGATCAGCAAACCAACGATTTGAGATCGATCCGACCATGGAGTGAAGGCTTCCGATGCGCTTTACCCAAAACACATACATCACAAGTCTCCCGTTTCTACCATGCACATGCTGATTTCCATCCGCTCCGGCACCTTTCAAGTTTGACGTTTGTCTTGATGGGCAAGACGCTCCTGCCAAAGCTGAAGGGTTTCTGAAGCTGTTGCAATGTTAATTTTCGATGGCTGTCTTGGGACCAGAACGCGCATGTCCATGGCGTACGAGTCATCCACCCGCGTTGTTCCCACGAGCTGACCGTTGCGTTGAAACGTAATCCGTTGAAGTTTTGTGACGACTCCAATTCCGTGTTCTGCCGCAACGTACCGAGAACAGATGTCATCCAACATCGGGGACGTAAACATGTCTTCTAAGCAGCCAGGGAACGACATGTCCTCTACCTGGATCTCGACATTAACACGAACAGACCCGAAGACAGTATCATTCCCTTATCTGCCAACGATACATTGACTGAAAACAAAACTTGTACGTAGCAAAGTACTTCTTGATCGCAGTCATGTGGTGCAACGCAACAGAATCGCATAACAAATTATCCGTAAGTCTCGTGCTATTCACTCTTACAGCCGAATACTCTGAATCTCTGGTAATGTCCAATGACTTCGAGTCCATGGTATCTGTCGCCATTGATTTATTTTGTCAGCGTTCAGTTTCCGACAATTCCATTTCATGTGGCCAACATTCCCATAATGAAAAGAGCTGCGGTTTTCTCAGTTGTCGTTGGTTGACTTCTTCGATCACGTGGCTTACTCGACGTTGTTTTGATTGTCATCAATTGAGACTACGTGGTTGACGCATGTGCCACGAATGTACTTGACTCTGCCACTGTCGACGATGTCTGCAACCGTTTTTCAATCGCACACTATTTCCAAGGCCTACTGTCCGTCGTCCACTTGTTGTCATCAAGCGACTCCCAGACATTGCTAAACTCCCGGTACTCAGGTCCCACTGTTCGTAGGATCTGCCCATGCAGCACTTCAATCGGTGTGCCGTGCGACCCTCGTTCGAGAATAACTTCTGTCCATTAGCAACATAAGAGCAATGTCCATTTTTGGATCCCGCTAGAGCTTTAAGAACTCCGTCATCAACAGACGGGGCCGTTGAATACTGCTCCCTTCATAAAACCTAACGACCTTGGCCAAAATGTCCTTGACATCACTGTACACCAATACGAAATCCGCAACCGGATGACTCAGCGTACTCGCGATCAATGCCGCCTTCCGGGCGTTATCGCGCTTCAAGCCAAAACGTTTTGATCATCTTCCGATGCATTTTCATTTCTTGTTATATTGGCAAATTTCCGCTAGACGTAGGACTGAATGGGCTGAGGATCAAACATTACACTATATTAGAAGGTAGATCCAATTGTTCTTGACTAGCGAAGCGTAATCAGAACACTGTTATTGTGTACGTAATGAATTTTAAGCGGAAAGTTTCAGAATTACTCCTCAAGTAACAGAAGTATTTAGTAGGAAGAATACGGTTACTAATAAGTTATCTTAGTGGATAGAAATATAGAAGGCATTATGCTTTTCGACTAGAATTTTTAAACAAATTAACCGCTACTTGGGTCCCCGTGGATAAATGTTTGGTCATTTCATAGCTAATTTTAATGTGACTACCACCTGAGGCCAAAATGTTAGCTCCGACTAAGCTGCAGAAAATGCATGAGACTATGCAAATATGGCCGTTGTAATGAGATATTTTAAGACTATTGTTACAAATCCCCTTATATACAATAAAATACCTATGTCATAACTCAAGCCATTCCAATACCTACTTTTCAACTGGAAATTGAAATTTCTAAGCAGATATGTTGATCTTGTGAATGGTGTATGAAATTAGATTCTTACTGTTTAAATGTAGCAAACAATCATACAGATGAAGCCAGCGATTATAGAAATATTAAGTTTGAGGTAAGGCTACATATAAATTCAGAGAAACACGAAAATAGGAATGAACAAACATTTGAGATCTAGTTTGCATCGTCGAACATCACACAGGACGAAATAAAGTTGTTCTATATAATCTCACAGCCAGAAAACAAATATGCGGCAGAGACGGAGGACGTAATAACCAACCCCCTCCCGCACCCCACTGGCAATATAAACAGAGACGTGGCAGACGTCAGTGAATATTCGATGAGTAGCTTTTCCGCCAACTACTGATGCACAGGTAGGTGGGTGACCTTAGACTGACTCACTTCCTCCGCCACTCTTGGAACCTCGCCGTCCCATCAGTTACTTCAGACAATCTCCGAACTTTACGGACTAAACGCTTGCCAACGAAAAATCAAGAAAAATTGCTACACAAATACCGGTTCTCCTTGAAGATTTTGCCCACCCTGGCGAATAAAATGGCGGAAGTATAAACCTTTTAATGTGACTCGTGTATCATCATCTTGTGATGACAAAAGTATTCTCACCGCCCTCATTAACGAGCACCAGCAATTTCCATGAGGATCTACCGCCCGCGTCCATCATCGCAGGCACTACAACGAGGACGAAGAACTTCACGCTCAGTTTGAACTTCACCAGCCCCCTACGTCTGTTGGTGAATACTTCGCTTCAAAGAGAGTGCAATGAGGTGTACCGCATCTTGTACGTGGCGACAGGAAAACTTGGACAACAGTCGCAAAATACGAGCAACTGCCTTAGCCAGCCACACATACGTAACCAACCAACATACACACAAGAAAAGTTTGTGATAGACACCTGCACTGATCTCTGCGTGCAACCTTCGTTCCTGCATAGAGAACCCCTTGTCCAGAAAAATTATAAGTTGTTTTTGCCGCTTGGCACAATTAAACATTCCTAGGGCTAAATAAACCTGTGGCTGGATTTTGGCTCACGACGGGGTTTATCTTAGCGTTTCGTCGTCGCGGAATAACGAAACCTATTGTCGGTTTTGAATTTCTCTGGATGTAGAGCCTCTTCGTTAAAGTCCATCACCGACGCAAACATAAATCACCCGTTATGCAGTAAACAGCGTCTACGTAGAAAAACACGGCTTCCATCTTAAAGTCATGGCCAGAATTCCCTTACCACGCTTTCCTCCAGGACGTTCAGGATATATTCAGCCCGGTAGGCAAACACCGAACAACGCTGAATTCTATAATCTATCATATTCGCACGACGCCTGCTCCAACATTCAATACGCGCTCACGGCGGCTGGCAAAGACTGACTCCGTGTCGCAAAATTATAGTTGGTTGAGATGCTCTGAAGGACAACGCTCAACTTTCCGACAGCCAATGAACTTCGCCCCTCGAGCTCGTCCCCAAGATAGAAGGCGGCGAGTGACCCTGTGGTTACTATCGTGCCATTAGCGCCAGTATGTTCGCCAACCAACACCCCGTTCGGGAAATTGCCTATCTTGCAACGCAACTTCCAAGATTTCTCCACTGTATATGTGGTGAAGGCATACTATCAGTTCCAGCTCATTCCGCCGAATTCGCAAAAGCAGCAATCATCAAGACTTTCAGACTTCTTGAGTTCCAGTACATGTTCCCCGGTCGCCCAAACGCCGCACAATGTTTCTAGCGTTAATCGTTGAAATCTTTGCGACCAGGATTTCTGTCAATCCGTGATGTGACTTCGGAGGACAAGTAAATATTTTACCGAATACAGTGTCTTGCTCAACCAAGTCAAACGTTTTCAGGCGCGAAGAAAGTAACCTACCTGAGCTAAAATGTTGTAGCTAAAGGTACTCGTCCTCTGGAGTAAAAGGGCTGGGTGACATGCCGTTGCCAACATTGGGTCACAGTCAAACACCTCTGAAGTTTCCTTGGAATGCTTCGCCGAAGATTTCTACCACACGCCGCCAAAATACAAGATATGCTTTACGCAGATTTAGCTAGTCCAGAATTTAAATGATCAACCGTAGAACTGGATATCCACCATGATCCAGATTTTCGAGTACTGCAAGTCAAACCTCTCCCGCTCAAACAATTGGCTCATCGGGACCCATCGACTATTCTGACTATATTTAAATATACTTCGTTGTATCCATCGGCGCCGTCTTGTGACTGTGTGTAAGCGATTATTGAATTACATACTCAGCTTCGCTCAAAAATTTAATGCGTACGAGCGTTAGCTCCTTGTATTGTACGCAGCAATAAAGTAAATATGACATATGAACGAGGGCCGTCTCTTTTTTATGTATACAGGTCACAAACCAACCGCACATGCCGTTCATCATCTTAGAGATAAGTGCTCGTCAAACCAGTTCCGTCATCTCGAGATTACAGGACAATTCTATACCAATATCAGAAATGTCTCCCGGGAATATATTGTTGTAACAGACGCCTCAACCCGAGCAAAATACGTCATGACGCTTATTGATTACCATACTCTGACATTTTTCGGAACCAGGACGCAGATTTATAAGACATCTCGAAATATGCTTCGCCGCCTACGGTTAGAACTTTTGCCGTTTTCTTGGACGGACGTCAGGCTCAACGGAGATACATCCACTCCACAACCGGGGCTTTTCATTTACAATCTCGTTTAGACATCAGGTCTTTGTCCCCTTCCACAGCCTTAGCCACCCCGAAGACAACGCCACCGTCAGGCTGGTGCCGCAGAGGTTTGTATTGCCGCGTGTAGGGAAGATTGTCCCACGTGTACATGCGGGTATAGACTTCGCCAACGTTGCAAGGAATAACGGCAAGTTAGAACCCCTTTGAGAGATTCAAAATTACATCAGATTTTTTTCGCACGATCATATCTTCCTGGATGGGACGCTGTCTCGTCTGGATCTGTTAGTGCTGCACAACCATGGACACACGCGATCATTTGAGGCGCGCCCTCTCTCCGAGCTCACGATCGAAGCAGTCTCATAGCTGCCTGGGTCCCACTTTTCAGATGCCCCCAGCAATTCACCACCGGCCATGGGAGGCAATTCAAGGACCGAAATTTCAAAACGTTCTAGACGATCACCAGAGTTTCTTACCGAGAACTTCTTCGTGCCATCGCGCCTCTAATGGAATGATCGAGAATTTACAATGGCAGATGACGGACGCCCTGATATGCTATGATAATGAGCTGGACCCATGATATACTGCTGGTTCTGTTTGTAAATCTGCAACAAATGGAAGGAAGAATTGCTAGTGTCACCAGAAAAAGTAGTATAGGTGAACCCTTGAGGTTACGAGAAGAAATCTTGGCCCCTCCCCTTGAGACCCAACGACGTTCCTGAAGTCGTTTGTGGGTTGCGGGTTCACATCTTCGAAACTTCCAACCAAACGAACATCGAAGTATGACGTTCCATCCACCCTCATATTAAAGGACTTGGCAGTCACCTTTTACGACTTTCTACAACAAGATGCATTCCGTGGAACCTTGGAGGACCTGTTTGTAGGTTCATACATGGTTCTCCACGGGGACGATAAGACATATATGGTGGAGGATCACGATGTCGCTCATAAATTGTCCAATAAACGCTTGCAGTCAGCGAACGTCATGCATTCCAACATCAAAACCGCTTCACAACCAGCCATTTCATCCGGTTCCACTACTAGTTCATGAAATCGGATACGATTCCCGGACTACTTGTTGGTGCAGCGGTCTCTACTGGAACGTGATATGGCTGACGTCACTGTATAGCGCGCCAGACCGCCACTACTTCCGTTCGCTTTGAGAGATTAGGCAAGCCTGCATGCCGCTTAGCTGAGCATCAAAACCCATGTTCACAAGCCAGACAGTTTTAGACGATGATATTTTTACGAAAACCCAACACTGTCGTTTTATCGTTTTAGCAGTGCAATATGAGACATGAGACTAATTGTTCGCAAGCAAGAAGACGTATATCGAAATTTTAAACAAGGAACAACTAAACTTATTTTTTATAATATTTGTCGAACAATTGCGCGAAGTACATTAAAAAATTATGTTTTTTGTAACACCCCTATATATTTCTATGTTTACAAATTACCCTCAGGGAGTTTCTTGTTATGTATGCTACAGTTTCAATTAATAAAATAGGAACAGTTATACAAGTTGGTTACTAAAAAAGAATTGATAAATTAAATCAGTGAAACATCGTGAGGTATGTGAGGTTGCTTATATTTCCTACAAAGTATGCCTAATTACTTTTAAGGTAAAACGTCGTCATGTAGATTGTGGCTGTTCAAACAAAAAAAAATTTCTACAATGTTATTACCTGTGCGCCACATCCTACAATGAATATTCACGTATCATTGTAGTCACGAAACTAGAACACGTAATTTCGCATTAAGTAATATTCTTACTCTGTTTGTAAATGTTCCTATGATATGCTTGGATCAACAAGTTACCAACAGGAAATTTACATATTCTAGTCTTATCACTCAATTGATACATTATAATTCACTGCACGATTGGGCCCACAAGGAAAAAATTCTACGTCCAGTTGATTGTATGTACGGCCATAAGCTACACAAAGACATTTTAAGTTAGCTGTAATTAAACATATATTTTAGGAGTTAAAAGCAACCTGTCCTATCTGAAGATGTCGTAATGATTTTAATCTATCAATTCCTTTTAAAGAACTACTTGTGCAATTGTTTCCAATTTATTAATTTGTAACTGTAGCATACTTTGCAAGAAACTCCCTGAGGATGATGTGTAAACATCGAAACATGTTGAAGCATTATAAGAAACAGGTAATTGTTAATATACATGGTTCACTTGTTGGATAAATATTATAAAATCTAAAAAATTCACAGAACATACTTAAAAAGGGCCAGTGTATTTATTCAATTTTTATGTGTGGTGATATATATGTTTATTTCACCACATATAAGTGTGTTTTAAATTTCAGAGATGTGGTTATTTTCTTTTCTGTAGGTTTCATGCCATACACTTCCTTGTCAGCGGGTTCTTTTAAATGCCACCATTACAAAGGCCCTTTAAACTAAATATGCCAAATTTGTATGCAATAGAAATTTACTTTTGATTTCATAATTTCGATGTGTTCTGAATGCTGTATGCTTTGTTATGGGTGTTTATTCGTGTCTGAATTTTATATTTTATATATATCAATGTATAACCGGATACATGGACCGACTCATCAGGCAAGCCAAAGAGCTGGAAATGCACTCACACAATATTAACACAGAAGATGGCCTTACGCACATACATATAAAGAAAAACAACAGCGAAAGAAAAACAATAGTTTGATATCTACCACACCATACCTCTTGTTCCTTCCTTCGACACATCGCTTTTCTCCCTCACGGACGTAATACTGGTCTCCCACTTGGAGGTCTTTGTTCTCCCTCTACTTGGACACCCACCCTCCCTGACTTCCTGCTACCGATTGGCTCAGGTTAACTTCGTTCCTAAACCTTTCACTTACAAAAATACCCCATCAATGTCATCTCGATTATTCCAATCCAAAACCCACTCCTCAACCGGTCACGGAGGGGCACAGGCAGTGCAAGATAACCGCCACCAGGAAGACGGCCGGACCTGAGAAACCCGAGATCAAATCCACAGCTGCCACTAGGCCGGCTGCTAGTAAATACAAGAAAAAACAGCCGCGAATGTTAAATCTGCCGCCACTAAACCCAGGACTACCGACCTGGTTGTCCCCACCAAAAGCCCCACCTGCCCCTGAAGGATATTTCTGATCTTCACGATCGCCTCGCAATCGAAGTATGTGTGGAGCTGACTCGTCGTTTTCTCACGACCATCTCCTCCCTGCCCACATCGGCAGCCCGCCAGGGGGCTGTCTTGAAGACTGTCATACTCTTCATGGTCGGATATGGCAGCATGCTCTAGGAAGACGGAACGGAGAAAGTCCTGCGTTTCATCTGCTAGAATGCTGACGGATTGCGTGGCAGAAAGTTGAACTTGAGCATATTTTTCAGCCAGCACTCTGACCACATTTATCTCTTAAGTGAGACAATCCTAAACCCTGTTCAAGCCTTCCGGTTTGCCAATTATAATTGTCACCGCACAGATAGACTGACAGCGTGGGACAGCCATCCTGTTCTGCCGTGGTATACTCCACAACTCAATGCGCGTTCCGGACCTAATCCACTTGGAGGCTACTGCCTTTCAAGTCATACTGGCCGGCAGAACGGTGAAAATCCTTTCGCTAACACGCCCTCTCATCGGAGCCGACCTGAACGCCTGTTTGGCAGGGGGTTGCCGATGTTGTTAGCCGGCAATCTCAACGACAAAAACGAGGAATCTATCTCGCGGCTGACCTCGAGACGCGGGAATCTCCTATTTGAATATGCCGAAAAGAACTTCTGTCTGATCTTCGGACCGGACAACCAACCAACAACGCATACAACCCCTCAGCTACTACCGACATTTTGGACAACGTCATAGCGAAAGCGTTCCTTTTCCCGGATTACCTGACATTGTGCTCTACACTAAGCTCGGATCACCTCCCGGTATTCGTTGACACACGGTGACACTATTCCTTTCAACACCCCACAGATCGCCCAGATTTCAGGCGCATTTACTGGGCCAAATTCGAATCTCACTTGGAAGATCAAATTCTGTTCGATCCGGAATTGCACAACGGGATGACAATCGACACGTGCGTTGAGAACTTATTAGGTGCCGTTCTAAATTTTCTGGCGACATCTACTCCCAAGTATCGCCCGCGTGAAGACCCACAACCTCTGATACCAGTTGACATTCAGGATAAGATACACCTGGCGAACCGGCTGGGTAGGCGCTGTCAGGTCACTAAGAACCAAACCTGAGGAGATCCAAGAACCGCAGGGGTCTCGAGTTCATCAAGGCTCCGGGCACGAACATTATTCCGAACAGGGCTTTCAAGCATCTCTCACAACGAGCGGTATGCCTCCTGGTCATGATTTTCAACGCGATCCTAATCACCGATTACTTCCCTACAACATGGAAGCACACATGGTATATATCTATACTTAAACCGGGGAAGAATGCAGTATCGCCCCCATTCTATTGGCCTATTGGTTACTTGGACAGAGTGGAAAGAAGCGAAGTCGGTCCTGCAAAAACAAGTGCACGAGCTTTCCCGAACGGGCGCCGGCACAGGCCAAATCGCCGCTCCGAAACTCAGCAGGCCGGGTCTTCTGCCGAGCAGATGTGGCGTGTCGTCAAGGTCTTCACCACTCCATCCCAAATCCATCTCCTCAGCAGGACTACGGTGCGTCTAAGCAGCCTTAAGTGACCGCCACCAGGAAGACTGCCAGGACTTAGAAGCCCCGGTCCAAATCTACGTAACCCACAAAGCCGGCTGTTGGGAAGCCCAAGAAGAAAGCAGGTGCAATTGACAAAACCAAGTCCTCCCAGCTCATAAAACCTGAGCAGGTGCTCCCCACCCAAAGATCCACATCTCCACTCGAGGAAATTTCTGATCTCGATCGCCTTCCCCATTCAAGCATGTGTGGTGCTGACTCGTAGGCTCTTCATATCAATCTCTTCCACGCCCACAGGGGCGGACTGTTCTGCATACCACTATTCTGTTCGTGGCCCAATAAGCCAGCACGCCCTAGGAGAAAGGAGCGGGGTAAAGCCATGCGAATCGCCTGCTCGAATGCTGACTAAGTGCGCTGCGGGAAGATTGAAATTGAGCATATTGTCAAACAGCACAGTGTCGAAATTTGTATTTTAAGTGAGACATTCCATAACTCTCGTCAAGCCTTCCGCCTTGCCAATAATGTCTACCATTCGACAGGCAGAGTTACAATGGGGACAGCACAGCGATCCAGGTCCGCCGTGGTATACTCCACAACCCAGTGCCCGTTCTGAGACTGACCCACTTGGAGACTATATCCATTCAATTGCAATCGACACGCCTTGAGAACTTCTCCGGCGCCGTTCTGAAAGGTCAGGCAGCATCTTCGCCCAAGTGTCGCCCGTGTGACAACCACGACTCCGATACCGCCTGGTATTCAGGACGAGACAAGCATGAAAACCAGCTGCGCAGGTGGTGTCAGGTCACCAGGGACCCCGATCTGAGAGCCGAGGTAATTTCTACAGATTTCGATGATCCGCCGGTTAAACGAGAGGATGAAAGACCAGTGAATTGCCAAACCCGAATTCCTTCATCCCGAAGACCAATCGCTGTGGAGAATGACCATACGGGTGATGAGATTCCTACAGCGTCTAACCAATGGACACACTGTTGGGAATCGTTCTCGCAGTCTCTGAGGAAGCCGAAGCCCTTGCCGACAGTCTCGAGCACTCAGTTTCGACCGTTTCTTCGGTTATTGAAATGGTTGACGAGGCACTGAGGTCTTGCTTCCTTAATTCTGCCAACGAAACAATGTCAACAGACCGCGATGAGGTTCATAAAACTATCAGGGGTCTCAAGTTCAGCAAACTCCGGGTCCATAAGGTATACCGAACAGTGCCCTGAATTATTATCCACAGCAAGCGGTATCCCTCCTCACCCAGCACTTCCCTACAGTGTGAAAGCATGCACGAGTGATCTCTATCGTTAGAGCGGGGAAGGATTCGGCAATGCCCTCAGCCTATCGACCCATTAGGCTCTAGGACACGATTGATAAAATACTTGAAAAGAACCTGTTAGCTATGATCTAAAAAGAAGTAAGCGATCACGGACTGATGCGAGGTGACCAATTGGATTTAAACCCTGGCATAGCGCGTCTTCGCTATAGGTTCGCGCCGTTGAAAGAATAACCAGGAACTTTAGAGAAAAGACGCAAACTTCCTCGACGTGGAAACAGCCTTCGAAGGTGTCTTAATCGACGGCCTCCTCTACGAGCTAACACTCCTAAATTTCGCGTCTCACATTATCCAATCAATCTCATAATACCTCCGGCGACAGACGTTCGAAACGTCCCTCCAGACGACGTCATTACAACGAGATATTCGGGCTGGGGTGGTTCAGGGTGGATGTATCTCCCCTGTTTTCTTCAGTCTGTTTGTCTGCGACACAGCTTCACGTGTACCTGGAATCTCACCTCAACGAGCTTCAACGTTGTTTTATTGAAAAGAGAATCGCCATTTATGTCTCTAAGAACACCGTGGTAATATACGCGAGTGACGGACGGCGCTTCATCCAGACTCGACCAGTAACACTGTTCTTGGAACAAATCCAATATGACAACTCAACTCGTTATCTAGGAGTTACCCCACTCGACTCAACTGGTCGCCTCGCATCGATCAGGTCAGAAAGAAAACTGCTCACAGAATGGATGTGCTTGGTCCCCTCCTAAATAGGAAGAGTGATCACTCCGTCAGGAACGGAGTCCTGCTATTTAAGCAGCTTATTCGCCCCATGACGAATTGCGCAAACCCAGCCTGGAGGTCCGCTGTCCACACCCATGTCTGGAAGCTACAAGTTTTACAATCAAAGTGTCTTTGCCTTCCTACTGGTGTCCACCGGTACGTAAGCAACAGGCAGATACACGAGCATCAGGGCGTTCCGCTGTTTGTCGACCATATCAGAGCCATGACTGCGAGCTTTGACTCACGATTATCTAACGTTGGAATTACCTAGTTCGGCTAATCGGCAGATACGCTGCTCAAATGTTCCATCGTCTGACGCGAAAACAAAGGCCGCAGTGGCCAGCACGCCAGTCAAGGCCATCGACCGCGAAGGCCAAGTCGACAAAACAAATCGCATTTGGCCCTATCAGCCGAGCGCCTTTCGGTTACCCTGACTGAGTTTTTTCCGTTATATTTCCTCACTAGTAATGCAAATAAATGGGTGCACGTTGCAACGTCGTGGCACGGCCCGCACTCCCCTCTCATGTCCGGCGGCTTCACCTATGCGCCTTGCAAAATTCGCATACCTCCAGTTTGCGACTGAGGCAATCAGGGCTCAGAACCCAGACAGTCAACCAACCAAAGTCTATCCCTCCCATAATGTTTCCTAGGCCACCAAGGCACTAGTCTTTGGCAACATTAGTCAAGGCCCTCCGCCTGATTTTTGAAATCATTCGCGTAAGCAATTTCCCCTGTTAGAGTTAAGGTGTCTTATAGAACCTAGCGATGTGGTCAAAAGCAGGAATGGCTAAAAGACAGGGGGACGTCTTCGCGCAAATCGCCGCCTTGGTTAGCACTTTGGCTTGGTTCGGCTTAGCGCGATTAATCTCCCTGCTTACACCGCCTATAAAAAGTGTTCGAAATTTCGGAATATAAATTTCAGACGCCGGATAATCAACCAATGAAAGGAATAAAACAATAGAACTTTATTTTTTACACGAATTCAATTAAAAATTTACGACAGTTTTTAAAGAAAACAATGTCCATTCCTACTATTCCATCGGCATTGGTTGGAGGAGAGCAAACACAAAACTGGTGCCGAAATTACCTACGTTAAGGTAAAATTCTACTTCCTGTACTCACATTATTTCCAGCACGTTTCCTGTCACACCAAAGGGAGATAAATTGGTGGGTCTGACTTAAGTGGAACAAATTCCAAGTTGGGGGTATTAGGGAAATACTCGAACCTGTGTCTACAATAAAAAAGCTCTGTGTAGACCAGAAATAGTTGCCAGTATATTGGGTGCGGCTGCCTTTAGCTTCACTCTGGCTACAAAATAATCAATATCGTTTTTCGGGACTGTGATGTGGAAGGAGCTGTCTCTGCTTCCATTCCCTACCCGTTTCCCTTCAGCTGGGTCGTTTTTTCGTCCCTTGAATCGCCTCGACGCTTCCTGGTTGTGTGTCCCAGCCGATCTCTTCGGCGTATTTCCGATTCTATTTGTAGGAGCATTTTCGGGATTCATACGATGTTGGCGGGTAGGGCATTCTCGTGCAAAGTAGCCTGCTCCTGTCCGCTCATAACATTTCCTGTCGTTTCCGTTCCCTGAT
>Ga0209628_10001687_pt1 | contig 14506 bp, 10 predicted proteins | sample TergutCu122P4_FD_187285 | JGI IMG/M metagenome (GOLD analysis project Ga0209628, IMG submission 187285) | Cubitermes ugandensis P4 segment gut microbial communities from Kakamega Forest, Kenya - Cu122 P4 (SPAdes) (version 2) | ecosystem: Host-associated > Arthropoda: Insects > Digestive system...
AGGTCAAGGGAGAGATAATATATGGTGAACTTAATTTTATAATACGGTTCGAAATTTCATCATACCCATATGTATTTTTAGGTTTTAGAGATTTAATAATGTTTCGAATTTCATACGTTGAGGCATACTGCCAATTTATCTTAGCAAAGGGTATTTTATAGCATTTAAATAAGTAGCTAATGGGATTATTCATAGTTAGGTTTACGTCTTTATTCATATTACCATTAACAGAATCAGCTACAGATAAGAAGTAACTGTTAAAAAGATTAGCAATTTTGTGTTGATTAGCTATTAGTTTATCATCTAGTTTAAGCAGTGGAATAGACGTATCTTGATGAGTTATCCCACTTTCACTATTAATAATTTTCCAGGTACTTTTGATCTTGTTTTTAGATTGGAGAATAATATTGTTATAGTATAGTTTTTTTAGCATTGCGAATTACTTTTGTTAATATTAAACAATATTTTTTGTAGTATAGTTTAAGGTTATAATTATTAGTAATTTAACATAAAACAAAAAGTTCTTTTTTTCTTTTACAAGATACTTTGATCCCTTTGGTTATCCACCCACTACGTGTCTGATTAGATTTAGATATGTTAACTTTTAGAAAACTATTATTATAGCATCTTAGATAAGTATTTAAAAAATTTTTAAACATAATATTAACATCAGTAACACCAAACACATCTTCCCATTGTTCTTCGCTGAGTAAAGATTGGAATTCTGCAGTGGTAAATTTATTGATATTTCTGATGTAGATGGGTTTAGTGATACTAACTGGTTGTACTAAGTCATTTAATGTTAAGAGTTGCACATTGTGATCGGAAAGTCCATTTATGTATGGTTTTATGGTGTAATTATTCCTCTTATTAACAAAAATATTATCTATTGCTGTGAAGGAAGTATTAGTAATTCTTGTAGGGAAACTTACTGTACCTATTAGGTTGTACATGTTTAACATGTTTTCTAATTGAGTTTTTTTGTTGCTAGTTCCTATATAATTAATATTTAAGTCACCACATAATATATATTCTGTTTTTGGATTATCTAATAAATTGAGTATGCTGTCTAATTGATTTAAGAAATATTCAAAGTCCCCCCCCCAGGCCCTATACGCGCAAAGTACAATTACATTTTTGAAAGCTAATTTGAGTTTAAGAGCTACAATTTCCAAATCCTGTTCCTTACAATATTTCAGTAAACTGATATTTGAATATTTCATATTTTTATGGATATAAATACAGACACCTCCACATTTTAAGGAAGTTCTGCAATATTTAGCACCTAGTTTATAGTTAGGAATATGAGCAACCACAGTTTCATTGCATCTTAAGTGGTGTTCAGATAAACAAATTAGGTAAGGCATTTCAGAAACTACAGAGAGCATAAACTCATCAATTTTTCCATTCAATCCATGAATATTTTGATGGTAAATACTAATTGAGTGATTTCCATCATCATTCTTGTTACCATATGTATGTATGACTGAGGAAGATATTACTTTATCATTTAAATTCGTTGGATATTGAGAATTAGTTGGTTTCTTTGATCTAGAAAGATTTGACTCTACCATAAAAAATCTTTGGACATAGTGATGGGAACTTTTTTGTTCCTAGTGGAAATCCTGCGTACAGATTCATTATTTCTCATGTTGATTTGGTTATTTAGAGACTGGGCTGTAGGAATCAAACCTTGTATGGTGTTTATTTCTGATGACATCATGTTGTTTTCATTAATCAAGTTCGTTGTCTCTTCCTTCCATTTCAATGGGATTACGGGATTAACTTTACTTGAGGATTTAACTAGCAACTCAATTTGCAGGGCAATTTGTTTGGCAAGCCATTCTTTTCCATGGGTATTTAAATGAAAACCATGCTTAGTAAAATGTCTCCAGTTAGTGCTCATTTCAACCAGAGAGACATGTTTGAATGTTTTTAAATGAACATAAAAAGGGGAATATTTACAGCTGCAATTCCTAATCTGAAATCTCGAATTCACAATCACCTCATGATGGGTACCTATCTAGCCAAAACATGTAGCTGGTTTTAACACTAATTTGTAATTTTAATAGAAGCCATCCCGTGGTGTTGTAATAAGGTAAAAATTTATTACAGTCAATGACACAACATGCATTAATCAGCAAATTAAAATATTTTAATATCTTGGCAACATGTTTCAGCTACAACGAGCCATCATCAGGCCAAAAACAGAACAAAGTCCTGGTACATTCAATGATTGGGCACTCTATGGGATCCCATAGAGTGCACATTGAATGTACCAGCACTTTGTTCTGTTTTTGGCCTGATAATGGCTTGTTGTAGCTAAAACATGTTGCCAAGATTTTTAAAATATTTTAATTTGCTGATTAATACATGTTGTGTCATTGACTGTAATAAATTGTTACACTAATTTATAAGAATATATTTGTTTATGTGGAGCATAATTATGTTATTCTTTTGACAAGTTTTATGACTGATATTCCTTTGAACTTTTCCTATTGTCACTATGTAACACAAATGTTTCGGAAACAATGTGCTCGTTTCCAAAATATTTGCGTTTTATAATGACAATGGGGAAGTCCACATAAATTTCAATGATAAACGAGACTGTTAATAGCGGAGTTTGTCTTGGGTTTCCGGTCCTACTCCACTGTGCATGTGGGCAGCCAGCTGACAAGGCAGAGTTAATATAATAAATGGCAGAATGTGGCAACCAACTGCTGTCATACCAAATATTGATCATATATTATGCTGTAGGCACCTTATTGATACTGTAACTTGTTTCAGTGTGCAAGCCTAAAAATGGGGACTGTTGCCTCTACCCAGTGACAGCCTCCAACTGAGACGTGGATTCTATGCCCTTGCCTAGATTAGCAGGGCTAGACGTGTCAACACAGACTGTACCTGGGGGCATTACACAAACAACAAACACAAAGAATGGAGGAAGTATCGACATCTGTCTTTTTGCTCATGCTAGCTTCCATGACATTTGGTTCATGGTTAGGTTGTCCAGTTCAATGTAACTATGATTACAGGGCATATAACATGTCACGCAACAGTACAAATCCGATAAAATTCCACCTGAACATGGTATGGTGTCCTGAAAACCTTCCCATGGTTGACAATAATATTGCAGCAATAGAGAATGGATCCTTTTCTCCTTGTGGTGATACCATACTCACAATGAATCTTGGGAATGCAGGTATAATGGTTATAGAGGTTGGTGCTTTTGATAAATTCTCCAAGACAGTGATACTTGACCTAAGGAATAACAGTAAAAGAAATTCAGGAAGGCATAGTTACGGGAATGTTTAATATCGCTAAATTACACTTTCAAAACAATCTGATAGAAAATGCTAGGGGTGGAAAACTCACATATATCAAAGAAACCTCAAAAGGTGTCTTATATCTGAATAACAACAAACTGAAGAAGAAGAAGAAGAAAAAAAAGAGGCTATGATACCAACAGGTATAAACACTATATACTTGGATGATAACATTTCTGAGATCACTCCAGACTATGCTGTATTTCCCCTGATAACTCTGAGTGGGCTTTGCCTAAGGGGCAACAGGATAAAAGTCATACAAAGACGTGCATTTGTGGGTTTGACTAATGTCACATGGTTTCAAAAAGAAGGTTCCCCATTGAAGAAACTGACTTTTATAACATTGGATGACAACATAATAGAAGATATCAAACCGTATGCATTTGAAGGGTTACCAGCAGTAAGTTATTAATATAAATGGAAATAACCTAAAAAAATTAAAGCTTAATATGTTTCGTGCTCTTACAAGTTTAAATAAACTGTGTTTGATAAATAGCAATATGGAAATAGTAGAACCTGAAACATTCACAGACTTGGATGCAATGGTGGAGTTACACCTCAGTAATAAACAAATGAAGCCCTGGAAGATGAAGTGGCCCTTGATCTGCCTCTTCTCAAGGTCCTAATCTTAATTCATAATCGAATCCAGACTCTGAAAATGGAAATATATAATGGATTTCATATGCTGAAAACCTTGAATCTTTCTTTCAATGACATAACATACCTCAATAGTCTTCATAATCTGGAACTCGACATATCTCATAACAAGATAGCGGCCACTGAAACAGATGCCTTTCAAAATCTACCTCAACTTGAGAAATTAATTTTGGATTATAATGAAATAATAAATTTACAGCCACTTTCATTTCGAAAGATACCAAATCTCAGAGAACTCAACTTTAAACACAATAAAATCACAAGTCTTTTGCCACAACTTGATTGCAAGTTCAACATTTTGAGAACCTACCTGTATTTACATGGCAACACAGTGCAGGTACCAGAACCCAATAAAAAAAATGAGCCTCAAAGGATTGCTAATTCTGGCTTTGAGTCATAATCAGCTGCAAGATCTGCCTCCAGGTGTATAAAGGAAATAGGCAGAGTTTTCAGTCTCTGACTCAATCATAACATATTTCGGTTTTTACATACTGGTGCACCGACAGGTTTACGGGGACTGCATGAATTGGATCTACATAATAATCCATTCAAGTGTGACTGTGCAATGAAGGAACATACATATATATAAAGAATGTCCCAAGAGTTAAGGTCAATACTTTGGGATTTAATTCCAGAGATGATGCTGAGTCAAAAACATCATACACACATGGATCCAGTTCACAAGGGTTGAGGAGTTAATGGGTTTTTAAACTACAGTAAATAAATTAGAAAGGAAAGAAGAGCATTGTGCATTTTTTGAGATATGTTTTTTGATGTACAGTTACAGATTTGCTGTTCAACACTCAAGCAAATTGTTTGAAGTGTCCTCCATCTGCTTTGATACAATTTCTGACTCATGGGACCAGAGAATTTGCAACCTTATGAAGCACTGCAGCATTGTTGATGCTTCTTGCAGCCCTCAGAATTCCCTGGAGTAGTTCTCTCATGTTCACCTTATGTGCAATCCATACCACATCCAGCACATCCAGCATCTTGAACCTGCAGACATGAGTAGCCAATTGGAATTGTGCCGCTGGATTAATTTTCACCCCTATATGATTCGTAACATTTCGTTCACTGACGAGGCCCATTTTACCCACAATGAAGTCAACAATGCAAGAAACTCCAATTTATGGAATCGTGATAATCCACATGGAACTGTCGAAAGCAACTACCAACATCGCTTTTCCGTAAAGGTGTGGTGTGGTGTCATTGGTCCGTACATTTTTCCACGCCTGTCAGGTGATATTTACACAAACTTTTTGCAAGATGAACTGCCAGCACTCTTAGAGAATGTCCCTCTTCAAACACGATGACAGATGTACTACCAGCATGATGCAGCACCGCCTTATTTCAGTCAGGTTGCCAGGCAGTATCTGCATCATAAATTCCCAAACCAATGGATTGCTCGTGGCAGTGCACAGAATTGGCCACCACAGTCACCTGATCTGAGCCCATCAGATTACTATGTGTGGGGTTACATGAAAGCTATGGTGTATGCACATAAGGTGAACACAAGAGAAGAACTACTCCAGCAAATTCTCAGCACTGCAAGAAGCATCAACAATGCTACAGTGCTTCGTAAGGTTACCAGTCTTCTGGTCACGAGTCAGACAATGTATCCAAGCAGACGGAGGACACTTTGAACAACTTGCATTGAGTGTTGAATGGAGAATATGTAACTGTACATTTAACAACATATCTCAATAAATGCACAATGATCCTGTTTCCTTTCTAATTTATTTACTGTAATTTAAAATCTCATAACACCTGAACTGATACAAATTGGACCCATGTGTATATGATGTTTTTGACTCAGCATCAGCTCTGGAATTAAATCCCGACATATTGACCTCAAATCCTGGAACACCCTATATATACATACATACACACACACACACACACATACCACTAAAAATAAAACAGACACAAAACTGTTTCATGGATGTCAACCAATATTCTAGAAAGCATATATAATTCATCAGCTTGCCAGCCAGTTCAACTTCTGGCTGCTGTTATCAGGTGGCACTATTCATTCTGGTTACTGTTGGCATACTTACATACTGTTTTCAGATTATGGGAAAGATTACATACTAAATCACCACATTATACACACTGTTGTAAACAACTGTGTTATATTCATCATTCACTTTCAATGACCTCACAACCTCAGCAGCGTTACTATATCATAAAACAGCTAACAGATGAATAAACCTATCTTAAGTACAGTAAAAGATGAATAAATTATTTAATAACTACAGTTAATAACAAAGCCCACTTTTTCCGAGTAAATTTAATTTTTTTATCACAGTCCCCATTTCCAAATGACTTCCAAATTACTAAACCTTTCTATGACAAGATAATATTAAGATGAATAATGCATCAGACTGTTAACCTGCACCAGACGAAATGAAGTGATTACTCGCAAGTATCCGTAATTACCTGCCTTTATCTAGGTGCATGTACAGCAACATTAACATTTGTGGCTGCCTTCAAAGTATTCATGATGTGTGTGCTATGTAACAAAGTGCATAACAAAACACCACACCACACATTAATATTAATGTGTAGCTAGATTAGAAGCTGACTTAAGAAAAATCTACATTACGAAATCCAGATTATACTTAGATAAGTCCGGTTCCTTGACACAGACACGTTCCAAGACAGAATAAAATAAATACCCACCTCCAGTGACTGCTGAAATTCAGTGAAATTGAGACAAAAACAAAAGATTTACTACACTACACCACAGACCTATGTTTCAGAGATGGCAGTTATTAAGTCCACAATAATTTTATAGCTAGCATCACTCAATACTACACACCCAACCTATTGCATGTATCAGTCCTGCATCAAATTTGAAACTCACAAAGCCTAATTACTGTATTTCCCAAAACAAAAAACAAAAACTTTTTCTAATTCATCACCCGAAAAATGTGAGGTTGCCTTATAATAATGCACAAAGTTAAACGAGTTCTGTGCATGTATTTCCTGAAAACTGAAGATTGTGAAGGATTATCATCTTACATTTGGCTAAATATGGTAAATATTGCATCTGAAACAGTTCTAGTAATAAATGAGTATTTATGCACACTCTATGACATGCAGTTCAATACAATAAATCATACAATTTGCATGGTTCAATCAGTATGGTGACAACAGGCAAGTGGGAATAAATTCCTGGCAGATATTTTTCTCTTCACCACAACAACCAAGACCTGTTCTTAGACCCATCCAGCCTCCCATCCATTAGGTACAAGGAATTCTTTCCTAGTGTGTAAAGCAAATGAGCTGACAAGCTGACAGGTAAACTCCATATAGTGCTGAGGATAAGAACATGTGGGGAACTGCACTTCCACTCAAAATGTACTGTCAGTGTCCACTGTGTCATTAAACACAGGGTGAGATTTATGATTAATCACCAGTTACATACTAAGGGAATCTGTATTGTGCAAAATAACTGAACACCTTCACTCTTACATGTGAATTTGCCCTCCTTTCATGCATAATCCACAGAACACAGACACTTAAATAAAGGCACTGTGCTGATAATATCTGCTGAATCAAATACTGAGTTACGCAATACGTAATCACCTCCAATTTAATGAGTGAATTTGCTAAACCCAATTTTGCAGAGATAGTTTCGACTGACTTCTGTTCTGCACAGTGAAATTCTGTATTTGTTTTGCCAACTCCATGATGGAGAGTCCTTCTAGACAAGCTAACAGTTCCTCAGCTCATCAGGACATTTTATGGTTCCAGAAGGCTCATTACCATTTTCACAACAGCCTACTACTGGTCCCTAACATGAGCCACATGAATCCAGTCCATGCCATTACATTTGTTCAAAACCCATTTTAATACTATCCTCTCATCGATGCCCAATCTTCAAAGCAGTCTCTTTCCTTCCTGTCTCCCCATACATTCCACATACACCAAACATCCCATTCTCCAATTTCATCACCGTAGCAAGACGTATAAATCACACAACATTATTAGGACAAGGTTTTTTTTTGGTAGAAAGAAATTAATTTTGTAGGATATCATGGAAATTCAAAATAAGAATTAAAACACAAAAATATGAATATTGTATACTTAGTTGTCAACACTATGGAATACAGCATTTACTTACATAAAATATATGTACATTCAAATATTCAATCACTGTATGGCTTCTGTTTCACTCTGGGTTGGCAGGCCTGGCAGGCATCTCTTGAATGTCAAACTGAGTGACATGCACCTACTTCAGCTTTCCAAAGCATTAGGCCAGTATTCACATACACAATGCAGCACCTCAAGATGCCTTCATGCTGTGAACTAAAATTGCAATGATTACAGTTTTTATTCAAATAACAGAGTTTCCAAAACATTTACTGTTTAATAAAAACATCTCAAACTTATGACCATCATAAATACAATCTAGGAAATATCTGGAAGTTACATTACTCCTAATTATAACCAACTTCATATCCAAATCAGTGAAATGTAGCACAACAACCTGTGAAACACTTTCCCTGGATCACTGATGCCAATAATTTTCATGGAGTAGTAACCATTTTCTTGAACAATCTGCCATACAAGAATTACAACTGCTTTTGGAATGACCGCAAATGAAATGAATCATTCATCCCTTTGAAACCTGATCATTAAATGTGTGTGTCAAACTACAAATGGGCGGAACGTCAAGTATGTCACATTGCTCAATGCAATACCCACAGACAAACTCAAAACATGAGGAAATACAGTATTTGGCACGGTTTATATATGAACTGAGTTAAGTCATTACTGACTTCATTTAACTGCACAACCACTTCAATAACAGTGTATGTCATCACTGCAGTCCTCTAAATACAGAGATTGTTGGAAAAAGCTTCTAAAGCAACATGAATGGAGAATGCAAAAATTACTATTTTCTGGTGGGGAAAACTCCATTTCTTACCTTATATTTTCTGAGTTTATTATACACATCTTTAAAATGGCAGTCTGAAAATGTGTGAGGCAGTATGCTACATACCATCCACATAAAGAAACATACAACCCTCGTTTAACAACAAACTGTAATCATCGCAAGGAAAAAGTAGTACGTGTAATACAAGTTTTCATTAACATATGTTTGCTTCATGTCATACTCCAATGTCATATGTGGCTTATGCTGATCAAGTAGCACAAATCTGTGTTCTGCAACTGTTATAAGAAAGCGGATGAACTCTGCATATTTTACTCAATTCCATGACTACAAGAGATTTTCAACTCATGCACAAATGTAAAAAATGCATAATTCTTGAATGTGTTCCAGTTCAGTTACCTTATTCACAAAGCACTGCCCACATTACATTGATAAGATTTTTGTTTTGCATTCAGGAAGAAAATAATATAAATTACCTACCTTGTATAAAATTTTGACAATTCAAATTAGCTATTATTTTCAAGAAACCAGATGCTACAATACACTGAGTGAACATCTGATGCAACAGTTAACAAAAAGGCCAGTGATGATATCTCAGTGAAGTGTACAATCTCTGTAATCAAAGAGTCTTCTGAATGACGCTGCAGTTTTTTGCACACAACCAGTTAAAGAGTCAGCAATCCACTAATGAGTGATGTAATGTCACCTTAGGTGACATCATTCCATTGTGTTTTGTACAAGTGTAAATTCTACTTTCCAAACAACACAACTATACAGATCCTATGTATTAATTTTTATTCAATTCTACGACACGTTTCGGCTGCCTATTGTAGCCATCACCAGGTAGCGGTACTGGTTCACAAAAAGAGTAAAAGGGGATGGCCTCTCCTTACAAACAGTGGGTAGAAAATCATTGTAAAATTTATGATTATTATTCCGAAAACAGGATAATAAGTGACATTAAAATTAATGAAGTAGTGAATGTCACTAAACGCAACACACTTAACTACGGTTTTGTTTCATATGCAGTCTGTTATACTGTATATATACATAAAAAATTTCAACTTATCTTGCAATCTAGCAATACTGGATTACATAATTTTATTCTATGTACAGCAACATATCCGGACGATCATTCTCCTTTATTCAACAACACACGGGGCTCAAAAAGTAAGACGAGAAAGGATATCCAATTCAGGAAAATACTAAGCTAAACACAAAAATTATACAAGTACATACACTATGCAGGATACCACATTAATGATTACAGACTGCACACGCTTTTCCACAACATATTTTAATATTATATGATGGTCTATATTTTACTTCAAAACACTCGAATATTCCTGTAAAGTGTAGCAACGTACTTCTACTATTAATTTTAATGTCACTTATTATTCTGTTTTTGGAATAATCATCATAACATTTACAATAATTTTATACCAACAGTTTCTAAGGAGAGGCCTCTTCCCTTTTACTCTTTTTGTGAACCAGTATTCCTATCTATGAAGGCCGAAACAGATGGCCAAAACACGTAGTAAAATTGAACAAATATTAATATACAAAATCTACAAAGTATAAAAATGGTTCCTAGTGGTATAAAGATTGGTAAGAAACAACTGAATATACTAGCATATGCAGATGACATTGCTTTAATTGGGAAAAACGAAACAGAAAAAAGAAAACATTTTGAAGAAATCGAAAACATTGCTAGAAAGTTTGGGCTATGGATAAACCAAGAAAAGACAAAATATATGATAGTGGAAAGGAAAAACAATTTAAAAGAAAAATAAAATAGGACATTTGAAAATAAAAAAATTACAAATTTGAAAGAGAGGAAAATTGTAAATATTTAGGAGTTATACTTAATGAAAATAACAATAACAAAATAGACTTGCAATAAAGAATAAAAAATGCTAACAAAACATATTTTATGTTACAGAATTTTTTAAAAAATAACAACATATCAAAGAAACTAAGATTGAGACTAAAGAACACAATAATAGACAAAGTGTTAACATATGCATCAGAAACTTGGACACTAACAAAGAGAGATAGAAAGCAACTGAACATTTTTGAAAGGAAAGTGTATAGAAGAATTTTAGGCCCAATATATGACAATGAAAAAGAAAACTGTAGGATATTAACTAATGAAGAAATTTATGCAAGTGTTAAAAAACCTACTATAATAGAGACAATAAGGTTAAATAGATTATGTTGGTTTGGGCATGTACAGAGAATGGAAGAAAATGGAATTACCAAAAGAGTATTATATATGAATCTGGGAACATGACTGAGAGGTAGACCAAGAAATAGATGGCAAGATGGGGTGAGTGAGGATGGAAGAATAGTTGGTGGGGAAGGGTGGCAGGAAAAAGTACGTAACAGAGAGGAATGGAAGAAGCTCCTGAGAAAGGCAAGGAATTGTCGAATTCTGCACATGCCAATGGAATGAATGAATGATCTACACAGTTGTGTTGTTCAGCAAGTAATACACTTGATGTACTGTCACTTCTCAAATATGAAACTACATAAGAATTAATATGATACTAATGTTCCACAAATCTATATCGAAACCTTTGTAGGTCATTATACACATAAACATTTACATAAAATAAACTATATTTCAAGTAGTTAAATTCCTGTATTTGTTCAATCACTTCGCGGAGAATATTTAATTTTCTTCAAATATGCTCACTTCTTTAAATGCCATGACCTTTTACATTTGGGCAATTACTGCCCAACAATTAGCAAACAAAATGGTGTCTACAATATTCTGATTTGTGCAGAAGTAATTCCTTCAGTTAGTTAGCCATTGTTTTACAAAACTGTCCACACACATATCAATAAGAGTGGATTATAATGAACACCCTTGACTCACTCCCTGACTTATTTCTACCGATTTTCCACTTCAAACTGTTCCCTATCTATTGCAATTTCTGCATCAAGGCTTCAGATTCACATCACTCTTTATTAAGTGTTGAGGACAACATTTATTTAAACACCTAAATTACACATGTTTCTTTTCATTAGTTACTTGGGCAATTTTCCATCTCACATTTTATGTCCTGTTTTACAGCTTATCTGTCTTTTGAAATTAAAAATATATAGTCAGATCTAATATCACTTCCTTTATACACATGAATACCAAGTACAAAGTGTGAAGTTTACTATTTGTTAGTGCATAATCAATTAGTGTTCTTCCACTTGCATTCCATGTATACTTACATACACCTTTATGCAGTAAAGCATACAATGTTTTTCAGCTGTTACACATTGAAAAATCTGTTTCAGAGTACTTCTATTAATACATCACAATCCACTAATGCAAATAAATAATTACCTGACAGCAGTGAAACCAATTAATAACGTTCCGCACAAAGGAGCAACAGGCAAAAAATCCAGGCCATGCGTGAAAGTGTACGAGTATAAGTAATTAACAGCAATTTTTTCCCCCCACAAGACCAAACTACTTGATTTTGCTAAAAGAAACCTTTACCTTTGCACTAATACTTCTTCCCAAAATATTAAATATTTTATCATGGCAACAGAGTTTCTGTGAAATGCAGTCACATTAGCTCCCTCTCTCTTTTAAAGCTTTATTTCCAAAACTGATTTCACCTCACAGCAAGTTCTTGCAGATGAAGCACTGTTCACCTATATTAACTCATAAAGTTTTCATAGCTGCCTTTCAGTAACAGATTTCAAATACACTATCATATTAACATACAAAACATTCAACAAACTTTGTTATTTTTCATAGTGCTCCAGACCATGGTATACTGTGCACAACACACAAACAATTGCTGTTCTTCCTTTTTGTACAATACAGACTGCCAACCATGTCCACAAAACATGTTCATAAATGTGACAGGTGATCAACACACCCAGCCACATACTAGAAAGTCATCAGAGTATGCCATGATTAGTTGTGTGTACAAAATCAGGATTTTTGTTTAAAACGACACTATGCCAGAACATTCCTAAATATACCAAATCATGCACACTGGATACATGGTAAAAAATATAAAAACACATTATACTCAATTTCACAACAAAACCTCAAAACCAGTCTTTTCTTTACTTTCCACTCATATAATGAAATATTTTACCACATAGGAAAAGTAACCAATTTGGGCCAGTGTGTAATTACATGAGCCTCAAGCATACTATCAATCCAAAGCTATCCACATGGATCACAGCAGAATATAAATAAATGCTGGGCATTTGTAGATCCTTTCAAGGACAGTGTAATTTATAAAAATTCATGAATTAGCACAAATATATGTACCTTATAAAATCCTACAATTCTGATTCTAACTCAAAATGTCAAGTCCTTAAAAAAATCACCTGATCTTCTGAAACTGAACACAAATTAGTAAATACAAAATTCTGTAAAATAAAATATTGCACTAAGTTTCCGATATGTATTATGTACCTCTAATAGTCATATTATGTAGACTCTGACTCTTGGACACTTCAATTGCAGTCTGAATATGCGACCAAGCGCAACTGTCTTTCACCGTGCATTTTGCCCTAGAATAATGAGATCAGTATACACAATGCTTACATTATAGACTTTGTGTTTAGTGAACAGGACCAATGATAATATTCATGCAAGTCACAAGTATAATTTCAGAACACTCAGCACTGACCAAATTTATAAATCCTACTGTGTGGCACAGTATAGTGTATTGCAAAAAGTTAAGCCATGTAAGTTTACTGGAGTATGTTAAAAATAATATACACAACGTAACATTGTTCATGCTTTCTGCGGCCAAGGTGTGTAGATGACCACTTACCTCCAGCGTCTGATGAGGTTAGGAATGAATGGAGCTACTTCTACTCCCTCCCTACACCTCCATAGCATACACATCATCTAGTGTTCAAACTAAGAATGAGTGCAGCCATACCTCTACTCCCCCTCTATTCCTTCTTGGCATGTAAGGGAAAGTCTTTTCACACTGCAATTTTGGAACACATATTTCACATCCCTACTTTTGGAAAGAGTGACCACGGTATACAGGTTGTTCACTGGCAAGGTTACTACCACCTACATTCAATGCCTATATTATACTGACACTGTATGTACCTATGAACTGAGCTGCCTTATCCCTGACTTAACACAAATTCACAACATTGTAAACTGCCAGTAATTAATCAGTACATAAACTACACTGAATAAAATCTATTTTCGGTATTGCACTGTGTTGGAATACTACTCTGTTTCAGCCCAAAATAAGTTATTATATGTTTACCTGTATGAATAATAGTGAAGGTGACAGACTGCAAGATATGTTCCACTGGCAGTACTACTCCATATTTATTACTGTGTATACAATAATTAACAAAAGTAATGTAACAACATGCATGTTATGACCACAAAAGTGTCTCTCACTTTTTGGCACATATATAAAAGATGAACTTCTGCACTCAACCTTCTAACAGAATCTGGAAGCAAAGAACAATGTCCTCCTTCAAAAGCTTCAGGATCATATTAATAACACCATAAAATTTACACAGTGTACCCTACACTCTTGTTTCTTCACGTAAGTACCCAATTTTACCCCATGTTAGCAAAAACTGACAAGAGCAGCAAAATAATGATTTTAACCCC